>ERZ1643249.4243-NODE-4243-length-12141-cov-4.109631_pt1 | contig 12141 bp, 7 predicted proteins | sample MGYA00579263_ERZ1643249 | MGnify/ENA primary metagenome ERZ1643249 (study PRJEB29033, sample SAMEA4952264) | chicken gut metagenome | biome: Broiler Chicken; feature: Gastrointestinal Tract; material: Caecum | place: Ireland | collected 2018 | study: Broiler...
CTGGGCTGCTCCTGCACCGCATACTGAATATCCATTCCAAGCTGCTGTCCATCGCCCAGCAGTTCCTCAAACACCGGTAAATCTCTCGGCGTGGAAATAATCAACACTTCCCGGATTCCCGCCAGCATCAAAGTGGATAACGGATAATAAATCATCGGCTTATCATAAACCGGCATAATCTGCTTTGAAATCGCCTTCGTCAACGGATACAGTCTGGTTCCGGATCCTCCCGCTAAAATAATTCCTTTCATCTCAACCTTCTCCTTTCTTACGACAAATCCAGTAAAAAATCTGCTCTCTCATGAGAAAAATTCGGATTATAATAGGGATCTCCCTTCTCCAGCAACTCTCCCCATCTTGATCGGAACAATTCCGACTCCTGTTCGAGTCTTTGCTGCTTCTCCGATGTATCTTCGTATCCCCTGGATTTGGATTCATAATGGTACCACTCCGAAAACGGTGTAAAGACAATCAATTTGTCCTTCGCCCGTATCTTCAGACAATAATCCACATCATTAAATGCCACAGCAAATTCTTCTGTCAGCCCCCCGACTTCTTCGAATACACTTCTCTTTGTCATCATGCAGGCTGCTGTTACCGCTGAGAGATCCTGTACACAGACGCTGCGGAAGAAGTATCCCACCTCTCCCCGGTCTTCGCCCAGAAACGCATGGTTCGCTATGCCGCCCACGCCAAGAATAACACCAGCGTGCTGAATCGTATTATCGGCATAATACAATCTCGCGCCGACAGCTCCTACGTCTTCTCTCATACATATATCCAGCATCTCCTGGATACTGTTCGGCTCAATCAGTTCCGTATCATTGTTCAGGAGGAGCAGATACTCGCCCTTTGCGTGAGAGATGCCGAAATTATTGATCTTCGAATAATTAAATTCCCCTTCATAGGTCACAACGGTTATATGATCCTTTTCTTTTAAGGTCTCGTAATATTCAAAAATCTCATTCTCGTCGCTGTTGTTCTCCACTACAATGATCTCGAAGTTGCGGTAATGAGATCGTTTTTCAATGCTGTCAATACATTTCTTCAGATCATCCGCATGGTTCATATTGGGGATGACAATGGAAACCAACGGTTTTTCCGCCCAGTGATAATGGGTAATAAAATACCCGTAATTCGGTGCCATCTCCACGGTGGCGGGAATACCGAGGCGTTCATAATGAGCAGCCACCGCTTTCCGTCCGCTCTCATAGCAATACATCTTGCTCTCCGGATTCATGGCCGTGGAATTCTTATGGCATCTCCAGTGATAGAGAACCTTTGGAATGTGATATACCTTCCTGGCCTGCTCCACACAACGGAAAATCATGTCATGATCCTGTGATCCGTCATACTCACTTCTCAGTCCCCCGACTTTTTCCACGATCGCGCTTCTGGTCACAAAAAGATGTGTAATGTAATTGTGACTGCACAGAAGATCAATGTTAAAGTCCGATTTGAAATGCGGCATAAACAGCGTTTTGCCGTCCATGTCGATCTTGTCTTCATCCGAATAGATGCAGTCGATCTCCTCATCCTGATTCAGAGCCCTCGCGCACTCAAACAGCGCGTCCGGTGTCAGAAGGTCGTCATGATCAGAAAAGGCGATAAAATCTCCTGTAGCGATCTCGATGGCACCGTTCGTATTCTCCGATATCCCCTTATTGTATCCCAAAAAACGATAGCAGACTCTGGGATCTCCGTTGGAATATTCCCTGACGCAATCTTCCAGTTCTTTCGTCTCGCTTCCATCCGCCAGACAGAGCTGCCAGTGAGGATACGTTTGGCCCATGACAGATTCAATCAATTCCTTCAGATAGTCGTGTGGCGTTTTATACAGGGGGATCACAATACTGAAAACCGGCTGATAGGAAAACTCGGTCTTTCTCTGGCGCTCCAATTCCTCCGCCGTTACCTGGTGTTTTTTCAGGAACAGTTCGTAATCTGCCGCTTCATTTGTATTATCAATATTCTTCCCCGTAAGTCTGAAGAAAACCTTCTGACTGGTTCTTTTCAAGCCATAAGTTCTGCAATATCTAAGCGTCTTTACAAAAACATTTCTGGCTCTGTCTGCCTTCTTCTTATTCTTTCGAACGGCTTTAAGATCAATATTCTCCTCTTTGCTCTGATCTCCATCCTTAATTATAAACTGCAACGTATGACAGAGGACATTTGGCAATGTGATTTCATATCCCAACTCTGTCGACTGATCCAACTCCGGGAACAGCGCCAATGCATCTCTTCGATACCTTCTAACCACCTCTATAGGCAATTTCTTCTCTTCATCATAAATGCTAAAAGAAGCTTCTTCCCCAGCTGCAATCCATCCTCCCAGATGTATTCCATCCTCATCTATTCTTACATAGTCCAAGTTTCCCGCTATGTCTTCAGCAAATTTTTGTACTTCCGCCCCGGACAATCTGAAGACTATCACTCGCTTATTTTCAGAAACACTTACAATTTGCAAATCCTCAGATGTCTTCCAACCCTCCGGCAGACTAGCTTCTCCCAAAATTTCCTGAGAAATATTACGGTTATAAGGAAGGTATTTTCTCCTTATTTCCAATCCTTCACGAATGGTTATCTCTAACGGCAGTTCCTGTTCGTCCAATAACACACAGATCTTCCGTCCCTCTGGATTATCATCCTTGAACCCCCCTATAAACACAAGTGTGTCCTTTTTTTTCGCGTGCAGTCGCACTGTCTGCAGCATCAGATCGTATTCCGACATAGTAATCCCTCACAATTTCTCCGATTCCGTTCTTTTTTATTTATAACACAACATCATTTTACTGGCAACTCTCTAAAACGCCGCCGCTTCTTCCAGCAAAAAAATGAGCACCATAAAATCCAGTATTCCCATAGCTAACGCAAAAAAATATTCTTTGACCACACCTGGCCACACCGGTCTTCTCCAATATCCTACCGCCATCAATGCCCCAAGTAATACCGGCAAAAAATATCTGCCCTGTACACCCTCAATAACATTGCTGAAAATAGGCGTCCAGAATAATAGCATCGCGACAAAACACAATAAACAAACTATTACCGAAATCGTCAATATATATATTCTCTGTTGCGCTTTCAGGTAGACTGCTTCCTTTTCTTCCTCTTTGGTTCTGATAACAGACAGCAATAATAACAACGCCATTGGCCATATTACTTTCCCCGTAATACCAATCTGAAGCCATCCAAGCAGTCCCCCAAGCATAGAAGATAGGTACGCTATTACCGACGTACGTAACGTTTCCAAAAACATCTGTAATGTAAGTGCAGGATTTGTCGCATAATAGCTGATCGACCCTGACCAGACATCTCTTTTCTCTATGTAATGATATTGTGTAATAAACTGCGCAATTTTCTCTTTAAAATCCGTAAAAACAAAAGCTCCTATTATCAGGAAAAGCCCGCACAGTGCAATAATAATTCCGATATGTCTGTTTTTTTTATTCCCAAAAATTTTTTTCAATAAAAATCCCAATGGGAACAATGCTATTAGAGCATACAATCCGTTCTTTACCTGCAATAACATAATCGCTGCAACTACAAAAAAAATTCCCTGCCACACTCGCTGCCTCAGCGAATCCTTCGTCCCGGTAACCCACCGAAGCGAAATAGACGTAACCAAAATGCTCATCGAAATGACCATGTTGTCATAAGAAAATGAACTGGACTGCTGCAATGTCATAGGGAGGAGAGCAATGATTAGTAACGTTTTTTTTCCTATCGGAAGTATCCGTATGGCATAAGATATTACCGTCAGGAAGAAAAACATCTGGCAAAGTGTCCCCACAACTGTCATCCATCCATAATTTAAATGCAGAAGTTTTGCTATACCGATACCTATTGTGCCAGGCAGATAAACAATAGAGTGATAAGAGCCCTTGTTTTCCACCCAAACCCAATCATCACTCGCGGTCTCCGTGAATTTTTGATAGTATGCCTCGTATGTATCCGCGCTGATCAGATGTTCTTGGTACCCCACATCGCTTTCTCTTTTTTGCATGATTCGATAAAATTCAATCCCGTTTCTACCCTCCAGTTCATTTGAAAGTTCATATGTCGAATCAAAATGTTCAATTTCGTCTGGCGTACAGCCAGTGGGAATCAGGAGGACAAACATAACCCCAAAATACACGCCCATTACCAAATATATTTTCCATATAGTTGGCGAACGAAATATCAACAAATAATCAAGCAATAGGAAAAATCCTGTTCCGGAGACCAATGTCACGCCACATAATACAGCAATTGTCCCTCCCCCGGATATTACATCTCTCAATTTGAAGCAGCCATACAAAATCACGATAATAATAATAATCGCAACGCAGCTAAATTTTGTCCAGTCTTTTCTCAAAACGTTCATTTACAGTTCTTCCTCACAGCACTCCAAAGCCGCCATGAGTACCTTATCCATATCATAATATTTGTACTGACCCAGACGACCGCCGAAGATCACATCGCCCTCCTCCTTGGCCTGCGCCGCATACTTTTCATAGAGGGCGTTGTTCTTCTCATTGTTGACCGGATAGTAGGGCTCCACACCCGGCTTCCACTCAGAGGAGTACTCCCTGGAAATGATCGTGGTCGGCTGTTTCCCGAACTCGAAATGCTTGTGCTCGATAATACGGGTATAAGGCACCTCTCTGTCGGTATAGTTTACCACCGCGTTCCCCTGATAATTCTCCATATCCAGCTTTTCCGTCTCGAAACGGACAGAGCGGTACTCCAACGGGCCGAACTTGTAATCATAGTACTCGTCGATCTGACCGGTAAAGAGGATCTTATCGTAGCTTACCTGGGTTCCATCAGGCAGCTGACCCGTCAGTCTGTTCTTCTCATCCCTCATATCGAAGAAGTCCACGCCGCATACCACGTCCGCTTTTTCCAGCATCTTCTCCACGATCTGGGTATAGCCGCCCATAGGGATGCCCTGGAACCGATCGTTAAAGTAATTGTTATCGTAGGTAAAGCGCAGTGGCAGCCGCTTGATGATGAAGCTTGGAAGTTCCTTACAGTCTCTTCCCCACTGTTTCTCCGTATAGCCCTTTACCAGCTTCTCATAGACGTCCCGTCCCGCCAGAGAGAGGGCCTGTTCCTCCAGATTCTTCGGCTCGGTAATGTTCAGCTCCGCGATCTGGGATGCGATGATATCCTTCGCCTCCTGGGGTGTGCGGATATTCCACATCTTGCTGAAAGTGTTCATGTTGAAGGGCAGGTTATACAGCTCGTCCTTGTAAACGGCAATCGGGGAGTTGATATAATTGTTGAACTCCGCAAACTGATTGATGTACTGCCAGATCTTCTTGTCGGAGGTATGGAAAATATGGGCGCCGTACACGTGTACGTTGATGCCATCCTCCTCCTTCGTGTAGACATTGCCAGCAATGTGGTCCCTGCGGTCAATGACCAGGCAGCTCTTGCCTTTCTTTCCGGCCTCATAGGCAAAAGTTGCCCCGAAAAGTCCTGCCCCCACAATCAAATAATCATAATGTTTCATCTTTTCTCTCCTCTCCTTATTTCTCTACAACATATGAGTCGTTCGCATATACTTTAAAAATATTTTACCAATTTACACTTCGAAACACAATCCGCCATCCTCTTACCGAAAAAAATCCGGATTCCTGGTATAGACACTTCCTGTCCGTCCATAGCGGATAAAAACATTCCACAAAATTTTATCCTAACCCTCCAGAAAAAAAACATCCTGTGCTTCTGCCTTTCGAGCAAATCTTCGCAACATATGATTTCGATATTGGAAAGAGCGCCTTCTGCCTACCATCTTTCGAAACATCCGCAATTCACTGTAGATCATGTCTTTCTTCGCAGACGAATACACTTCATTGTCTTTCCCCAGAATCTCTTCTATCTCCGATAGCATCCTCTCAAACGCCACAATCTCAGTGGCCTCCCTATCTGCAACCATCCCGCCCTTTCGCGCGGATGACATAGCAGATATCTCATGCAGCTGATAATAATACGGTTGTGCCGTAATCATACGAATGACAGAATGCAAGTCTGAGTGCAGCAGCGAATTCTCCTTATCAGCTTCATAGCATTTCAAAAGGAACTCCAAAACAAACAATCGATCTTCATTGTAAAAAATATCCTCCTGAAAGCGAAGCCGATATCGGTCAATAACACTCTTTCTCAATAATTTGTTCCAGATAAATCCCTGATAATGTTCCACCTGAAACAACCTTTTCGCCATACCCTTCGGATCATATTCCTCAGATACCATTGGGCTCGCATAGAGCATATGACCATTCTGCCAGCTTTGATACCCCGATACCACCATCACTACTCCATCATCGCCGGCTCGATTGTCACAGCCATCTCTGTTGGCCGCTGCCCTGAGCATCGTTTCCAACATATTATCCGCAAAAGTATCATCCGCATCCAGGAAGAGTATCCACTCTCCCCTGGCCACAGTAATACCTTTGTTCCGGGCCGCAGAAGGACCTTTGACGGATTCATTCAAAAGCTGAAATCTTTCATCGTCTCCCATCGCATGTCTGGCGACAGCTAAGGAATTATCTGTCGATCCGTTATCCACCAGAATAGCCTCGAAATTGTCTATTGTCTGCCTTTTCAAATTTGCAATTGTCGCTCCGATATATTTTTCAGCCTGATAAACCGGAATAACTACAGATATCTTTCTCACGCCATCCATGCCTACGCGTTTTCACACTCCTGCTCCAGACCCAGGTATTTTTCCCAATAAGAAAGGCTTACATACTGCTTCTTTGCCTCAGCCCAACGCTCCATCATCTCATCATGGCCTCTGAGGATCATCGCCATAACCTTCCAGTATTCAACAAAATCCCTCCAGGCCCGCCGATAACTCTTTTCCGCCATGTACCCCTTCTTTTTTTCCTCATCGTAATGAAAAACCTTCCGGGCTCCGAAAGGAATACCAAAGTCAAAAATCCCAACCACTTTCACAGACTGAAAACTTGGCAACAGCCACAAAAGAAGTCCCCACAAAAATAAACCCTTCAGCCCCCATCTGTATCTGCTGTTTTTCATTTTAGCAAGATCCACGCCATACTTCTCAGGATCCTCGTATACCCAATTATATTTTTCCAGTTCTTTATGCTTTTCCAGCGGATCCAATTGCATGAAGTATTCCGGTCCCCGGTAAAAATCCCGGACCGCCTCAAAACAGATTTCAGCATCATTATAGCAGTAACGTATTACACCGCCAACCACGCGGTTCGTAATATGCATCGCGACCTCTCCTGCCGTTGCTCTGTTTTTCAAGCCGCTCATCCCGATCAGCATATTGCGTACATCATAATATATCATGCGGCTGGCCGCCTTATTCACTCCCTGCGGATGCCATACACAGATACCATTCAACAGTATCGTCCCGTTTTTATCATTGCGCACTCCATACTCCATATCATCGTAATGAATAAACAACGGGATCGGTAGATTATCCTTCGTGATAATCTCTGTGGGAATTACACTGTACCACCAACCGCTGTAATTGATCGGGTTCTCCACCTCGTTGGCAGCCACACAATCCTGCCGTCTCAGATCCCACATTCTATTGTAAAACTGTACCGTTGTCCCCTTCCATGTGGCCCCTGCCTCATACTGTCTGTAACGTCTGCTGAGGGTAAACATTTCTCCCCCCACCATCATATTCTTATGCTCCTGATTAATCATCTGAAGAAAACGGTAAGTTCTCTCCAACACCTCCGTGGACAACACAACGTCATCATCCATAAGAATGATATGAGTAAAAGGACTGTTTTTCCGGTAAAACAATGATTCGATCATTGTTCTCGTAAATCCACCGGCACCCCCCACATTTTTATTTGGGAACAGATGGACCCTCTCATCAGAAAAGGTATCTGCAGGCAGCGACTGACCATTATCCGAAATGTATATCTCCACATGCCCATATAAGGGAGAATCCTGATTCCAGATGATTTTCTCTAAAACGGTTCCCACATTTCTCTTTAAAAACTCTTTTCTTCGGAACGTACAAATTCCCAATGCCAATTCTACCTGATTGATTTCCTCCCGGGAAATATCCGTACAGTATTCTCCCGACAAAAGACTTACGTGTTCCTCGCCCTCAGAAGGCGATAACACGACGTAAAGAATCCCGTCAGACGGCAGTTGCGTAAATTTTACCGTGTAAAGATATTCTCCCCCCACCTCTTCTTTTCTGACATTGACAGGCAGCTCGTGACGGATCGCAGAAATGCACTGACAAAGTGTCTCATCATTCCATGCACGATCTATATGTCCACGATCTACAGAGCCCGTCGCATGGTACGCTGCAACATCGGCACTTCCCTTTATTCGCATGCAGAGGACAAGATTCGATAATTTTGTATATTTTTTCCATTTTCCTATCGAGAAGCTGTTGAAATACGTTTCCAGAGACAGCCTGTCCCCTGCCCCAATACGAATCGGGAAACTGCGCTGATTGTCAGCCAGTGTCTCCGTTTCCAGAGAAACCCTTCCCATCAGATCGTCATCCCAGTTACCATTCTCATAATGTTGAATATCTTTTCCATCTTTATCGACTTTGCGAAAAAACATCCCCCAATCCGTACATTCCGCTTCTGTTGGCCCGATCAGTTTTTGAATAATCATACTTCGTTTTCCTTTCTCGCATTATTCCTTTGCTTCCGGCGTTCATCAACCAGCATTACCAACCTGGACCAGAGTGCCTTAAATCGTTTTGTTTTAAAATACATCAAAAAAACAATTCCATTGTAGACGATAACGCATGCAGCTCCCTTTAAAATAATCTCCGGGACACCTCCCATAGAGAAGTGGTCGCATACCCAGTATGTAACCCCGCCTACGAGGATTACTGTTGCAGCGTATTGAATATAATCTCGGAAAAAGAGTCGCACCGGCTGTTCAAATCCATGCTTATAAGTCACATACGGTTCCACCCACCAGCTGGTAGACAAAGTGGAAATTAATGTTCCCAGAAAAATGCCTGCCAACCCGATTTTGTTCACAAGAAACAGCGTCACTCCCATATCAATGATAATCTCAAAAATCGGCTTGTAGCGATCATACCAGTATAAGCCCATTGCGTCCCGGAACGTCAAAGTTACAACACGACTTCCGCTTACATAGAAACAGATGCAGATAAGAAGTACAATATGCATGGGAAACAGATATTTTTTCCCCGCCCATACTTCAATAAAAGGATTATACATGACAATAAAAGCCACAGTAGAAAATCCATAAAGCCAAAATCCCAAAAATTGAAGTGTATTGTACACCTCAAACAATTTTTTTCGCTCTTTGATCGCGCCAAGATTCCCTATACTTGCAGTAAAAGCTCCAAACACACCATTCAAAGCCACATTGATACTGTACTGTATCATCTGGTAATTGGAGTATTTAGCCACACTGGTCAGCCCGACAAAAGCGGACATAATCAGATTATCCGTATCATTTACCACCACGCTTCCCAGCTTATGAATAAACATGGCTCCAACATTTTTTGCGATATTCCTGCGCGTTGCCCTGCTTGGCAATTCTCTTTTATTCTTTTTCAAAAAAGGATACATCCGATCCGCCTGGATCGCAATGCAAATATTTGTCAGCACGTTACAGATAATCTGAATCAGAAGATACGCGATAAAATTGCGGGTCAAAACCAGAATCAGCATCTGAACCAGGAACTGGATCGTCATAAAAGCTGTGGTAATAATAGTTCCCACATACTGCTGTTGGTGCGCGTCAATAATTGATCTCTTATAGCTAAAAAGATAAGAGCTAACTGTATTGAACAGATACAGAAGATAGATAACCGTAAGCCCCTGGATATCCGGTTGATCCTTGATCAGGTAATCCAAAAAGGGAACCAACGCCACACCTGCAACAGCTATAAAACCAGCAATGCATCTGTATAATATTTTATACAGATTCATCAACTGTATCTGCCCCTCCACATCTTCTTCGGCAATCGGCTTATAAATATAAAAAATAATGGCGCTGCCTACTCCCAGTTCCGCAAGATTTAACACCGTCAAAATATTGCCAAACAGCCCGTTAACTCCCAGATACTCCTGTGATAAAGTATGAATAAACACTGTCCGGCATAAAAAAGACAACAATACGTTTAGCAAATGGCTCCCTGTATTTGCCAGGAAATTCAAAAATGAATTCTTTGTTCTCATACTGTAGTACACTTCCATTCCGCAAAGCTCTGCTTTATGGTCGGTAGGCCTCATTTTTCCCAAGTTTTCCGGTTCTGGCGTCCTTCAGAGCATCATGGATCATCTTCACATTGAATCTGCCCTTTTCCCTGGTCTTCGGATTCAACATCATCAGACGGCTCAGAAGAGACAGGACATGATACTCCAGTCCGATCATTCGGGCGCTCCAAGAGCCAAAATGGCGTCTGGCCGCATCATAGCGGTTACGGTACCCGTAATAGTGTCGCCAGCTCGTCCGCTCCAGAAGCCCCTCCGTCTCCTTTGGAAGCACGGTTTTGTGATCCAAAACAGCCTCCGGCACACAACAGATTCCGCCGTACGCGCTGAGCCGGAGAGAATATTCAGAATCATCGTACCAGAGAAAATAATCCTTCTCGGGCAGCCCGATCTTCCGCTGAATATCTCCCCGCACCATCAATCCACAGAAAGTAGCGCAGTCACAGGAAAACGAGTTTTCCCGATACCGCTCTTTTGGGATTTCCTTTTCCACAAACAGCAGACGGGAACTCACATTTCTTCGATGCATGGTATGGATCTTCCCATCCACACAGACACTGCCTGCCAGAGCCACCGTTTCCGGGTGTTCCGCGGCAAATCGCGTCATGATCTCGTTATAATTGTCGCGAAGCATGGCGTCATCGTCGATTATCAGAATCCAGTCCAGGTTCAGATCCTGGGCCACCCGGATTCCCTCATAAAAACCGCCGGCTCCGCCGAGGTTTTCCCGCTCACTGATAACTGTGATCCGAGGATCGTTGATCTCCAGCTTCGCGCTGTCCTGTCCGCCCGCTTCCGCTTCTGCCTTCAGATTCCCCAGATAATCTCCGGTTCCATCCGTACTGCAATTATCTACAATGATCACATGGGAGAAGGGCACCGTCTGCCCCAGCACACAGGAAACGCATTCCCGCAGCAGTGACAGACGGTTATAGGTAACGATTACAACACCGTTTTTCATCCTTTTTCCCCGCGTATCTCTTATTTTCCGGCGTACATATCCTCATAATATTTCTGATATTCGCCGCTGGTCACATTGCGCATCCAGTCCTCGTGTTCAAAGTACCACTCGATGGTCTTGCGGATGCCGTCTTTGAACATAGTCTCCGGCTCCCAGCCCACCTCGGCCTTGATCTTGTCCGGAGCGATGGCGTATCTTCTGTCGTGTCCCTTCCGGTCTTCTACATAGGTAATCAGATCCTTGCTCACATTCGCCCGTCTGGGATCATCCGCCGGAAGCATCTCCTGCAGCGTCTCGATAATGATGTTGATGATCTCAATGTTCTGTTTCTCGTTGTGTCCGCCGATATTGTAGGTCTCGCCCAGCCGGCCCTTCTCCTGCACCATATCGATGCCCTTGGCGTGGTCATCCACATAGAGCCAGTCCCGGACATTCTTTCCGTCGCCGTACACCGGCAGCTTCTTGCCCTGAAGGGCATTGTTGATAATCAGGGGAATCAGTTTCTCCGGGAACTGGTAAGGCCCGTAATTGTTGGAACAGTTGGTAATGTTCGCCGGGAAATGATAAGTGTCAATATATGCCTTTACCAGGAAATCCGAGGATGCCTTGCTGGCAGAGTACGGACTGTGGGGATCGTAGGGGGTCGTCTCATAGAAGAAGGCCTCCGGATCATCGTTCAGGCTTCCGTACACCTCGTCGGTGGATACATGCAGGAATTTCTTTCCCTCCTTGAACATGACTGCTGTTCCAAGCACATTGGTTTTCACAAACACTTCCGGATTTTTGATACTGCGGTCCACATGGCTCTCTGCCGCGAAATGCACTACCCGGTCAATATCGTTTTCCTCGAAAATTTTCGTGATAGCTTCCTTATCGCAGATATCCGCCTTCACAAAGGTATAATTCTCCCGGTCCTCGATATCTTTCAGATTCTCCAGGTTGCCCGCATAGGTCAGCTTGTCCACGTTGATAATGCGG
>ERZ1643249.4244-NODE-4244-length-12136-cov-6.155533_pt1 | contig 12136 bp, 12 predicted proteins | sample MGYA00579263_ERZ1643249 | MGnify/ENA primary metagenome ERZ1643249 (study PRJEB29033, sample SAMEA4952264) | chicken gut metagenome | biome: Broiler Chicken; feature: Gastrointestinal Tract; material: Caecum | place: Ireland | collected 2018 | study: Broiler...
ACTAGGTAAATCGCGCATACAAAATTTAAGCAAAATGGCGGGCAGCATCGGCGACAGTGGTTGGCTAGCTTCTGGTCGGAGTATGGGCGGAGCATTCAGGGTTGTAGCAGAGGAATGGCTGGTGTATGATAAGAAGGTGTGTGGAAAAGGCAGGCGGAGAGGGCCTGCCTTTCCTGCGGAGTATTGTGTGATGAAGGGGAGGAACGAATGGACAGAAGGTTTCAGATTACGGCCCGGGGCAGTACGGTGCGGCGGGAGATCGTCGGAGGTATTACCACCTTTTTTGCCATGGCCTACATCATTTTTGTCAATCCCAATACGCTGTGTGCCAACGTGGGTACTCAGGCCCAGCCCTTTTTCCCGGCTATGCCGGAGTCCCTCTGGGGACCGGTGCTGGTGGCCACCTGTGTATCGGCGGCCATCGGCTGCTTTCTGACCGGACTGCTGGCCAATCTGCCTTTTGCGCAGGCGCCGGGGATGGGCCTGAACGCCTTTTTTACCTATACGGTATGTCTGGATGTCTGGGAATGGGCTATACCTGGCAGGAGGGACTGGCCATTGTACTGCTCAGCGGCTTGCTCTTTCTGGCCTTTACCCTTTCGCCGCTGCGGGGAAAGCTGATTCGTGCCATCCCTGACTTTATGAAGCACGCCATTTCGGCTGGAATCGGATTGTTTATCGCGCTGATCGGACTGCTCAATGTAAAGGTGATCACCCTCAGTGGCACGGTACCCGCACTGCAGCTGTCCACCCTGGTAGACGGACAGCGGGTGTGGAATGTACAGGGGCTGCTGGCGCTGGCAGGGCTGCTGCTTACCGCTGTGCTGATGGCCTTCCGGGTCAAGGGCGCGGTGGTGCTGGGGATTGTAATCACCACTCTGGTCGGCCTGCCGTTGGGCGTGACCCAGATTCCCGAGACAGTGACCATGGAACACATTACTTTGGCGCCGGTCCTGTTCCAGATGGATCTGGGGGGTGTGCTGGAGAAAGGGCTGCTGCCGCTGCTGACGGCGGTCATCAGCTTCGCGATTGTGGACTGCTTTGATACCCTGGGGGCGCTGGTGGGCCTGTCTGCCAATGTAGGGCTGAAGGAAGGGACGGAAAAGCGGAGCGAGCGGGCTCTGGTTGCCGACGCTCTGGCTACCTGCTGCGGGGCCTGTGTGGGTACCTCCACAGTCACCACCTTTGCCGAGTCGGCGGCAGGCATTGCGGAAGGCGCACGCACCGGTCTGAGCTCCATAGTGGTAGGAGTCCTGTTCCTGTGCTCGGTGTTTCTGGCGCCGGTGGCTGGGATCATCCCTGCGGCAGCCACGGCCCCTGCCCTGATCATCGTAGGCGTGCTTACCATGCGCAGCGCTGCATCTATTCCATGGGACGATCTGGAATGCGCTGTTCCGGCCTTTCTCACCATTGCGGTCATGCCCTTTGCCTATTCCATTTCTGACGGGATTGCCTTTGGCCTGATCAGCTATTGCCTCATCAAGCTGCTGCGTGGAAAGGGAAGAGAGGTTTCCGCCTTTACCTACGGTATCGCAGTGATCTTTGCGCTGAAATATGTGCTGGCAAATTTGTAAGCCGGGGCGGTGGATTCGTTTTTTCTTGTACATCCAGTTGGGATATGATAAAATAAAGATAAAGATAAAAAGTTGTTTTTATCTGGGAGGTGCGGAATGCCGAAAGTCGCCTACTCTGAGGAGGAACGAAAGCAGATTCGTCAGGCACTGGTCACCACGGGGCTGGAGCTGATGACGAGGCAGGGAATCCAGCACACGACAGTGGAGCAGATCTATACGGCGGTGGGGATTTCCAGGACCTTTTTCTATTCCTTTTTCCCCACCAAGGAAGATCTGATTGTGGAGATGCTCTATCTCCAGCAGCCCAAACTCATAGCCTATGCCCAAAGTCTGATGGACGATCCTGAACTGAGTTGGCGGGAGGGCGTTCGGCGATTTCTGTACACCTGCTGCTATGGTGAAAAAAACGGCATCGCGGTGTTGTCTGTGGAGGAGCAGCGGCTGATTTTCCGGAGACTGTCGGAAGAAAGCTATCGGACCTTTCGGGACAAGCAGAGGGCGCTGTTTGGCAGCCTGTTGGAGTGTTTCGGGGTCAAAGCAGACCCGGCCAGAATCGGGCTTTTTACCAACCTGAGTCTGTCTGCCATGATCATTTGCCGGGCCATACCGGAAACGCTGCCCCTCTTTGCCCCGGAAGCGGCCCAGCAGACCATTGCGTTTCAGATCAATGCCATTGTGGACTGCCTGGAGCAATTCAAACACAAAGCGCCGGCAGACGGTGTGTAACACCTGTCCGTCTGAGCGGAACCATTTGGCCCTCTGTTCAGGCGGACTGTTTTATAAACTCAATAAATACAAAAATATAAAAATATCTTTATTTTGTCAGGCTGACGGCGGAGCCGTCTCAAAATAAAATGTGCAGGAGGAAACAGCTATGGGATTGTTCAGCAAATTGTTTAAGGGACCTGAGGTAGACATGGAGAAGAGCAACGCCAACGCAAAAAAGATGCGGGTGTTGTTTAATCAGGTGGTGGAAAACGGAGATGAATACAAATTGATTTTCGGCTATACCGAGGATGTGAGCCGGTTCAATTATGGCTTTGTCCACGGCAGCAAGACCAAAATCGGAAATCTGATCGTGGGCTGGAACGAGGCTAGTCAGACCATCGTAGTGGTGCCTACCGTACCTGATCTGTCCGGCTGCGGGGACCCCACCTATTACCGCCGCGCTGAGATCCTGAAGGCCTACCGGAACAAGTATCCCACCGACGCCTTTATCATCTATCCGGACAAGAGAAGCTACATCGGGATCAACGCCTACGACTGGCTGGAGGATGAAAGCCTGTACGTCTATGTGTCCCAGGAGGAGGAACTGAAGGCCTTTACCGACTTCTTCCTTAACCGCTTTGCCACCAAGTGAGGCGTCCCATGCCCCTGATGGAGATTGGCACCATTGTATTGGTGCTTTTGGTTATCGTTATTTTGGGAAATCTGTGGTTTCACTTTGTGGAAGCCATTCTGGAGCGGATCAGGCGGCTGTTTCACCGGAAAAAGGAGCCGCCGGCGTGGCATCCCCTTCCACCAGAGCAGGAGGACCGGGAGGATCGCTGATATCCACAAAAGCCCAATCAATAAAACACCCCCTGACCTGCCCCAGTTCAACGGGCAGGTCAGGGGGTGTTTGTGCAGCGTCAGAATACCGGAATATGAGCCTCCATCATGATGGCTCTCCTCCCTCCAGTTCATCCAGACAATGGAGGCAAAACCATCCCGGACCCGGCTTGCTGGCCGGGTCCGGGATAGCTGGTACGGAGGGGTGGGGCAAAGGTCAGGAGCAGCAGCCCTTCAGCTGAGGATGGCAGTCGCCGCCGGGGGTGGGGCTGCTGGGGGGGAAGAACTCGTTGACGGGGAACTTCACATGGCGGAAGATCTCGCAGGGGTCCTCCTCGCCGCCGCCGCAGGCGCACTCCTTCTCAGGCATACAGTAGTCATACACCGGCATAAGCAGCTGGGAATCCCGCTCCAGCCGGATGATGGAGAACTGGCCCAGGGTGACATAGATCCGCTTGCCCTGGCTGCCGCAGCACAGCTCGCTGTTGAAGCAGCCGCAGATGCAGGGGGGCACGTCGGACAGCTCGCAGTCGCAGGGATGGCACTCGCATACATCCACCAGCTTCATGTTGAGGACGATGGGGTCTACCACCTCCACCACGGCGGTGGGCAGGTTGCTCTGGCGGAGCATCTGCTCATCCAGACCTTCCAGCGAGGTCTGAGAGGAGAAGATCTTGGCGGTGCCTTCACTGCCGAACAGGATCACCCGCTTGTCAAAGACGCACAGGCCGCTGACCTCCACAGGCCGGGCGGCGCCCACAAAGGCGTCGGCGGTGACCCGGTAGAAGTAGCGCACGTCAACGGTGTAGAAACCCCGGTTGAAGCCGACCGGCTCCACATCGATGTACACATAGAGCAGCTCGGCCTTGCCGGCCTTGATGCTGACGGCACGCTCAATGGCCGCCTGGGAACTCTGGGTGGGATAGAAACGCAGATCTTCGATACAATCCTTATCCTTGCAGGAATCGTAGATCTTTTTCGTGTGTATGCATACGGCCTCCCGGATGCAGGCCGCATCCTGGACCGGACCGGGCATCATCTTGTCGGGCATTGCAATACCTCCTAGCAGATATTGGAGGGACAGTTCCCTTCCGCTCCATTCTATGTTTGCCCGGCCGGTTGGTGCGGAGCAAAAGGCCCGCCGTTTACACGCGGCGGGCCGTTGTCTTATTTCTTTCTGCGGAGGAGGTCGGTGAGGATCAGGACGGTACAGCAGGTCAGAAGTACTACCCCAATAAGGATGGCGCAGTTGCAGAAAAACTCCTCCGGCATAACCAGGATGATCTGGTCGGTGGCGGAATCGAAGATCCAGTTGTCCTTGCCGGGGAAGAAAATGGCGTGGAAGATCACAAAGGCCCGGTTAAAATCCAGAGCGGCCAGTCCGGCCAGTATCAGCACAAGCCCACCGGCGGTTACGCCGGCCCAAAAGCCGGGGCCGTGCCCCAGCAGCGGTTTGTAGACCCATTGTTTTCCAAGCCGGAGAATCAAAAGGAGCAGGCAGGCGGCGGCGCTGATGCCCAGTACCCAGAAGTCCAGCAGGAACAGCTCCCGTACATCGGCAAAATGACTGTAGCCGGATTGGGACCAGGCCAGCTGACCGGTGCCGAAGGGCTTGCCAAAGACGCAGAAATCCAGTACCTCATCATAGGCCTCACGGATGGTTTCCTCCGACCAGCCGGTACGTTCAGGCAGATCCAGCATATCGATCTGGATGTAGTAGAACGGACGGAACAGAATGGGGACCGCGATGGAAAAACTGAGAATCAGCAGGGCCAGCAGCAGAGCGGCCAGAGCGGTAACTGCTTTGGGCAGCCGCATGGGATCACTTCCTTTTGACAGACAGAGAGATCAAAACCTGGGAGGGCAGATAGAACAGCCACATCCCCACCCGGGCAAATTCCACCAGGGGACCGCCTGCCGCCGGGAACCAGGCGGACAGGTTTTGCAGCCCCACGCAGAGATCGCAGCCCACAAAGAGAAACAGCCCCAGGGAAAAGCCCCGGAAGGGGGTGCCCAGGCTGAGACTTTCCAGGGCATTGCAAACAAGCTGAGAGAAATAGAAGAGGGAGAGAGCAGTCAGACCGTCCAGTGCCCCCAGCCGCCAGGCTGTTATCAGGGCGGCAACAGCCAACAATCCCCGCAGGGTCAGCCGCAGAGGCAGCTTTTCCGGCCGCAGTTTGGCGATGCGGGTCAAATAGAGCAGCTGCACGACGCAGAAGCAGGCTACCCCTATCAGATACCAATGGTCCAGTACCAGCAGGAACAGGTCGGCCAACAGGGTAAAGCCCAGGGCAGTTTTCATCAGCAGACCGTCCCGCCCCTGTCCAGTCCGGAGGACAAAACAGAAGCACAGCAGGATGGAGAGATATTTGATTGGAATATCCCATCCGCTGTCCGGCCGGAACAGGTCCAGACAGAGAAAGATCAGGTAGAGACAGCCCTCCAACAGCGGAAACCATAGGATACGCTTCATTTCTTAAAGCGCTCCAGCAGCTTCTGCTCCCAGCGGTCGCCGTATTTCATACAGATCAGGAAGACGGACAGTCCCGCAGCGCCCAACAGGGCCATGGCCCAGTAGGGAATGGCCAGCACTGAGCCGCCCACCAGACAGGACACCAGCAGGCCCCAGGGCCGGGCAACCAGCACCAGAACGCAGAACCGCTTCAGGGGGATATCGGTGAGACCGGCCAGGATACACAGCAGATCGTCGGGGAAAAAGGGAAAGAGGAAGGCCAGGAAAAGAAACACATCCCGCTTGCGGCGGATGATGTCCAGATATTTTTCCGACACCTTCTGACTGACCAGCCTATCCACGAACCGCTGGCCCAGCACCCGGGCCAGCCAAAATACCACGACCGATCCCACAACAACTGCTGCCCAAGTAAGGAGAAAGGCGGGCCAGGTGCCGAACAGCAGAGCGCCGGCCAGAGCGGTAACATTGCTGGGGATGGGAGCCACCACCACGCCAAGCAGCTGGATCACAAAATAGAACAGATGAGAAAAGGGTGCAAAACGGGCGATATAGGCCCGCATGGCGTCCAGCGAGCCCAGCGAGGAGAAAAAGCCGGTTTTCCAGAGTAGCAGTCCGCTGCAGCCCAGCAGGAGGATGGCCAGCAGCAGGGCCGGAAGCCATTTTCGGGAATTCTTCAAAGCGCGTCGCCTCGTCTTTCTGTGTTCTGTTCTATAGGCTACCATATGTTACGGCAGACTGTCATTAAAATTTCTTAAATTTTCCCGCAAAACGCAAAAATCCACACCCGAAGGTGTGGTTCTTGTCCGTTGGTGGAAAGGACTTATCGCTCGCTGGAGACAACTTGCTCATTGCTGCCAAAAATCAGCTCATCCACATCATTGTACATAATATTGCTTCACCTCCCTGTCTGTTGTTTGATCTGTGCTTAGTATACGCGCAAGTCTGGTAAAGAACAAGAGGAGGGAGGTAAAGCTTTAATCAAGTTTGGGGATGGATTTGGTCAAAAGCTCCGGAGAGGGATACCTCTCCGGAGCCGAAAACCGTTACATCCGCTTTTTCCGCAGCAGGAAGGTGATGGCAAACCACAGGGCCAGGTACAAAGTGATGGAGGCGCCTGCGGAGGAACTGAGCTCATAGGAGGTCATGAGTCCTGCGATTCCGGCCACCACCGCGGCCAGAATGGAGATCAGATGGAACTGGCGCATATTGCGGGCCAGATTGCGGGCGGCGGCGGCAGGCAGGACCAGCAGGGAGTTGATGACCAACAGGCCTACCCAGGTCATGGACACGGTGACCACCACGGCAATGGCCATGGAGAAGATGGCCTCCTGCCAGAACACCTTGACGCCCCGGCTGTCGGCCAGGGTGGGGTGGATGGAGGAGAGCATCAGGCCGTTGAAGGAGCACAGCCACAGTACCACCACGACCAGCAGGATGACCGCCAGCAGGGCAATCTTTCCCGGTTCCACACTGAGGATATCACCGATGAGCAGACTGTTGAACTTGGTAAAGCTGCCGCTGTCAAAGGTGGCGATAAAGATGCCCAAAGCCACGGCGGTGGAGGAGAACACACCAATCACCGTATCGCTGGCCATGTTGGACTTACGCTGGACGTAGGTAAAGAGCAGGGCAAAGGCGGCGGCCAGCAGAATGGCGGCCCACATGGGGTCGGCCATACCGCACAGAGTGCCGATGGCGATGCCGGTAAAGGCGGAGTGGCCCAGAGCGTCGGAGAAGAAGCTCATTCGGTTGGTGACCACCATGGTGGACAGCAGGCCGAACAGGGGAGAGATCACCAGCACCGCCAGCAGGGCATTTTTCATGAAGTACATGGTGCCGGGGGCTGCCCACTCGAAGGGGAGCAGCTCCACCAGGGAATACCACAGTTCCATCAGGTGCGCCCCCCTTTCCCCAGTGCCAGATGAAAGACCTCCTGAAATTCGGGAGAAGAGAGAACCTCGTCGGGCGGCCCCACTTTGAGCACCTGGCTTTTCAGCAGAATCACCTTGTCGGCGTACTGGTCCAGGGTGGCAAAGTCGTGGGTGGACAGCAGAATGGACAGGTCAAACCGGGTGCGGATTTCGTCCAGCATATCCAGCAGCTGCTTCTCGCCGTCCACGTCCACGCCGGAGAGAGGCTCGTCCAGGATCAGGATATGGGGCAGGGGCTCCAGCGCCAGAGCCAGCAGCACCCGCTGAAGCTCGCCGCCGGACAGGGCTCCCATCCGCCGGTCCAGCAACCCTTCGCCGTGGACCCGTGCCAGACACTGGGATACCCGCTCCCGCAGCTTTTTGGGGGAGGGCAGGAATACCGGCCACTTGGAGATGGCGGCGGAGAAGAAATCAAATACGCTTACCGGGTCCCCACGGTCGAAGCTGGGGGACTGGGGCACATAGCCGATAAGGGGCCGGGTCTTATCGCCGCCGGCTCGCTGAAACTCAATGACGCCGGAGTGAGGGATCTGCCCCAGAATGGTGCGGAACAGGGAACTCTTACCCGCTCCGTTAGGGCCGATGAGGGCCACGATCTCCCCGCAGTGGAGGTGGAAAGATACGTCGTGGAGGACCTCTTCATTGCCAAAGTTGACCCCCAGGTCGGCCACCTTCAGGCAGCAGGAACCGGCGCAGCCGGGGCCGGAAGTTCCGTGTTTGTGTACGCTCATCCAAACGCCTCCACAATGGTATCAATGTTCTTCTGCATGGCATCCAAATAGGGCTGGATGCCCGTGCCTTTGCCGCTCATGATCATATCCAGCTGATAGACCTGACAGCCCACCTCCCGGGCGATGGTGTCAGCGGAGGCAGTAGAACCATTGACCTCGGTAAAGATGGGCATGGTCCCCAGGTCGTATTTCTGGGCAAGCTTGATGGCGTCCACGATCTCAGCCAGCTCCTGGGCGGAGGCGGTAGAACCTTCTTCTTCTTCAATGGCCTTAAAGATGGTCAGGCCCATGGCGTTGGCAAAGTATTGGAAGCCGTCGTGGAAGGTGACAATGGAGCGGCCCTTGTAGGGCGCCAGCGCCTCTCGCCAGCTGAGGTCCGCCTCCGTCAGCGCGGTCTGTGCAGCGCTTTCATTCTGGGCGTAAAGGTCCCCGTTGGCGCTGTCCAATTCGGTCAGAGACTGGGAGATCTGACTCAACATGAGACTGGCATAGGTGGCGTCCATCCAGATATGGGGATCATATTCGGCGTCGTGGTCATGGCCCTCATGGCCCTGGGCAGGCAGCAGATCCATCCCCTCTGAGCAGTCGATGACCTGAGCGGAGGAGGTGGACAGGGCGTCGTCCATAAAATCTTCCAGTCCGGCGCCGTTCATGACGATGACGTCGGCCCCCTCAATGGCCTTCATGTCGGCCACGGTGAGGGTGTAGTCGTGGAGGCAGGAGGTCTGCTGGTTCACCAGCAGGCTTACTTCTACACCCTCCGCGCCCTCCGTCACTGCGGTGGTGAAGAGGTAGACCGGGTAGGTGGTGGCCACGATATGGAGGGTGTTTTCATCCTGGGGCTGGGAGGCGGCGGGCTGTCCGCAGGCGGAGAGCAGCAGGCCAAAAGCGCACAGGGGCGCAAGCAGTTTTTTCATGTGGTTCCCCTTACAGTTGAGTAGTTTTATTATAACATCTTATTATATCGCTTTTTTCTGCCGGTGTAAAATAAAATCTTTATGGACGATTTCAAAAAAGAAACATAACAGCGTTAAAATTACTCTGTTAAGTTAATGCCGGGTGTGATATGATGGAAGTAACAGGCACCGGCGGTTTTTGAGGAACTTGTCGGAGTACATCCAAAGGAAAAGGAGTCCACAGGATGGATTATTACGCGTTTTATACCGGACAGTGCTTTGACGCATACCGCTATCTGGGGGCCCATCGGTCGGGAGAGAAGTGGGTGTTCCGCACCTTTGCACCCTCCGCTGCGGGGGTGGTGCTCCTTCATGGAGGCCGGGAGCTGCCCATGGAGCGAATCCACGACGGCAATTTTTATGAGGTGCGGGCAGAGGGCGTCCAGCCGGGGGACTGTTATCAGTACCGCATCTACCGCCGGGATGGGGGCTATACCGACCACTGCGACCCCTACGGTTACGGCATGGAGCTGCGGCCGGACCATTGCTCGGTGGTGCGGGATCTGGGGACGTATACCTTCCAGGATGAGAAGTGGATGGCGGGACGGACCGACCGTCGGGAGGACCCGCTGAATATCTACGAGCTTCACCTGGGCTCCTGGCGGCGGAAACCGGACGGGAGCTGGTACCGCTATGACGAATTAGCCCAGCCTCTCATCGACTATGTGAGGGAGTGCGGCTATAACTATGTGGAGTTCCTTCCTATCAGCGAGCATCCCTGCGATGAGAGCTGGGGCTACCAGATCACCGGCTTTTACGCTCCCACCAGCCGGTACGGCACCGCAAGGGAGCTGATGATGCTCATTGACCGGCTCCACCAGGCGGAGATCGGGGTCATTTTGGACTTTGTACCCGCCCATTTCGCGGTGGACGACTACGGCCTGGCCAAGTACGATGGTACCGCCCTCTATGAGTACCCCCACCGGGATGTGGAGGTCAGTGAGTGGGGGAGCCACAATTTCATGCACTCCCGGGGGGAGGTGCGCTCCTTCCTCCAGTCCTGCGCCCAGTACTGGCTGGAGGAGTTCCACTTTGACGGCCTGCGGATGGACGCCATCAGCCGGATTCTATACTGGCAGGGGGATGAGGCCCGTGGAGTGAACGGGGACGGCGTAGCCTTCCTGCGTACCATGAACCAGGGGCTGAAGCGCCTGTGTCCCGGCTGCATTCTGGCGGCGGAGGACTCCACCAACTTCCCCAAGGTCACCGCTCCGGCGGAGCAGGGGGGACTGGGCTTCGACTACAAGTGGGACATGGGGTGGATGCACGACACCTTGTCCTATTTCCAGACGCCGCCCGATCAACGGCCTGCCCGGCGCCACCAGCTTACTTTTTCCATGCACTATTTTTCCCAGGAGCGCTACCTGCTCCCCCTGTCCCACGACGAGGTGGTCCACGGCAAGGCCACCATTTTGCAGAAGATGTATGGTGATTATGACGGCAAGTTCCCCCAGGCCAGGGCGCTATACCTTTATATGATGGTCCATCCGGGAAAGAAGCTTAACTTCATGGGCAACGAGATCGGCCATTTCCGGGAGTGGGACGAAAAGCGGGAGCAGGACTGGCTGCTGCGGGACTTTCCCATTCACGACGCCTTCTACCACTACATGGCGGAACTAAACCACATCTATCTGGACTACCCCGCCCTGTCCCGGTGGGACTATCGGCCTGAGGGCTTTGCCTGGCTGGACTGCGGCCGGGAGGACCCCTGTGTTTTTGCCATCCAGCGTCAGGGAGACGGGGAGCGGCTGGTTGCCCTCTTTAACTTGAGTGACCAGGCCCGGCAGTACCAACTGCCCGCTACGGCAGGAGTAAAGCTGCTTTTCCATACCGATTGGCAGCGCTTCGGCGGTTCTACGCCGGAGGAAGAACAGCATAAACCCACCGGCGGTGTGCTGACGGTATGCCTGCCGCCCTATTCCGGACAGCTATATTGCATGGAATCATACAAATATTCATAAATAAATGAATATTATACACAATACCCAAAATAATACCCAAGGAGCAAGGGAAAAATACGCATATTTATGCGATATAACACTTGCAATTTTATTTAGGCTGTGGTACACTGTGTCCAACATAAACAAACGGAGGTTTTTACCATGGCTGACATTAAAAAAGTGGTACTCGCCTATTCCGGCGGTCTGGATACATCCATCATCATCCCCTGGCTGAAGGAGAACTACGGTAATCCCGAGATCATCGCCGTGGCCGGCGACGTGGGCCAGAACGACGAGCTGGAGGGCCTGGAGGAGAAGGCCATCAAGACCGGCGCTTCCAAGCTGTACGTGATGGACCTGGTGGACGAGATGGTGGACGACGTCATCATCCCCTCCATGCAGATGGGCGCCAAGTACGAGGACTATCTGCTGGGCACTGCCTTTGCCCGGCCCGTCATCGCCAAGGGCCTGGTGGACATTGCCAAGAAGGAAGGGGCCGACGCCATCGCCCACGGCTGCACCGGCAAGGGTAACGACCAGATCCGCTTCGAGCTGGCCATCAAGCGTTTCGCTCCTGAGATGAAGATCATCGCCCCCTGGCGTGAGTGGGACATCAAGAGCCGGAACGAGGAGATCGACTACGCCGAGGCCCACAACGTGCCTCTGAAGATCAACCGTGAGACCAGCTACTCCAAGGATAAGAACCTGTGGCACCTGTCCCACGAGGGCCTGGATCTGGAGGACCCCGCCAGCGAGCCTCAGTACGACAAGCCCGGCTTCCTGGAGATGGGCGTGTCCCCCGTGAAGGCCCCCGACGCCCCCACCTATGTGACCATCGACTTTGAGAAGGGCTGGCCTGTGGCCGTGGACGGCGAGAAGATGAAGGCCTCCGACATCATCCGCAAGCTGAACAAGCTGGGCGGCGAGAACGGCATCGGCCTGCTGGACATCGTGGAGAACCGGATGACCGGCATGAAGGA
>ERZ1643249.4245-NODE-4245-length-12133-cov-66.631975_pt1 | contig 12133 bp, 25 predicted proteins | sample MGYA00579263_ERZ1643249 | MGnify/ENA primary metagenome ERZ1643249 (study PRJEB29033, sample SAMEA4952264) | chicken gut metagenome | biome: Broiler Chicken; feature: Gastrointestinal Tract; material: Caecum | place: Ireland | collected 2018 | study: Broiler...
GAAAGATACTGTAAAGAGAACGATATTTCGATAGATGGAGTATTCAAGGACGAAGGAATATCTGGAACCAGGGCAGACAGAGAAGGCTTGAATGACCTACTCGCCACGTTAGAAAAGGACGATAAGGTAATTGTCCAGAACACTTCAAGGTTGTGGAGAAACGACAGCGTAAAGGTTATGATACACCACGAGATGAAGAAAACAGGTGCGGACATAATCAGCGTTGAGCAAAAGACATACTCCATTTACAGCAAAGACCCGAACGACTTTTTGTTTAATGGCATGATGGAGCTTTTAGACCAGTATGAGAGAATGACAATTTCCATGAAACTTGCCAAGGGAAGAAAAGCAAGGGCAAAAACAGGTAACAAGCCTTGCGGAACCGCCCCATACGGTTATAAATGGCAAGGAAATGAAATTGTAATTGACTTTAACAACAATCTCATCGTACAGGATATTTTTGAACAGTACATAAAATTAAAAAGTCTTGCGAAACTTAAAGCATACTGCGATAGTAAAAGCTATAAGACATCTAACGGAAAGGATTTCAGTAAGCAGTCTCTCAAAAATATCATCGAAAATGATTTTTATATCGGGGTTGTGACTTATGCCGGGAAGAAAATTAGTGGTGAGCATGAACCGATAATTGAGAAAGCGATATTTGAAGCTGCTAATGAAGTTTTGAAGAGGTAGGTGCAGTATGGGAAATACGTTGAACACAAGCCATTCGAGTATTTTTGACTATTGGAAAAACAAAGCAATCACAAGTGATGGGACAGTTATCGAAGATGATTTTGACGACAAAAACTCTATTCCAGTAGTATATGATTGGGGCGAACCTTGTTGCTGGGCTTGCGGAAAATTTATTAAAAAATCATTTGAGATAAAAAATTATGAGGAACTGGCAAATAAAAGTCCACAAAAATTATATGATCATCCGAAAGTAAGGAGCGAATATAATCGTTGCCATATTATACCAAGGCAAGCCGGAGGTAGCAACGATCCATCAAACCTATTTTTGCTTTGTGAAAAATGCCATGAAGAATCTCCAGACACATTAAATCCAAAGAACTTTTTTAAGTGGGTTTACAAGAAAAGAAAGAAAGTATCTTGCACATTTGGAATAGATATAAAAGGATTTATGAAAAAATATTTTGAGGATTGTATCGAAAAGGGAAAGGATCCGTTCACATGCAAGCCAGAAAAAGCAAAAGTCTATACACATGGGGCAAGAGTGTCAGAATCGACATTAGTAATGGCGCTGGCTGATACTTGCGATTCCATATAAAATTCAAAAATAATTTTTCGCCTACGGCGAGCTGAAAGGAGAATGCATATGTGTTGTGAAAATTGTGAGAAAGAATTTGATTTTAACCCGGAAGAAGATGTGATCGTAGATATCGGCGGTGCAGTCCGGTCAGCCCTGATGGACGTAGGAGACGTTCTGATGGATCTCTGCAAAGGTCTTGACACCGGAGAAATCAAACTCAGCGTCTCCCGGGACTATGAAACCGGAGAACTGAAATTCAAAGCGAAAGTAGACGGTCAGAAAGTCCTGGAAATGAAAGCAAATGACGTCGCTTAATACTTCGGAGACTAACATACATCAGATGACCATTTCAATTACTAAAGATAAAGCCCATTCGGGCATAGAATTCCACTAAAGATAAATCGGGTAATCCGAAAAAAATTTTTTAACAAAAAGGCGATTTTGAAAATTTCGCGGGAACAAAAAAGACTTCTGAACAGCGACCGCTATCAGGCGATTCAGATTTGAGGTAATGTCATGGAAAAAATAGCAGAATCGAAAGTTTTTCAAGTGTTTATGATATGCGATAAATGCGGAAAAGGAGAAATGCGACCGACAGGTATAGTTTTGATGAGCAATCCTCCACAATATCCTCATAAATGCGTTGTATGCGGAAATACAGAAAACTTATTGCACCAATATCCATATCAACGGCTTGTTGCCATTGAAGAGCCAAGAGAAGCTGTTGGAAATGAGGTTAATCCAGATGTCATTTGATAAATCCATTCAATCAGGAAAAGAACACCGCAAGCCGTACCGTGGCGCAAAAGCCATAGACGCAACCTGCCGGAACCATGGTAGCTGTGAGTGGTGCCATAGGAACCGGACGCACAAGAACGATAAGCGGGAGCTGGCTACAGAACAGGAGTTGAAAGAGTATGACGATTGAGCAGTTGGAACAAGGAAACAAAATAAGATTCGAATTAGAAAAACTCAGCCATTTTAAATCCAGATGTATACTGCAAAGAATTGAGCTTGTTTCGGATGATGAGAAATTACACATAAGAGATTATCCAGACATCATAGAGCAGATTCAATCTTGCATATCAGACAAAATAGATGAATTGGAAAAGCAGTTGGAGGAACTATGACATTTAACGTTATCGACCCAAAAACAGGTGAATATCCAGACTTAGAACATATCGCAAAAACCGAGGAATGGGCACAGAGCCTGTTCCGTGTGATATGGACGGCTTTTGCATTAATGAGGATGGAAATCTTCTTCTGATGGACGAGTGTGGGAATTACGCATACTGTCCGACGGACAGATTTAAGGTGACTTTTGATTTTCCGGTGTATTCAAGGGAGGATTGAGCATGGTCGGAACAGTTAAACAGTTTAAGGATATGATTGAGGAAATGCGGTCGATTTATCCATTTGATGATGAAAAGGCATATATGAGCACACACAACCTTGTAACACATGAAAATTCAAGACTTCAAATTCAAGTGAAAGATGAAAAGACAGGGGTTTTGATAGTTATGGAAAAATATGTGTCGGATATTCAGTTTTAAGGAGGTTGAATATGCTTAGTTTCAACATAGATTCCAGAGAATCAGCAGAAAAACTAATCCGTCTCTGCGAGAAATACAGAGATGATACCGAAGTTGATGTGATCTGCGGCAGGCAGACGGTAGATGGCAGGAGTTTACTCGGCGTAATGTCTTTAATCGGTCACTTCGTGACGGTGAAACCACAGACGGACAATGAGGATGTTATCAATAAATTTTCAGATGATCTGGAGGGGATGAAGTAATGAAAAATATAAAAGCGAAATACACGATATACGGAGTTTTATATTTGATAATCTTAATTATATCAATGTCATATATAAATTCAGCGTTCCGTTTGTTTTCGATGCAACCGGACATATATAGTTTTGGTTCATTGACGTTGATTGCATTCTCTTTTTGGAAAGCGAGTTCTGGATTGTGTAAATACATTGTATGTATCCGACTTGCAGAATTAGCAAAACAGGAGGAACAAAGAGATGATTGCAAACGTGAAGATTGAGCAGGACAAAGAGAATAAGCACATACATAGAGTATTCGTTGATGGCAAAAATCTGGAAAGAGTCAATCATGTTGATTTCAATATTAATGTTGACGAAGTGCCGCAAGTAAATGTTGGGATAGTTGGCGGGTTCGATTTTGAAGGAATGGCTGACATTCATTTTGATTATTCGCCTTATACAGTGAAAGAGGCTTTCAAAATTCTGCGAGAAGAACTTGTAAAACACGACGATTTATATAGCGGTTTTCTTTCAAGCATTGAGTCATCGCTGAAAGAACAGAAAGTGACAGGGCTTCCATTTCAACCGGAAAGTGAGATTGCAGAGAAAATTTTGAAACGGATTATCGGGGAGGAATAGTGTGTGTGGATTAGGTATTTTTTGACATTTTTAGACATCTTGTTTTGCATTATTTTCGTTGCGATGTTGAAAGACTTTGAATGGGAAAAAGATAAGGGGGCGATCATCATATTTGTAATAATGACGCTATCATATGCAGGAAGCGCATTTTTAATGTGGAATTGAGGTGGAATTATGGTTGAAATTGAGTTTGTTGACGGAACATCCGACAGCATTGAGACATATAAAGACACCACATTTCAATACGATACGGATTGCCAGTGCTTTAAAGTTGTTGAGCATGATGGAAAGAGTTTTTCAATGTTTCCACGGGAATTTGTAAAGAGTATTCGATATATAGAGGAATGAAGATAACGTTTTTGTTGATACGCCCGTGCGGTAGCCATGATTTTGCTTCAATGAACCTCCTTTCTTTGATATAAATTGCGGCACGGGCACTAAAGCGGATTAGCATAGAAGCAATGAAACGGACTTTGACTCCGTGAAAACAGGGGCAGTACCTGTATCCGCTGTTCGGTTTCTTTTTTCATGAAACCACCTTTCACCACCTACGGCTCAAGGCTGTGATTAAAGGAACTTCAAATGTTCTGGGTGGTTTTGTCCGACTACTGCTTGAGGACAAAAAATAAAAGAGTGGCGTGTAGATTGGCGGTAAGACGATACGATTCTTAAAAACCGCATAGCGCCTAAAGCAGCGCGAAAAATAATGCAGAAACGGGAGAAATCCCGTTAAGCGAGAGTACCCAAGTGGTGAAGGGATGCGGCTTATATCCGTTAACGCCGGAGGTTCGATTCCTCCCTCTCGTATGCGTCCAGGTCGCTCCTGGATAGCAGGCAGCACTAGCGGTCACTGCACTGCGAAAATAAAAATGATATGCGATAGCATATAAACCGCACATAGGTCGGTAGTTTAATTGGCAAAACAGCAGTCTTCAAAACTGCAAGATAAGCGTTCGAGTCGCTTCTGACCAGTTGCAGAGTTTTAGTTGCGGAGTCTCTGCAAAAATGTTTTTCTGATGCGTTCCAGAAAACTGTCGCAAAAAGAACCGTAACAGAGGGCAGTCTGTTGACAGCGGCACTGCTCTGCTAAGCCGATATAGTTTAGTGGCAAAACAATGGATTTGTACCCCATAATCATCCGTTCGACTCGGATTATCGGCTCTTGCAACAACCCAGTCTGCCGCACTGTAAATGCGGTAAGACGGCGGCACCATAAGACGTGAAAGGTTGTTACAAAATGCTATCAGTTACAGGGAATGCCCTCCGAGTAAGCGAACCTCTGTGCAAGTACCATCGCTCAGAAGGTTGGGAAAAGATAAGCGAAAGGGATAGCAACCGCTCAACCGAACGCGGTATATAAAGACATGAGGGATGCTGAATCCCGGTTTCTCCGTGTACCACACAGTATCTGAAGCGGAGCGTAAAACGGTACAGTGTAGGCTTTTCGTACTGAGCCAATATGTTCCCGAAATAAATGTCGGGAACATCAATCAGTGCGTGGTGTGCGGTAGCTCAGTTGGGAGAGCAGAGTTCAAACAGGTCGCAAGTTCGAGTCTTGCCCGCACATTCCAGAGAACTGCAATCTCTGGAAATTCGTTCACTTACTCTCAAAAGTTCTGCGGAAGGCATACACCCGGAATTCGAGTGCCGGGCGCAGAATCGGGTGCATGTTGAGACAGCATCCATCATTACGCCGAAGCCGCCCGTCACGCTACCGATGGGCGGCATTTAAGGAGGATGTCGTGGAATATAATCATATGAGATTATGCCATGGGATGAACAAAGAGTTTACACCATGCGAATTTATTGATAAGTGTGGTTTGTGTATAAATTCGGGTTTTGATTATGATAATGATAATGAACATTATATTATTATGCTTGGTGCATTAGGCTTAAAATGCAAGAGAGATAATCCTAATTTTAGACCGTTTACTAGACATGAATTTTTTGAAATATATAAAAGGATGAAAAACCGAACCAATATATCTATTACGGAACTTTTAGAAAGTGCAATAATTATGGGAGCGGTGGAAGATGATAGATAATGAGCAGCGATGTGAAACTTGCGCATATCACGATGATTTTTCTTGGGTATGTTTTAACCCGGAATCAAAGAATAGAGCAGATTTTACGGATAATGAGAATAAATGTAACTGTTGGACGAGTATGGAGGACAATAATGACAAATAAAGATATCGAGGAAATGAAAAGAAATATTGACGAACTTGTAGAAGGACTCAAAAAACAGGAAGATGAAAATGCACGTCTGAAAGCGACTGTTAAATCACAGCGTGATAAGATTGACTCGCTTCTGAAAGAACTGGAAGAAGAAAAGGGAAAGACAATTACTATTTCAGATGGTGCAATTACCATGAGAGCAGATATGTGGGAAGCGCTCAATGAAAATAAGGCATTCAAGGATGAAAATACCGTCCTCAAACAGCACATAAAAGACATGGAAGATGTTTGTGACGGCAATTGTTTCTCCGACGAAGAAGATGAAAAAGATAAACTGATTGCTGAACTCCAAGGCCAGCACCAGCAGGATTGCATTCGATACAACGATATGCGGACGACGTATCTTGTGACACTTGATGAACTGGCTCGATTGAGAGAGCAGTTTGGAGTGGGAAGATGAAACGAGCTAAAAGGGCGCATGGAATGAACCGCCTTATTGACGACTTTTTCAAAGAACTATACAAACATGTCGGAAGAAAGACTACAAATAACTGGCGCAAAATGCATAATAAACCTCTGCGCAGGAAAGGTGGTATCTACTGATGTACGTTTATGAAAATCACATGGGCGGATTATTTACCTCTGACCGGGAATTAAGTTATGAGGAATGTTATTGCGAAACATGCGGTGACTCTGATTGGCTAATTGGTGAAGCCGATACAAGAGAAGAAGTGTTGGAACTTCTAAGAGATGAAGATGGTTTTATTCCGTACACAGATGAGTATATGCAGGAATTTTTGAATGAGAATTTTGGAGATGATGTAGAATGAAATTTTGTTTTGGGGATATTGTAGTTGTTGAAGGAAATTTGATTGGCGTAATTGTGAAAAGCTGGTGTCGCTCGCTGATGGGAGCAGAAGAAAATCATGATGTGTATGTGCGCTCATACAACGGGATTGTGAATTATCAAGAGTCAGAGATGGAGCGGTATATGGTACGTCCCAAGGAACTGGGCGAGGAAGAACTGGGATGGCAGTCCAATGCCGTGAATGGGAGATAGGTTATGACCGAATACCGAGCAATCTATAAATGCCGCTTGTGCGGGGAAAAATTTGAGGAAGGAACAACAGGAGATATTATTGCTATGGCTTGTACAGTAGCTTTGACTGTAAAGGATTCAACGGAATATGTGAGATGTGAGAGAAATCTACATAGACATATGCCGCATCATTGCAAAGATGGTTCTTATGGGTTCGCAGACTTTTGCGGGTTTAGAAAGGTTGAGGATTGATTATGCCACCAAAAGAATATGAAAAAGGACAACCGTTCTTCGCGATAGGCGGTGAACGTTGGGAACCGCTTGCACCGTTGGGCGACGATAGTATTGAGATGATAGAAACCTCTGATTTGGAGGAATATGAATCTCATAATTTTGGAAAAAATAAAGAATTTGAAATAAGTCTTGATGTGGACAAAGAAACAGCGAGAAAATTTTATTCAATGGCTTCTCCGAAACATGGAGAGAAATTGGTAGTAGAAACATCCTGTGTATGTGATAGTACATTGGTATTTCTGATTCAGCTTATTCAAACATTGAAAAAACTTGGCTGTACGAACATTAAATGGAGAAGTGAAGAAGTAGAAAATCCTAATCCAGCATGGATGAAAACAAGGTTTATTGCTACCGGGATTATCTGGAATACGAATAATTTTAGAAAGTTGCATGGTATTCCGATGAAAAGGAGAGGGAAATGAATCTGCTTGAAAAATGGAAAAACCGGGAGACAAAGAAGAAACTCCGGGAGGAAAATATCCGGCTGAAAGCTGAAATAGAGGCGCACATGAAAAGAACATATCCAGTATGTACGGTGGAGAGAAACGTTCAGAAAGTATGTGCCAAACATATGATTACAGAAATGGAAAGAGGTATTCCGACAGAGGTTGTAAAACATGAATTGCTGAATAAATTGAGTGAACACTTATCAGATTTCGTGGAATATGATTTTGAGAATGATAGATATGGGAATATGACATATACGGCGATTTTGTACGTAGCAACGGGGGATAGAAAATATGGAAGATAATATCAAAAATAAACCAAAACCGGCAATATGGAACCCAGACAAGGCTTTAGAAGGTGTATTTTGTCCAACGTGCGGATGCTGGATGGACGATTATTACGGACAGCCCGATAAATGTCCTAGATGCGGACAAGTTTTAGAAGGATGGATGGATGGACGGAAGAATAAGAGGAAGAAGAAATGAGTATTACAGACGCAATTAAAGACATGGAGAAGCACATGGGAACAAATTTCAGTGATTACATGAACGAGCCTTTACCTCACAACGGGCAGGCGTACATACAGAGGGATTATAAGACGGGGATTTTGTGGATATGTTGTCCGTACTGCGGACGGAAAAACCTCCAAATCACAGAGAAGACAAAAATAAGCAATCTATCGTATCCATGCAAAAATACAAAATGCAAAAAAATCTTTGAAGTAAATATTGATTGATTTAAACAGAGCCGGTGAGCCTTCAATCTTGCGAACAGGCAGGAAGGAGGTTCACTATTTTTTATGCAATTACTCGAAGAATACAAATCTGATATGCGAAAACTAAAGACACTTCTGGAGCGCGGCGTGGACTATCGGACGGTCGCCGCTATTCTCGCTCAGTCTCAATACATTCTGAAAGATTACCCGGATGAAAGGAAATACTGTTTTGCTTACTCAAAGGCAGTGAAGGATATTGCCCTGCGACAGTATGCGGAGACGCTGAAACCAGAGTGGGATGAGATGTACTGGCAGGCGATGCTGTGGGAAGCGCAAAACAAAATTTTGGACAGCTACTGGATGTACCTTGAAAGAAACAGAGAACCAGAGCGAAGGTTTTATCTTCCGAGAAGAAAAAAATTCCTTGAATTTGGTATTCCACAAGCTATGCAGAGTCTGCTTGATGATGAAATAGATCTGTTGACAATATCAATGCCGCCGGGAACGGCTAAAAGTACGGCAGGAATTTTCTTTTTGTCTGGAATCATGGGATGGTGGCCAGAAGAACCGAATCTTGCATCTGCCCATTCTGGAATATTGACGAGAAGTTTCTATGATGGAGTATCGCAGATATTAGCGCCAGATGGAGAATATACATGGCATGAGATATTCCCTTATGTGAAATTTAATATCCGTTCTGATACAAACAGCAAAGAGCAGACAATCAATGTTGGAGAGCCGAAAAGATTTAAATCTCTTACATGCAGAGCAATCGGAGCATCTCTTACCGGTGCTACGCGATGCGAGAGAATACTCTATGCAGATGATATGTGCTCTGGTTTGGAAGAAAGTTTGTCAAAAGAGCGAATGGATAAGCTCTGGCAGGTGTACAACACGGACTTAAAGACCAGAAAGAAGAAATTTTGTAAGGAAATCCATATTGCGACTAGGTGGACGGTTCACGACATCATCGGCCGGTTGCAGAGGGAACATGAGGGAGATGAAAGAGCAAGATTTATTTCAATCCCAGCATTGAATGAGAATAATGAGAGCAACTTTGATTACGATTATGACGTTGGATTTGATACAAAATATTTTCTGGACATGAAGCAATCCATGGATGATGTCTCGTTCAAATGCCTGTTCATGAATGAGCCGATTGAACGTGAGGGATTGCTTTACCATGAGGATGATTTTGAGCGGTATTATGAATTGCCGGACAGAGAGCCGGATGCAATCTTAGGAATTTGCGATACAAAGGACAGCGGAACGGACTTCTGCTTTTTGCCGATTTTCTATCAATACGGGGACGAGTATTACTGGGAAGATTGCGCCTACGACAATGGGGCGATTGAGATTGTAGATGAACTGTGCGCTTCTGTGATTATAAAGCATAATCCGCATAGCGTACAGTTTGAAAGCAATTCAGCCGGCGGAAGAACGGCAGATGCCATCAATGACAAAATCAAAGGAAAGTGCCGGACACGGATTACAAAGAAATTCACAACGCAGAACAAGGAAACCAAAATCATTGTAAACAGCGGGTGGATAAAGGAGCATGTGATGATTAAAGATAAGTCGAAGTACACGCCAAAATCGCCGTATGGGAAAGCGGTTGCCAATATGTTTTCCTATACAGTCGCAGGAAAGAATTTGACAGACGATGTTTGTGACGGAATGGCTATGTTTGCTGAATATGTTGCAAGGCCGAAAACGCCATCTGCACAGGTTATCAACAGTCCATTTTAGGAGGCGAATACATGGTTAATACAATTAACAAGCCAGAAGAAGTAATATTTAATGGTGTTACCTATAAACTTATGGGGACAAAAAGATATTATTTGTCTCAGTCAAAAACTAATGCCGGAAGAAAAGGAGCAAAAGGACTGCATGTCGCTATATGGGAATTTTTTAATCACAGAAAAGTTCCTTCTGGGCATTGTATCCATCACAAGGATGGGAATCCATTTAATAATGACATAGACAATCTCGAATGCGTCTCTATTCATGCACATTTTTCTGAACACGGAAAAAACAACTGGGAAAATGAGGAATATAGAAGGAGAGGCAAAAAGCGGTTAGATGAAGCTAGAGAAAAAGCAACCGCCTGGCATAAATCTCCAGAGGGATTAAAGTGGCATCAAAAAAACAAGGCAAATTATTCCAAACCAGTCACAATGTTTAGCATTGATGGACAAAGACTAAAGGATTTTCCGAGTGTGATGGAAGCGGCTTTGGAAATTGGAGGATGCAATTCATCTATCGGAAAGTGCGCACAAGGTAAACAAAAAACATCCGGGGGATATGTATGGAGATTTACAGATAAAATTCTGGGAGGTAACGCATGATTTCAAAAAAAGACATGAAGCAATACCGATACATACTCATGGAGACACCGGATATAGAAAACCGCATTAAGCGCTCTCAGAAACGCCTTGAAAAATTGGAGAGCGAGGGGAACGTAGTTGATAAGGTGTCCGGTGGTGAGGGAGGAAATCGGCACTTTCGTATTGAGGGGTTCCCAGTTGCAGAATACTCCAGAGAGAAAACAAGGCTTATGACACAGATGTTAAGACACGAGAAAAACATGGAGTTTCTGGCAGAAGTAGAAAAAGAAATCTGTAGATTTATTGATAATATCCCGGAACCACGGGCAAGAATGATATTTAGGTATTATTTCGAAGATGGAATGACTCAACAGCAGATTGCTATGAAAGTTCATATAGACCAAAAGACTGTAAGTAACGATTTGAATAAATATTTAGATCAACTCTCCTAAAATTCCTAAAAAAATGATGTAGTATGATATTGTAAATAATCAGCACTCGGAAATCCGGGTGCTTTTTCTATTGGAGAACAGCATGGAAAAGTCAGAGAAAAACAAACTGAAAGATTATAAGCGAACCAAAGGAAAGGTCTGGGTTAGAACGTCCATAACTTTTGATAAGCGAACAACCGGTTCTGGCGTGACTTTTCAAGGAAAGTATATGCCTAAACAGTAGGGAAGGTGATTCCGATGATTCTGAATTTGATAGGGAGAGAAAAGATATTTACGGATGTGAAAGAAATCACTCGTGACAATGTTCTCTCCGTTTTGAAAAAAGCATATGCAAAGCATCGGATGAATGCCTGTGACATGCAATGTCTGATTGATTACGAAGCTGGGTTTCAGCCGTTGCCCTATGAAAAGATTGTAAGGTCGGAAATCAATATTCAGACTTGTGACAATATGGCGAATTACGTTACAGAGTTCAAGAAGGGATATTTCTGGGGAACGCCGCCGATTTATACGCAGAGGGGAAATAAGGAACATCACAACACAGATACCGATGTGGACAGCTCTGGAATCTCCGCACTTAATGAAATGATGCTGAATGGTTTGAGTATCGGGCGAGAACGTCAGAAGCTGGCTGACTTTGTAGAAAAGGTCGGAATCGGTCATGTGATTGTGAATCCGAAAAAAGACTGGAAGAATGAAATGACAAAAGGAGCGTATGCGGAAGTCTTTACACTGGACTCCCGGTGCGCTTTTGTTGTTTATTATCGTGGCATCGGCCATAAAAAGGCTATGGGCGTCACTTATGCGAAACGCTCTGGGAAAATTTATTACTCATGCTTTACGGATAAGATGCGGTATGAAATCCAGGGCGACAACGTGGAAGAATATCCGAACCTTTTAGGCATGATTCCGATTGTGGAGTATGAACGGTCTGTTGACCGGACAGGCTGCTTTGAGCGACAGATTTCTCTTATGGACAATCTGAACTCGATGGTTTCCAA
>ERZ1643249.4246-NODE-4246-length-12128-cov-7.389961_pt1 | contig 12128 bp, 10 predicted proteins | sample MGYA00579263_ERZ1643249 | MGnify/ENA primary metagenome ERZ1643249 (study PRJEB29033, sample SAMEA4952264) | chicken gut metagenome | biome: Broiler Chicken; feature: Gastrointestinal Tract; material: Caecum | place: Ireland | collected 2018 | study: Broiler...
ATGCTAATCAAAACACAAACCCAGACTATAGAGTTCATTATAGCTACTTAGTAAAAGTCATGAAACAATATGTAAGAGAACTTAATGGACAAATGGCATACTTTGATGGACAATCAACATTTGATCTATTAGAAGGAACATCATTTATAAACTTAGACATATCAAACCTAGAAGAAAGATTTGCAAGACCACTTGCACAACAAATACTTCTTTCTTGGATTTGGGAAAAATATGTTAAGAAAAATAGTGAAGACAAAACAAAAGCTGGAAAAAAGCGTGTTTTAGTTGATGAAGCATGGATGCTTCTACCATATCCAGAAGCAGTTGACTTCTTAAACAAAATGGCTAGACGTGCAAGAAAAAGAAATGTATCACTAGCTGTTGTATCACAGAGATTCCAAGACTTCTATGAAAAATCAGAAGTACAAGCTGTTTTAACATCATCAGATACAAAACTATTTTTAGCACAAGATAAATCAGAAATACAATATTTAAAAGAAGTATTTAAACTAAGTGAAGGAGAAGCAAATTTCTTAGTAACATGTACAATTGGAGAGGGATTATTTAAAGTAGGATCAGATACAGCTATACTTCAAATAACACCAACAAGAAAAGAATTTGAATTTATGGAAACAAATTTAAATAAATTAGCAGAAAGAAATGCATAAATATGACATAAATTTACATAAAAAACTTTCAAACGCAAGAAAAATGTGGTATAATAAGAAAGAATAGAGCCTTTATGGAAAGGGGAAAAACTCAAAATGAGATTTTTTGCAAAAAACGCAATAATAAAGAAAATATTAATAGTATTAATAACAATAATAATGATAAGCAATTTTATTATGCCAAATTGTGTAAAAGCAGAAGATGGTGGAAAATTGTTTACACCAATAACACAGCTTATAGTAGGTATAGCAGATAGAGTAATGGCAACATTGGAGGCAATTTTTGTTGGAGAATTAAATGGAGGAGATATTTTAGGCGGAACAGAGATAGAAGAACAAGCACCAGGTGTGAGCTGGGATATAAATTTTGGACCTTGGGATGGAAGAGTAAACCAATATCAAATAAAATATTCACCAGCAATTATATTTTCTGGACGAGTACCAGGACTAGATATAAATTTTATTGACCCAATGACTGAAGACGAATCAACATTTGAAAATACTAAATATGAATATACAGTAGTTGAAAATAGAATTAGATGGCAACAAATAAAAGAAAATGAAGAATATGATGCACCAGATGATTTAACATTCCAAAGTGGTGATAATGGTATATTAGGAACACTAATAGGAACAAAAGATAAATATTACGCATTTTGGGAAAATTCTGAAGGAGAAGACTTTTATTTCGTAACTCAGGTAATAGATCAAGGAGTTCTAGGAGATTTGGCAGGAGGATCAGGTATAAGGTTGGATCAAATTCCACCAGAGTATTTGATGGGTACCCTGTATACATATAGACAAGTGTCGACTGGTTCAGTAACTAAAGAATCAACTGCGAATATATTGCAACCACAAATTGCAAAATGGTATGTAGCATTAAGAACTTTTGCTCTAGTAGGTTTACTATCAGTATTGTTATATGTAGGGATAAGAATAATTTTAAGTAGTACTTCATCTCAAAATCAAGCTAAATACAAAAGCATGTTTAAGGATTGGCTAGTAGCATTATGTATACTATTTTTGCTACATTATGTTATGGCATTTATATTAGATATAACATCTAGAATTACAGACATATTTGAAGTTAATACAATTAGTCCAGGTGGCGAAGACGTATTTATGTCTAATATAAGAAATCAAATACTTGAAGAAGACAGCTACTGGACATACTTTGGCTGGGTTGTAATGTATGTAGCACTTGTAATATTAACAGTAACATTCACATTAGAATACTTAAAAAGGGTAATTTTCATAGCATTTTTAACAATTATAGCACCATTAATAGCCCTTACATACCCAATAGATAAAATAAAAGATGGACAAGCTCAAGCTTTTGGAATGTGGATGAAAGAATATACATTTAACTGCTTAATTCAACCAGTACATTTATTACTATATACAATATTTATAGACAGTGCCACGACATTAAATAATGTAAATCCATTATATGCAATTGTTGCATTAGCATTCTTCAGGCCAGCAGAGAAATTCTTTAGAAAAATGTTTGGATTTGATAAAGCATCATCAATTAGCACTATAGGAGCAGCAGCTGGTGGAGCAATGGTAATGAACATGCTAAATAAGATAAAAGCAAGACCTCATAAAGGAGCAGATGGCTCAGGAGGAGGCAATAACAATCCAGGGGCAGTACGAACAGCAACAAGAAATGGTGCAGCAGGTGCTCCAGGAGCAGCAGGCGCAACAGGAGTGGCAGGAGCTGCAGGTGTAGCTGGAGCAACAGTAGCTGCGGGTACTGCAGGAGCAACTGGAGCAACTGGAGCAGCAGGAGCTGCAGGTACAGCTGGTGTAGCTGGAGGTGCAAGTACAGGTGGTGTAGCTGGAACATCAGGAGGTACAGCAGGAGCTACTGGCACAGGAGCAACAACTACAAGTAGATCACATAGCATAGGTAGAGGAATTGGAGCAATAGGTAAAAAATATATTTATGGAGCAGATGCAATAAAATCTCATGGAAAGAAATTTACCAGAGCGGTTGGAGGAGCTGCTTTAGCAGCAACAGCAGGAACAGTTGCATTAGCAGCACAAGTTGCAGATGGAGATTTAGCAGAAAGCCCAGAAAAGGCTATAAGGGAAATTGGCATAACAGCAGGGATTGGATATGTAGCTGGACGAGGACTTACAGGCAATGCTTTTGATAATGCACACAATATTTCAGAAACATACAAAAAAGGTGTATATGGAGAAGAAACATATAATAATATGAAATTTGATAAAGCATTCTACAATAGTAAGGAATATAAGAATATTTCAAAAGATTCTACTTTATTATCGCGATATGGTGATGCACAAGGAATAAGAACAGCGACGCAACAATTCTTAGATAATGGAATAACAGATGCAGGACAGATAAAAACAGCATTACAATCTGGAATATCAGGAGATACATATAGACAATATAATACAGTCGGAATTAATGATGCAAATCAAATGGAAGCATTAAGTAGTGCAGGAATAACTCCTCAAGGATATGAAACTTATTCTAAAGAAGGCATAACAAATATTAACAAAATTGTAAGTATGAAGAATAAACATCCAAGAATGAGTGATCAATCAAGATTGAATTGGATGAAATTAGCTGAAAATACTAAGAATTTAACATTAGATGATTTTAAAGTTAGAATGGTAGGAAGACAATTTAATGGAGTAACAGTTACAGATAGTATGGCAGAACAAATATATAGACGATTAGTAGATTTCTTCTAAAAGAAAAAAGTATAGGCAGATTTTATATCTGCCTAAAATACTAATTAAAGAAGGTGATAATAGATGGACGATGAAAATGAACAATTAGATGAAATGCAAGAACAAAATGAAAATAGATTAGCAGAAAAAAGCGGAAAACAAGCCATGAAGAAACAACAGAAAAAAAATAAAAGGAAACAAACAATAAAAACAATATGGCAAAAAATTCCACTAAAAGTTAAATTAATAATGTTAGCATTTTGTGCTATAGCAATTGGTATTATACTATTATCTGCAGCAGTATTATATCTTTTAGAAGAAGAAGAAAAAGCTAGACAAGCATATGAAGAACAACTTAATGAAGCTATAAGAACTACAAACTTACAAACTTATTTAAGGCAATTTTCTCATTCAAGTGAAGCACCACAAAGTGCAGATGGCCAGTTCTATAAATTGTATGGAGATGGTTCAGGTTGGCCAACAATAGGAAATGCAGATTTACAATGGAAATCTCATGAAGATAAATTTGCTTGCTCAGGTGAAGTAAGGCAAGGGGATTCACAGCAGACAGTAGAAAATGTACAAGACTTTATAAATGACTTTTTAACAAAAGGTAGCAAATCTACATATAGTGATGAAGAAATTGATGAAATGGATTTATACATAGAAAAAGAATTAGTTGATTCTATAGGTTCAGAAACTGCAGAAAGCTATTATCAATCTGTTAAAACAGCAACATCAGGCTTAGAATTATCAGAACAGCAATTATTTGCACTAACAGCAATTTCATATAATTTTGGACATTTACCAACAAGAAATGGATATACTTTTAAAGAAGTATATGAAGAAGGTGCAGGAAGATATTCAATAAATTCATGGCAACATAATAGATACATATGGGATAATTGGTGGTCTTATTTAGGAGGAGGAGCAGCAGGACATATACCAGCAAGAGATGCAGCATTTGAAACATATGTAAAAGGCGTATTTGATTTTTCAGACTCAGATGCTGGAGAGGTATTTTCAAGAAAATATTATATATATTACACACAAGAACAGTTAGATAGATTTGACTATGCACCTGATAAACCTGTTACAAGAACATCTAGCAATGAACGAGAAATATTCACATATGAAGAGAAAAGCATATTTGGTGTTGGAGCAGGAAATATTTTGGAAGCAGCAGAAAGAATACACTCAGTATATGAAACGGAAAAATGGACATATTCAGTAGGAAGTGATTTATATTCTGGAAATATAAACCGTTCACTAAATAATCCAAATAAAGTAACATGTTGTGCTACATATGTGTCATGTACACTGTATTTATCAGGTTTAGTTTCAGAAGAAGAAATAAATAGTATTTCATATAATAGCTCAACAGCTATATATCGTTATCTAAAAACTTTAGATGGTAGATTTATGGAAATAGAATCATTTGATGAACTTGAACCAGGAGATATAGTATTTATGACATCAGATGATGTACCTAATGGAATTGGGCATACTCAAATATATGCAGGTAATAATACATGGTATAATGCAGGTAGTACATCATCAATACAAAGAGCTAACCCATATTCAATGGGAGAAAATTATACTGTCCCAAGATTTATTACTGCAATAAGACCTTTATAAAAGGGGGAAATATCAATGAAAAACATAAAAAGATTATTAATCATTTTAATTGTAGCAATAATAATAGTTATTATTAGTATGATAGTTATTTCTACAATGCAAAATAAAGAACAAGATAATATTGTTACAATTGATACTAATACTAACCAAGCAGTAGATAAGGATTTACCAGATGTTAAAGTAGATAGAGTTACTGCTGAAGATGTAGAAATACTAACAAATAGGGATAAATTCTTTTCAATAGAAAAAATGATGAATAGATATTTCCTTTATTTAAGGGCTGGAAATGCACGGAGCAGTATATTCTATGTTAGATAATTCATACATAAATACGAGCAGAATAACTGAAGAAAATGTATTAGAAGTAACAAGACAAGGAATAGCATATAATGGGGAATATAAAGCAAAAGAAATATATGTAAAAGAAGATACTGAAAAACCAATATATTATATATATGGAACTATAGAACAAAATTTAACAAAAACACCAGTATATTTTGTAATGTACCAAGATATAGTTAATGCTTCATTTTACTTAAAACCAATAAGTCAGGCAGATTATTCAAATTATAGCTCTGGGCAAACCACTGAAACTTTTGAAGCAGATATAGAATTAACAGAGTATAACAAGATTTCTAATATAACAGTAACTGATGAAGAAATGGCAGAAAAATATTTTACATCATATATACAAAATGCAAGACATTATACACAAGAGGCATATAACAGTTTAGATGAAGAATACAGAAATGCTAGATTTGGAAGTTATGAAAATTATTTAAATTATTTATCTAACAAAAGTAGCGAATTAGAAAGTTTAGATCACACTTCAATTAGAGATATAAGTGAGTTTGCAAGTGAAGAAGAATATTCAAATTATATAGCAAGTTTGCAACAAAAAAGTATGACACAATACTATATGTACACAGAAAATGATATTAACTATTGTGTATGCACAGATTCTTATGGTAATTATTATATATTTAGAATATTAGATGTAATGAATTATAAATTAATGTTAGATACATACACAATAAATACAACAGAATTTTTAACACGATATGAAGAAGCTGAAACAGATGGAAAAGTAGCATTAAACATAAACAAAGTTTTTGAAGCAATAAATAACAAAGATTATAATTATGTGTACAATAAATTAGATGCAAACTATAAAAATAGCTATTTTGCTACATTAGAAAGCTTTAGCACATTTATGTCAAATAATCTATTTGAAAAAAATGAAGTAGAATTTGATACATATGAAGAAGGAGAAGATTCACATAAATATAGTTTGATTGTAAGAGATGCCAGTGGAGAAAACAAAAATCAAATATTAATGACAGTAACAATGCAATTAGGTGAAGACACAGATTTTACAATAAAATTTGAATAATAGGAGGGCTTTTATGGAAGAAAATGAAGGAAAAGATTTAGCACAAAATATGAAAGAAGAACAAAAACAAGCAGAAAAATATTATGAAAATGTAAGTTTGGAATTAAGCAAAATTGTACTAAATAATGTAACTATTGGAGAAAGACATGAACAAAAACAAACAGAGAGTGGAGATGTAGAAGAAGTTGTAACTTATGAAGTATATATAGACTTTAAAGGTGAAAGTGTTCTTATAGCCACAATAGATGAAGGCGGAAACTTAACACCAAATGAAAGTATTTTGCAAGATGAGAAATATAATGATGAAGACAGAAAAAAATTAGGTGATATGCTAAATTTATTAGGACTGGAAAAAGATGAAGTAAACATGGAAAAACTACAAGAACAGTTAAAAACAATAGATGCAAAAACAAAAGAAGAATTAGAACAAGAAAAAGGAGAAAAAACAGAAGAAATAGAAGAGACAGCCAAAGATGACAATGAAGGTGAAGAAAAACAAGAAGAGCAAGAAGAAAAAGATAAAGAAAAAATTGCAAAAAAATATAAATTAAATACAAATCAGATTATACATGTAGATTTAGAAAATGAAAAAATAACAGAAGACGAAACTTTTTCAGACCTTGTTAAATGGGCAGATGGGCAAAAAGAAATATATGTTATACCTGGAGAAGACGAATATACTTGGAAAACAATTGGAAGAAAAGAAGGAGAAGAAGAATTTACAGAAATAAAAGCAGCTCATAAGCAAATACATGGAAAAAATCCAAACATAACAATACAAAAAATAGATAATGAAAAAATAACTGAAGTAAGACCACTTGCTATGTATGAAGTAGATAATGATACTGCCATAGCTATTGTAAGAAATGAGCATGGAGAACCAGAACAGTTATATTGTAGAAGACAAGAAGGAGAACAAAAATACTGGGGAACAGTAATACCAGAAGCTTCAAAAAAGAATGTAAGACAATTAGAATTTGATGTAAGGTCATTTATGTCTACAAAAAATACGTCTGGATTAGATTTAGAGAAAAAAGAAGACGAATTAAAAAAAGCACGAGACTTAAGCGAAAGAGGAGTTCCATCAAAAGAAGAAGGAGTACAAATTTATGAAATAGATGGAAACTCAAGACAAAATAGAGAAGTTGTAAAAGAAGAAATAGTAAGAGACTTGATGCAAAGAGATGGTATTGTAGATAAATTAACAGTACCACCAGGATATTATGAAAATAAAGCAGAAAAAGTTTTAGGATTACTGGAACAAAATCAAGAAATAAATTACGAACAAGCAGTAGAACAAATAGATAAACAAGGGGAAAGGGAAGAACGGAGGAAGAACACCAGGAGAAGGAAATAGGCGAAGAGGCAGTTAAAATTGCTAAAAGTGGAAATATATGGTATAATTAACACACATAAAATTTATAGAGGGGGAATTCTGAGTGGTTACGATTATAACTTTGACATTACTGATTCTCATGGCACTTGGGAATAAAACAGCAACTTTTATTTTCTTTGCTCTTATCATTTTGTTCAATGTTTTAAGAATTCGGCAAGGATTTTCACTCAGAAAGAGTGACTCAATCGAGTGGCACAAGTCAATAATTTTAAATGGAGGAATAATATTATTTAGTGTTATATACTTGATTGCAGCACTTACCTAACTACCTAATATCAGTTTGAAGATTTTCGAACTGATATTTTTTTTTGTATAAATTGTAAAAAAAGTTTCATAATAATATTAGGGAGATGATTAATTTTGGGAATGAAAAAATTTATAATTTCTTTAATATTATTTATAGTTATAGTTTCCATTTCGGGAATATCAACCGCGATGACACATTATCAAACAGTTGGAACAACAACAGGATTAGTTACTGCATCAGCTTTAAATGTAAGACAAGGACCTGGGACAAGCTATAATAAGGTAACAATTGTTTATAAAAATGAATATGTAAGAATATTTGCACAAATTGGAGATTGGTATGTTATTCAGACAGATAAAGATTATGTAGGTATGGTAAGTAAGCAATATATAAAATTGATATATCCAACACAAAATAATACAGGTACACAAGATTCAACAACACCATCACAAACAGAAAATACAAATGGATTAACAGCAGATGAACAAGAGGTATTTAACTTGGTAAATGCCAAAAGAACAGCAACAGGTTTAACAGCACTATCAATAGACACAGAAGTTCAAAAAGTAGCAAGAGATAAAGCACAGGATATGGTTGATAATAATTACTTTTCACATACATCACCAATATATGGTTCTCCTTTTGATATGATGAAAAGCTATGGCATAAAATATAAGGCAGCGGGAGAAAATATTGCAGGGAATTCAAGTAATAGTGGTGCAGTAAATGCATGGATGAATTCAGAAGGACACAAGGCAAATATTCTAAGTAATAATTATAACTATACTGGAATAGGAGTAGTAAGCAGTCCAAAATATGGTAAAATTTATGTGCAAATGTTTATAGGCAAGTAATTTTACAATACAATAAAAAATTAAAAAGTACAAAAATAATCCACATTATACACTACATGTTGTGGATAAATTTAAAAGTAGGGACAGTCCCTACTTTTTACATTTATTAATATAATATATTTAGATAATATTTTTTTGTATTATTCGACATTTTGTGTTATACTAATCAATACATATGGTAACAAAGGAGGAATAAATGCTATTGACTATTTCTTTAATAATTTTGGGCTTTATATTATTAATATTTGGAGCAGACTTATTAGTTAGAGGTTCTAGTAATATTGCAAAACGTTTCCATATACCAGAAATGTTAATAGGATTAACAATTGTAGCACTGGGAACGTCTATGCCTGAACTTATGATAACTATAACTTCAGCACAAAAAGGTGCAACAGACTTGATTTTAGGCAATGCAATTGGAAGCAATTTATGCAATTTGCTATTAATTCTAGGAGTAACAGCAATGTTAAGACCAATAGAATTAGACAAAGATGTTAAGACAATACATTTACCAGTTGCATATATTTCTACAATTGCAATACTTGTAATGGGATTAGGGCTATTTGGAAGCGATCCAGGAATTATTAACAAACAAGATGGAATAATTTTAATAATTTTATATTTCATATATTTCTTATATCCAATTATAATAGAAGCAAAAGATATTTGGAAAACAAGAAGAGAAAATAAAAGAAGCGGAGAAAAGCCTAAGTTCAATATTTTACTTTCGATATTATATATTGTAATAGGAGCTGTGCTACTAAAATTTGGTGGAGACTTAGTAGTAGATGAGGCAAGTGAGTTAGCTACTATTTTTGGAATAAGTGAAAGAGTTATAGGGTTAACAATTGTTGCAATAGGAACTGCACTTCCAGAAATGATAACATCAGTTATAGCTGTAATAAAAAAAGAGGGAGGATTAGCAGTAGGAAATTTAATTGGTTCTTGTATATTAAATTCATTTTTAATAATAGGCACAGGAGCATTGATTACTCCATTAGCATTTTCGAAAGAATTTAATGAAAATTTATTGTTACTGGCAGCAACTATATTATTTATATGGATTTCATGTTTTGTTGGAAAGAAAAATACTATAACTAGATATAAAGCAGGAGTATTATTAATTGTATTTACAATTTATATGTGGAAATTATTTGTTTAAAATAAAGATAAATGAAAGGACTAATATATATGAATAAAAAAGAAGCAGTAGAAATAATAAAAAAACTAAAAGAATATTATCCAGATGCTACATGTAGCTTGGATTTTAAAACACCATTTGAAATGGTTATATCAGTTATGCTATCTGCACAATGTACAGATGAAAGAGTAAATAAAACTACACCAAGCTTATTCGAAAAATATTCAACCCCACAAAGTATATGTGATATGGAACTTGAAGAACTAGAAAGAATAATACACCCATGTGGTTTTTATAAAAATAAAGCAAAAAATATAAAAGCAATGGCAAAAGAAATTCTAGAAAAATATAATGGAAGAGTACCAGAAACTATGGAAGAATTAATAACATTACCAGGAGTAGGTAGAAAAAGTGCAAATGTTGTAATGCTAGAAGCATTTAATAATCCACAAGGTATAGCTGTGGATACACATGCTAAAAGGATAGCAAATAGAGTAGGACTATCAAAAAATACAGTTCCAGAAAAAGTTGAACAAGATATATTAAAATTAATACCTAAAGAATATTACAAAGATGTAAATCATTTGCTTGTATGGCATGGAAGAAAAATATGTAATGCTAGAAAACCAAAATGTAGTGAATGTCCAATAAGAAAATATTGTAGATATTATTTAAAAGGTAACAGTAAGCATTATACAAAGCAAGAAATATAAATAACTTAAAAAAGTTATAAAAATTGTAAATAAAATCACCTTAGAGAATATAATAATCTAGGGTGATTTTTTATGAAATTAGCAATTTGTTTGGCTGGAGGAGGAGTAAAAGGAGCGGCACACATAGGAGTTTTAAAAGTGCTAGAGGAAGAAAAAATTACATATGACTACATAACAGGAGCATCTTCTGGTAGTATTGTTGCAAGCCTAAATGCAATGGGGTACAAATCAGATGAAATATATGAATTATTCAAGAAATATTGTAAAAAAATAAAATATATTGATTTTTATAATGTAGGTAAAATAATATGGGGACTAATTTCAAAAAGAAGTTTAATTATAGATGGACTTAATAGTGGCAAAGTTATAGAAAAAATAATAAACGAAGCGGCAATGTCTAAAGGAATATGTAACATTAATCAAATAAAAAAGAAATTATTAATTCCGAGTGTAGATTTAAGTACAGGAGCATTATACATGTTTTCATCATTTGAGAAAACAAAAAGGTATTCAGATGAAATTATATATGTAAATAATATTAATATAGGAAAAGCTGTAAGAGCAAGCTGTAGCTATCCTGGAGTTTTTTCACCATGTACATATAAAGATAAAGAATTGATAGATGGAGGAATAAGGGAAAACATACCATGGAAAGAAGCAAAAGCAAATGGTGCAGATAAGGTGTTTTGCGTAAAATTTGAAAAAATAAAAAAGATAAAAAATAGAAAAAATGTAATAGATATTGTATCGGAATCTATAGATATTATGTGCCATGAACTATCAAATTACGAAATAGATGGTGCAGATCATTTACTAAATTTAAATACTAAAAGTGTATCACTACTAGATTGTAGCAAAATAGATTATTTATATGAATTAGGATATAAACAAGGGAAAGAATATATTAAAAAGGTTCTAAAATAAAATTCATAATCAAGCCCATATACGAATACACTTAAACAAAAAGTATTCTGTATGGGGGTTTTTATATGAGAGGAGTTTCAATAGAAGAACGTGCCTGCAATCTAGCACATTATATAATAGACACAGGAGATACTGTAAGAGGAGCAGCCAAGAAATTTGGAGTAAGTAAATCAACGGTACACACCGAAGTAACATTCCAGAACGGTAAGAATAAATCACCTATAATTCCAGAAAGTATTGAAATTAAAAAGGTTTTTCTAGCAAAGAAGAATCCAGTTGTAAAGTTAGAATTAGTAATAAAATAAAATTACTCTACCTTAAAGTAAAAGTGCCTAAAAAACAAATTTTAGGCTTAACTGAATAGAGAAAATAGATAACTACTTGTAGTTTAACAACTATGAGTAGTTTTTTGTTTTCAAAAAGAGAATATGCCTCAAACTCTATAAAA
>ERZ1643249.4247-NODE-4247-length-12124-cov-4.617698_pt1 | contig 12124 bp, 9 predicted proteins | sample MGYA00579263_ERZ1643249 | MGnify/ENA primary metagenome ERZ1643249 (study PRJEB29033, sample SAMEA4952264) | chicken gut metagenome | biome: Broiler Chicken; feature: Gastrointestinal Tract; material: Caecum | place: Ireland | collected 2018 | study: Broiler...
AAGAATTGAAGAATTGGTACAAAAAGCTCAAAAAGATGTTGATGAAACCATAAAAGAAGCAGGTGAAAATGCTTGTTTTGATGCAGATATTCATAATATTCATCCTGAGATTGTTAAAGTATTAGGTAGGTTAAAATATCGTACAAGCTATGGTCAAAATGTCTTAAACCATTCATTAGAAGTATCATATATAGCTGGAATGTTGGCTGCCGAAGTTGGGGCAAATGAAAAAGTAGCTAGAAGAGCTGGACTATTGCATGATATAGGTAAAGCTGTTGACCATGAAGTTGAGGGTACTCATGTAAGCATTGGTGTTGAACTTGCCAGAAAATATAAAGAAAGCGAGGCTGTAATCCATTGTATTGAAGCACATCATAATGATGTTGAACCTAAAACTCTTGAAGCTGTTTTAGTTCAAGCAGCAGATGCTATTTCAAGTGCGATACCAGGGGCTAGAAGAGAATCAATCGAAAATTATATTAAGCGTTTACAAGACTTGGAAGAAATAGCTAATTCATTTAGTGGAGTAGAGAAAACTTATGCCATTCAAGCTGGACGTGAAATACGTGTCATGGTAAAACCTGAACAAATTTCAGATGAAGAAGCACAAGTACTTGCTCATGATATAGCTAAAACAATTGAAGCTAAACTTGAATATCCAGGTCATATTAAAGTAAATGTAATCAGAGAATCTCGATTTACAGACACTGCAAAATAAATAAACTTTAATTAAAAAATAGTCTTATTGAAAGGCTATTTTTTCTTGTTTTATTTATTACTTTATTTAAACTATATTTATAAAATAAAAAATATTGCCAACATTTTAGCAATATTTTTTATTAATATCTAATCTTCCGAACTTAAATTTTGATATTTTTTTGCGATATATTTTTCAATTTCTTCTTGTTGTTTTTTAGTTTTATCTTGTTTTCTTTCGCTAGTTAGTGCATATCTATGTGCACGAATAATAGATTTATCAACACATTTTTTAAAATGTTTTGCTTGAATAAGGTTATCAAAAAATCCACCTTTACATAATTTAACAAATCTAATTTGTTCGTAAGCTTTTATTTCATCAACAAGTTTCTTATCTTTTAAATATTCTAGATAAGGAAATTGAGAATATTTTAAATCACGTGAATCTAATAATGAATATGGTTCCGTTATTAATCTAGTACTACCATGAGTGAGTTTTGCATATGTATACCTTATGTGTTGTTTTGCTCTATTATTGTCCATCTCTTCGCTTTTTTCTTTGTAATATCTTACAACAAAATCATAATTGCTCATTTTTAACTCCTATATATATAATATCAAATAAAGTTTTCTATGTCAATATCCAAAATAAAATCTAATAAAATGTTGTCTTTTCTTGACAATGAATTTTAAGTATTGTATAATAAAAAAGATAGGGGAGTGGCTCAATGGTAGAGTAGCGGTCTCCAAAACCGTCGGTTGCGTGTTCGAATCGCGTCTCCCCTGCCAAATTTATAAATTTATAATGTTTTTATTTGAAGTATTCAAATCTATTATATCCTTATTTATTTGACAAATAAGGATTGTTTTTTTATAATAATGATTATGAAAAAGGTGACTATTTATACAGATGGTGCGTGTAGTGGCAATCCTGGCGATGGAGGTTGGGGTGCAATCTTGTTTTATAAGGATATAAAAAAAGAGATAAGTGGCTATCAAGAGAATACAACTAACAATCAAATGGAATTGACCGCTGCAATTAAGGCATTAGATATGATTAAAGAACCTTGTGAAATCGATTTATATAGTGATAGCGCTTATTTGATAAATGCATTTCAAGAGGATTGGATTACAAAGTGGCAATTAAACGGTTTTAGAACTAGTAATAAAAAACCAATACAAAATTTAGAACTATGGCAACAATTAATTGAACTAAACAATATGCATAAAATTAAATGGATAAAAGTAAAAGGGCATGCTGATAATGTATACAACAATAGATGTGATGAATTAGCGACATCTGAAATTGCTAAACATAAAAAATAGATATGATAGTCATACCTATTTTTATTTATTCAAATTATAATTCTTTCTTTTTAAATAGAAGAGAACCTATTAAATTTGTAATACTTATAAATAATATTATAACGCAAATAGTTAAACCAATGTTTGTCCCTGCATATACTTTTGCTCCTAATAACATATTCAAGAAATTGTCTGCAATTGCATAATTTGAACTTCCAAACAGTGAATATAGAGTAATATGTGAGAAAGGGTAGAATGCAAGCCAACTGTTAATGCCACCAGCAAATACCGGTAATAAAGTATTTATGAGATATAGAACTAGCATAATTGTGACTGCAAATAAATCAGATTTAAATAGACATGATAGCAACATAGCAATTGATGCATATACTGTTAACTCTAAGAACATGCTAATCAAATATATTAATATCATGACAATAGGGTGCATTGTTATGGCTGTTGTTCCGTTAAATATAGTTAGTATTGTCAATGATTCAAATCCATAAACAGCACCTCCAACGCATAGAGCAATTATGGCTGAGAATATAATCATAATTGCAGACATTAGTAGAATTGCTAACAATTTACCAAAAAACAATTTTGTTCTATTCACTGGTCTAATAGCTAGGTAGCGCATAGAACCCTCTTTAATTTCACCCGCAATAGCGTGACAAGCTGTCATCACAGCATATACTATTATAATAAATGAAAATAATTTTAGTATAAAATATGCATAATCATAAGCATTCGTTTCATGGTTAGATGTCACACCAATAGTTAAAGGGTGAGCATAATCATCTTCTGTTTTATTATTTTCAAATAAATAAGTATATCTTATCAATGAAGAATTTGAATTATATTCTGATTCATTACTCAAATACATTAAATCTAGTTGTTCATTTGTACTGACTTCTGAGAATGCATTTGTTAATAACTCGTATTCAACTAAATTAGTGAATGTTCGTGCAGTATTTATATACAAATTAATTAAATCAAGCATTTTGGCTTTTGAACTTAAACTTTGGTTTATATCAGTGTCCGCTTGTGCAGAATCTCTCAATGAATATATTTCATTTAAAATATCAGTCATGCGTTCATTGATAGTATAATATCTTGTTCCTTCTTCGTTTTCAGTATACAAATTTACAAAATCATCTGTTATAGTAGGGTATTTAAAATTCTGTATTGAACCAGTAAAATTATTCTTATAATTATCTTCATAATCTTTACAGATATCTGCTATTTGAGAGCGATTTGTCTCAGATACAGTCACATCAAAAATTCTATACGTATTTTCATATGCTTGTTCATATCTGTTATAATTGCTATTGGTAGTCAATATTGTGTATGCACCATTTTGAGCATTATTTATTCCATCATTAATTGCTTCATTTAGTTTATCAAGACTTTGTAAAAGAGCGGTTTTATTTAAATTTATGTTCGCAGTACTTGATGAATCGTATGCACAATTTCGATATGCTGAAAAATTATTTTCGAATTCATCATAAAGGTTTTTGATATATTCTTTGTAGTTTGTCCCACTAACTGTATAAAGATTAATAGAATTAGTAGCACTAGTAATTGAGTTGTCAGTTTCAATTTTCAAACCAGAACTAACTCCATTTCCGTAAAATTCATTATAAACATCAATAACTGTTTCACCTTGTATTTCAATAGCTGTATCTTCATAAATGGTAGGGCGGTATATAAAAACACCTAAAATTAATATTACAGCTAATAAAATCGCCAGAATGTATATTCCTGGCTTTGATACCATTTTTTTTATTTCAGCAGAAACCACTTTAAACATATCTCTCCTATATTATACTTGATGATGGCCGTTCACTATTAAGCAACTCAAAATATAATTCTTCCAAAGATTTTTGAATCTTCTTTAAACCATAAATTTTAACTTTTTTATATGTTAAATAAGAAATTACTACTGCAATATTTGCTTCTTTTAAAGGTAAAATAACAGAATTTCCAACTACTTTTGATGCAATTTTATATTTCTTTTTCAACAATAACGCAGCATAATTGGGGTAATTGCACAATAACTGAATTCGTTGCTTTGACTCAACAATGCTGCTAATTTCTTTCATTGTTTTATATTCAATTATCTTGCCGTTATTAATTAATCCTATTACATCACAAGTGTGTTCCAATTCTGCTAGATTATGACTAGATATTATAATAGCCATTTTTTCTTTTTCTGCTAGAACTTTTAGAATATTACGCATTTCTACTATTCCATTAGGGTCTAAACCATTAGTAGGTTCATCTAAAATTAATAATTTTGGTTTATTTAATAATGCCTGGGCTATTCCTAACCTTTGTTTCATTCCTAACGAGTATGTTGATAATTTATCATTTATTCGATTTTCCATTCCTACTAATTTAACAATTTCAGGAATGCGTTTAAGTGCTTGTTTACCATAAAAACCTGCAAAAAGTTTAAGATTTTTTAATCCAGATAGATAAGGGTAGAGTTGAGGGATTTCAACCACTGCTCCTACATTTGAAATCGCCTGTTGAAAATTACGTTCAATACTATAACCACATATTTTAATGCTACCGCTAGTAATTGGTGTAAGTCCAGTAATCATACGAATAGTAGTAGATTTACCTGCACCATTTGGTCCAACAAAACCAAAAATCTGACCAGGGTAAAGAGAAAAGGTGACATTGTTTACGACCTTTTTTGTTCCATAAGTTTTTGTTAAACCATTTACACTCAATACAGGTATCATTAATTCTCCTATTTTTTATTTTTTTTCATAAAGATATAAGCAAACAAAATATCCGCAAATATTACAGTAGAAAGTATGATTGGTGCATAGAAATTAGCAAAATTTGTTATACTAAACATCTTTTGAATGCTATTATTACCTATGTTAATATTTACTATAATGCAAACAACAATAATAAATAATTCAATTGCAAGAGAAATATATAACTGTTTCTTTAAATCGGGTTCATATTTATTATTTTGTAGATATAATCTAAATCTTTCATAAAAACAAGCATAAATTGAAGGGTAAAAAATTAGTACACCTAATGCAATTAAGAAAAAGACGTAATATAATGCACTTACATTTGTTTGAAAATTGACTACAATAGAGCAAATAATCATCATAACTAAAAGATATAAACTTGTAGATAAAACTCTATTTTTCATACCCTTTGCAGTTTTTTTAGAGTAAATATAATTAGGATTAGTTTTAAAATCAATATAGTCAACATATTTAATTTTCTTATAAGGTTCGTCATTGACATATGTATTATTTTCATCAATATTAAGAGATAAATCTAAATCATCGCTTTCTGTTTGTTTTGAATTAGTGTTTGATTCGATATTATTAAATTGCATTTTGTATTCATCAGTGATAATCGTAGATTGCTTTTCTGTAAATTTAGACACATCTTTGTTTTCTGCAAATTTTTCTTCTGTATTGATTTTGTCACTTTTTAAAATTTCGGTATTTGATTGATTAATTTCTAATTCTGTTGAATTGTCTATACTATTATTTTCAAATACTTCATGGGAGGGTAGAATATTTTCTTGTAAATCTAGCTTTTTGTTTTCTGTCAATTCGTGAACCTTTTCTGATTGAATACTGTTTTCCTCTTCACTTTGAGAATCTGGAATTATGCTATCCATTATAGAAACAGACCTATAATTATCATTATTTGTTTTTAAATTTTCAGATGATGTTATTGATGAAGTATTAAAACTAGTATCACTTTCATCATAATCAGATGAAAAAGACAATTGATTATCAGTATCTGCATCAATTATATTTTCAATTAATTTTTCATAATCTGGTAGGGTAGCAACCTGCATTTTACCATTTTCTGTAATTTTATAATAATGACGCTTGCCACCAATATCACTATCTTGCCAGTACGAAGAAATAAATTTAGATTTCTCTAATTTTTTCAAAATTGTATATAGAGTGGGTTGTTTTATTATGATTTTTCCTTTTGATTTTGTTTCAATGGATTTAGTCAATTCAAAACCATATTTATCACACTCATTTAATTCTAATAAAATCAATGGAATTAAATCTGCGGTTTTCATAATACCCCTTATCAAAATAAATTTATATTATTATATAGTAAAAATAGTATTTAGTCAATAAAAATAAAAAATTTATGCCAAAACGAGCATAAATCTTTTACATTAAAATTTATTTCTAATCAAACCAACGACCTTACCTAAAATTTCTACATGGTTAGTAATAATAGGGCGCATAAAAGAATTTTCTGGTTGTAAACGAAAATATCCATTTTCTTTATAATAACGCTTAACAGTAGCTTCATTATCAATTAAGCATGCAATAATTTCTCCATTATTGGCAACGGATTGTTTCGATATCACCACATAATCTCCGTTATAAATTCCAATATTTATCATACTGTCACCTTTTACTTTTAATATAAACATATTGGAACCAGAAAATAAATTTTCAGAAACTATCACTTTATCAAGCAATGTTTCTTCTGCCAAAATTGGTTGACCAGCAGCTATAACTCCAACAACCGGTAGGGTAATGTTATTAATTGTTTTATCTACTAATTCAATAGCTCGATTTTTATTAACAGAACGAGTAATTTTACCCATCTTTTCTAATTTTTTTAGATGATAAACAGCACTAGAAGTTGAATCTAAATTTAACTTATCGCAAATTTCACGTATAGTAGGAGGATATTTTTTATCTTCTAAATAAGATACTATGAAATTATATGTTTCTATTGTTTTATCCATAAAATTTTATTACTCCAAATATAGAATAACAAAGATTTTTGAATTTGTCAAACATTTGTTCGATATTTTTTATGATTTAACGATAATTTAATTAAATTATAAATAAACAATTATTAATTTTATTAATTTTTATAGATTAATAAATCAAAGTTGATTATATATTGAATAGATTATAAAGAGTATAATATTCTTTAACCACACTATATATAGTGTTATTCTTCTTTGAGCTTAACTTTGCCGGCAACAGAACGCCTTATGTCATCACTAATAGCCGCATAATGTTTTTTAGTAGTATTTACATCTTTGTGACCTAAAACTTCTGCTACAATATATATGTCTTTTGTTTGATTATATAAATTTGTACCATACGTTGAACGCAATTTATGTGGTGTAATATTTTTTAATGGGGTAGCGACTTTGGCATATTTTTTGACTAAATATTCCATTGCTCGAACTCCCATACGCTTACCTTGACTAGATATAAACAAGGCTCGTTCTTCTTTCGGCAAATTCAAACTTTCTCGATATTGCAAATAATCTTTTAATATATCAGCAGTTTCCTCACCAAAATAGAGTATAACTTGATTGCCTCCTTTTCGAGTGACACGAAATGAATTTAAATTAAAATTAATGTCATCTATATTTAGTCCAACACATTCACTAACACGTATCCCAGTGGTTAAAAACAATGAAAGAATAGCATTATCACGAACTTTAAACTTTTCATTGTATTTTTTTTGATGTTCAGGGAATCCAGATAAGGTATCACACGAATATAATAATTCTGCGGTTTCTTGTGCTTCTAAACGTACAATAGGTTTATCATGAAGCTTGGGAGAAGCTACTTTTGATGCAACGTTAGCTTTTATCATATCTTTATTAAATAAATATTTAAAGAATGCTCTTAAACTTGACAATTTACGCAATTTCCCACGTTCACCATTTGTTATGACTGTTCCATTATCTTTATCATAATATGATAAATATGCCATGTATCGCTCAATTAAATGTGAATCAATATTGTCAATATCATTTAATGTTATGTCTATAATTTTTTTATTAAAACAAATGGTTTCATATGTTGTTAAATAATTAAAAAAAGTCTTTAAATCAATTGCATAATTTATTCGAGTGAGTGGAGTAGTAGTATCCTGAATACCTATGAAAAAAATACTGCAAAATGCTGGTAATTCAGTTAGCATTTCATTTAATTTGCGCATATTATTTCGGTTTCTATCAAGATAATAATTATTTGACATAAATAACATTCCTTTTATTTTACAAATATATTATATCATATCTTTGCGTAAAAAAACTAATGTTTTTGTATATTTTTTTGTTTTTTGATAAAAATAATTTGACATAATAATTAAATTCATATATAATTCTCATAGTTGAATATATCGATGATAGGGACTAGTATATAACGAATGTGCGAGAGAGTTTGCGGTTGGTGAAAGCAAATCACGGAAATTATATATGTCTACCCCTTAGATACCTGGTAATGCGGGGCTGATTGCATAGCACAATTTGCAAAAAAGAGTGGGGCGCTTTAAGCGTCAAATAGAGTGGCACAGTGGTAAATATCACCTCTAAATTGGGTGATTTTTTTTGTTTAAAAGGAGAAATTATGATAGATATTAATTTAATTAGAACTAATCCAGAAAAAGTTAAAGAAAACATAAAAAAGAAATTTCAAAATCATAAACTTTACTTAGTTGATGAAGTTATTGAAATGGATTCAAAAATTCGTTTATTAAAGCAAGAAGGTGACGAATTACGTTCTAAGCGTAATATTCTTTCTCAACAAATTGGTATGCTTATGAAAGATAAGAAAATAGATGAAGCGAATAAAATAAAAAAACAAGTTGTTGAAAATAATGAACGTATTGATGTTATAGAAAAAGAAGTGTCTGAACTTGATAGTAAAATCAAGAAAGCAATGATGAGCATACCAAACATTATAGCAGATGATGTACCTATTGGTGAAGATGACAGATTTAATGTACAAGAAAAAACGTTCTTAGAACCAAAAGTCCCGGATTTTGATATTCCTTATCATACTGATATATTAGAAAAATTAGATGGCATTGATATAGATAGCGCTAGACGAACTTCTGGACAGGGATTCTATTATCTTACTGGTGACATTGCAAGGTTGCACAGTGCCATTTTAGCTTATGCACGTGATTTCATGATAAACAAAGGTTTTACCTATGTAATACCTCCATTCATGATACGAAGCGATGTGGTAAAAGGTGTCATGAGTTTTGAAGAAATGGACAATATGATGTATAAAATTGAAGGTGAGGATTTGTATTTAATCGGAACTAGCGAACATTCAATGATAGGTCGTTTTATGAATACGATTATACCAGAAGAAAAATTGCCAATTACATTGACATCTTATAGTCCATGTTTTAGAAAAGAAAAAGGTGCACATGGAATTGAAGAAAGGGGAATATATAGAATACATCAATTTGAAAAACAAGAAATGATAGTTATATGTAAGCCAGAAGAAAGTGAAAGTTGGTACAATAAAATGTGGAATTATTCAGTTGAACTATTTGTATCAATGGGAATTCCTGTTAGGACTCTAGTATGTTGTTCAGGAGATTTGGCTGACTTAAAATATAGAAGTCTGGACGTAGAAGCTTGGAGTCCAAGACAGAAAAAATATTTCGAAGTTTGTTCTTGTAGTAATCTGACAGATGCGCAAGCTAGAAGATTAGGCATCAGATATAAAACAGATAAGGGCAATAAATTTGCTCATACATTGAATAATACTGTTGTAGCACCTCCTAGAATGCTAATTGCATTTGTTGAAAATCATCTTCAAAAAGACGGTTCAGTTACAATTCCAGAAGTTTTGTGGCAATATATGGGAGGTACTAAAATCATTAAACCAAAGAAGTAAAATATTGCTTAGTAACTAAATATTTTGATAATATGGAATAACGTTTCTTATCTGCTACGAGCATTATTATTAGGTCATAATCCATTTGACCTAATTTTTTATTGCCATATTGACATTAGAGAATATCTGTGATATACTCCGTGTAATAAATAAGGGTATGTAATTTAATGGATGAAGTTATTAAAAGACATTGATAAAACAGATTTTAATAATATACGAAGATATGGTAACGGTACCTTTCAACTTTAAAAAATTAAAAAAATTAATATCCTATTAATCATAATATAATAAATTGCAATTAGGAGTATATGATGATAAACATTGATAAAATTGTAAAACTTTATAGAAAAGATGGCATAACGAATAATCTAATCAAATTATTAAAAATTGATAAATCTGATGCCTTAAACTTTAAACTTTTAAATCAGCTTCCAGATGATGTGAAAAACAATATTTTTAAAACTCTAAAATATTATCTCCTCCAACATTTATATGATAACTATCTTGATGATGAATCCATCAAATTTTACAAAAATTTGAACAAATCACAAATAGATTATTTAATTGAGCAAATTGGTAGTCCAATTCATAAATATGGCGAAAGCAAATCTAAATTAATTGAGAATATAAAAATCATTAATAATTTAGATAATGAGCAATTGTCACGATTATATAATATTATTTGTCAAGGACGTCGTCAAGAGCCTCTTGGATACATATTGGAATATTATCCTTTATCAGATTTCAGCATTAAACAGATAAGCGAATTTGATAACATTTGTTTTGAAGATATAAATAATTGTATTCATATAATGATCTATTTAATGCGAAAAAATATATACTCAGCATATAATAAAGAGTTGGAAATGAACGAAGGTATAGATACAATCTATAAAAAAATTGCTTCGCATTTTAGTTACAAAATGATTGCAAGTTTAAAAAAATATGAAAACGAAAATTCATATTTGATAACTATATCATCTGAAGTCATTAAAATTTTATCTAAATATGTAAAAGAAAATCAAATTGAAATTTGTTATAATGATTCTATCAATGTTAATGATTATTTGAGCATATTATATTTATTAAAAACTAATGCTAACTTAGATAGGAAAAAAGCTTACTCTGTTATTTTAACAAACTGTAATTCGTGTGAAATAGCGACATATTTAAAACTTTTAAAAACTTCAGATTTATCTGAATCAGAATTTTATGGGCTAGTTAGACAGGCTGGAAAAAAATATAATGGGGCAAGTAGAGATATAATAGCTCAAATCGACAGATTCAACTTGCCCGAAAAGTCAATTAAACAATTGTATATAGATATGTTTATCAACCTTGATACCGCAACTGAACGTGCACGCGAAAGTATGCTTGATTTTGATTGATAAAAGATATCTAGATAACTTATTTTTTTAAAATTAATGTGGATTTATAAATTCTCAAATTTACAGTTCATTATATAATAAAAACTATAAATAATATCAATTTAGAAATATATCAAGACCTACTTATTCGTCAAGAAAAAACGATAATTAATATTAACATTCTATTTAGAAACCAAGTTCAATATTCTATTATTTGTTTTGCTTTCTTTTTATAGAGATTGTATATCTTGTAGGTTTTATTTTTCCGTATGAATTAAATATTCTTGTCTTAAAAAAATATCCATTAGACTATAAATATCAGAATTGGATAATTTTAGAGATGTTCAAAGCCTCTGCTAGATAAAAAGGATAAAAATACAATAAACAAATTTAATTTGCCTATTAATACATATAAGATATAAATTGAGAGATAGGGTAGAGTAAAATAATACAAATTCAATCATCCAATAGCTAGAAAACTATGAATTAGACAAAAATAATAGAATAATAAGTGATGGATCTGTTTAATTGCAATGATTTCAAAAATAAAAGGATTTAAAGTTTAAATTTAATATTAGAAATCTAGCATCATCTATAGCATTAGATTTTTTTTAAATTTTTCAATTGAAATGGTTTTTTACGCAAAGATATCAATTTTGATAAAATAGCAAAATTGACAGATAATCTATATCTTAGACAAATAAGTTAGATATAACGACAAGCAAGACAAAGTAGAATAAATATGAAATATGATCCTATAGGAATTATTTAAAAATATCTATTGATTAATATAGAAAATAATTTTAGCAATGCCAGAATGCGCTGAGACGAATTCTAGATTAAAAAGATGAATAATAGGTCATTAATAATATCAGAAATTATCGCTTATTTACATCAAACGAAATTTTAATTAAAACACTGGATTTTATATTTAAATTTAAATTGTGTATATAAATCATAAACACAACAATATGTGGATAACTAAACAAATGATATGTCATAATATGTCATATATATGATTATAAAATCGTATCGGTGGATAAATTATATGATTTCCACAAGATTTTTTTC
>ERZ1643249.4248-NODE-4248-length-12124-cov-3.849698_pt1 | contig 12124 bp, 10 predicted proteins | sample MGYA00579263_ERZ1643249 | MGnify/ENA primary metagenome ERZ1643249 (study PRJEB29033, sample SAMEA4952264) | chicken gut metagenome | biome: Broiler Chicken; feature: Gastrointestinal Tract; material: Caecum | place: Ireland | collected 2018 | study: Broiler...
GAGGTATTCGAACCCCCACCTCGCGAACGTGAGCGCGTCTTTGTATTCGTTTCCCAGACTTGCGGGCAGATCCTCGCAGGTCAGAGTGCCGTTGGAAGAATAAATGCCCGCTTTCAGACCGAGCGCGTTTATCTTTTCGACCAACGCGGACATACCGTGGGCAAACCTCGTGAGGTCGTGACTTATCTCGCCGTTTTCGTCGCGCAGGGACGAATGCCAGCAGTCGTCGATGTTGATGTTGCGGTAGCCTGCGTCCGCAAGCCCTTTCTCCTTCATCGCGACGGCGGTCTCGTAGATGAGATCTTCGTCAATGTTGTTTTTGAACGTGTTCCAACTCGACCAGCCCATGGGCGGAGTCTGAGCGGCGCCGTTGTCGTACTCGACGTTGGAATACAGATCGGTCACCCGCGACGGACGCGTGAACAGTTTTTTGAGATAGCAGATCGGGCACATACCGTTTCTTTTCATAAGTCGCAAACTCCGTTGAAGTATTTCTTTTTATATTCTATAACAATAATACTGCCGCGGTCAAGCCCCTTTTTTCGCGTTCGGACGCATTTCGCAAACGCCGTCAGATCACCGCTATCTCGTATATGGCGTCGGCAAGCGCTTCGCACAGCTCGGAGCGGAACTTCTTGCTCTGCAACAGAGCTTTGTCCTCGGCGTTGCTCAAAAAGCCGCACTCCACTATCGCCGACGGCAGCGAAGAACATTTCGTGATGAAAAAGTCGCCCGCCTGCGGCGCGAGATCCGTCCTGCCGCAGTACCTTGCGTTTATCCGAGCGTTAAGTATCGCCTGCAACGCCGCCGCGAGCGAACCTCCCTTTCCCGTATCGTCGTAAAACACCTGTACGCCTCTGCGCGACTTCTGCGCGGGGAAGCTGTTCAGATGCAGACTTATCACGCACGCCGCGTTGCTCGCCGCGATTATCTCCGCTCTCTTTTCCATATCGGCGCGCTTGCCGTCCGCCAAAGCGTTGTCGTCCTCTCTGGTCAGAACGACGGCGACACCTCTCCTTTCGAGTTTGTCAGCAAGTTCGAGAGCGAGTTCGAGATTGATCTCGCTCTCCTTTGTCCCGTCGGATGCGGTCACCCCTCCGTCCCACCCGCCGTGCCCCGCGTCGACGACCACGGATACTCCCGTGCTTTCTGCGGGCATGAATACCGCCGCCGCTCCCGCCGCGACGGCTCCGAAAACCAACAGCATGACAAGAGCCGCCGCCATGGTTTTTTTGCCTATAAAAAACATCTTTTCCTCCGCAAAACGAATTTTGTCGTCAAATCGCGTTTTTTGCACTTTTGTATGCCGAAAGGCGCACTTATCCACAGAGTTTTCCACAAAAACATTCGTTTGTGTGGAAAACTCCGCGCATTTTATGCATCCGCGATATTATGTATATGTGTCGCTAAATCGCCGTATTCGATACTTTTATTCATTCTTCCGTGCATAAGCAAAAACGCGCCCGAATATCCGTCCCGTACCGATTTTTTCCCGTTTCGTCCCGATCCCGCCTGTCACGTAAACGAACGCCTGCGGCATAGTATGCAAGAGAGTTTTCGGGAGGTAAATATGAACGAACATGCCGCCGGCGCAAAAACGCCTTATCCTTTTTTTGCCGTCGCCCGCCGAGATATGCACGACGCGAGACTGCTTCAGGACGCTTACGGAGGAAGAGAGAGCGAAACGACCGCGATATTGCAGTACGCCTATCAGAGTTATGTGCTGGAATGCTCGGATCCCGAGCTGTCGGGACTGCTCAAACGTATCGCGATCGCCGAAATGAAACATCACGAACTGCTCGGAGAGGCGATCTGGCTGAACGGGAAATCCCCGCTCATCGCCTCGAATACCTGCTTCTGGTCGGGCAGCGCGGTGGATTATTCGGAAGATCCCGTAAATATGCTCGAAAAAGACATCGCCGACGAAAAACAGGCGATCAAAAACTACGAAAGGATAGCGGCAATGCTGCACAACGCGTCTTGTTCGGCGCTCGTACTGCGCATAGTCGAAGACGAAAAAGTGCACGTAAAACTGCTGACCGAAGCGCTGGAAAAACTTACGGCGCGCTGACCCCCGAAAGAGAAAAACGGCCGACGCAAATGCGTCGGCGGTGCCTTGTCGTTTCTGCGTTATGCTACTTTGACGCACACCTATCCCAGAATTTTCTTTTTCAGATCTTCGGTAAAAGCCGTGTTGCGGCGCTTTGCCTCTTCTACGGTTTTCGCGTTTACCGAAACGTACAGTTTGAGTTTGGGCTCCGTGCCGCTGGGGCGTATGCACACCCATTCGTCGTCGCCGAGATCGTACTTGATCACGTTGGTCTTAGGCAGTCCCGACGGAGCCTCGGAGCCGTCCGCATAAACCGTAACGCCCTTTTCGAAATCCGTCTCGGACACGGGCTTCTTGCCGCAGACGTCCGCGATCGGATTCTCTCTCGCGGAGTCCATGATCGCTTTCATCTTAGCCATGCCGTCCAACCCCTTGAACGCGAACGACGTGCTGCTCTCGCAGAAGCATCCGAACATCCCGAAGAGTTCGTTGAGCCTGTCGCAGACGCGCTTGCCTTTGTATTGGTAATAGCAAACCATTTCCGCAAACAGCATGCTTGCGACGACGGCGTCCTTGTCACGGGCGTGCGTTCCCGACAGATAACCGTAGCTCTCTTCGTAGCCGAACAGGAAAGTATATTCGCCGCTGCTCTCCCACTCCTTTATCTTTTCGCCTATGAACTTGAACCCCGTGAGAACGTCGAAAGACTTCACTCCGTAATGCGCGGCTATCTTGTCCGCCAATCTTGTCGTGACTATCGTCTTGACTACCGCTCCGTTTGCGGGCAGATCGCCTCTTTCGGCGCGGCGCATGAGTATGTAGTCCATGAGCAGCGCTCCCGTCTGGTTTCCCGTAAGGAGCATGAATCTGCCTTCGGAATCGCGGACCGCGACCCCCATTCTGTCGCAATCGGGATCGGTGCCTATCACCGCGTCCGCGCCCGTCTTCTCCGCAAGTTCGATCCCGAGCGCCAATGCGTCGGGCTGTTCGGGATTGGGCATCCCCACGGTCGGGAAATCGCCGTCGGGCAATCTCTGTTCCTCGACTACGTCCACGTTGATGCCCATACGGGAGAGCATCGTCGTCACGGGCACGTAGCCGCTGCCGTGCAGAGGACTGTAAACGAGTTTCATGCCCGGTCCTTCCGCGGCGACCGCCTCGGGCGACAGCGTAAGCTTCGCGACCTCGGCGTAATATCTCTCGTCCACGTCTTTGCCTATGACGGTGATATGCTCGGATATCTTCTTGCCGTTGCCGCCCTTTACGTCCTCTCTGTCTTGGGTGATTTCTTCGGTCGGTATGCCGAAATAGTCCGCTTTGTCTATGTATGAAACGACCTGCGCCGTAGCCTCGGGCGACATCTGAGCGCCGTCCTCGCCGTAAACTTTATAGCCGTTGTACTCTTTGGGATTGTGGCTTGCGGTGATCATGACTCCCGCTATCGCTTTGAGGTCGCGCACCGCAAAACTGCATACGGGGACGGGACGCACGTTCTCGAACAGATAGACCCTGACGCCCTGCGCGCCCAAAACGCGCGCCGTCGTCACGGCGAATTCGTAAGAAAAGTTGCGGGTATCGTAGGATATCACCACTCCTCTGTCGGCGGCGTTGCACGCATTGATATAATCCGCAAGCCCTTTCGTCGCACGCGCAACGGTATAGACGTTCATATTGGCGATGCCGTATGCTATCGTACCGCGCATACCCGCCGTGCCGAACGCCAGCGGAAGGGTAAATCTCTCTTTTATCTCTTTCTCGTCGCCCGAAATGCTTTCGAGTTCTCTTTTGCCTCTCTCGTCACACAGATCCAGCCATCTGCGATAATTTTCAACGTAATCCATGATCGCCTCCGCATGCAGGTCAAGTGACCGCTACGATATTATATATCACAAAACCCGTATAAAGCGCAAGCAATATCGCTCCCTGCACGCGGAACGTCTTTTTGAATATCAGCGACGGAACGACAAGGACCGCCGTAATGACCAGCATCGCGGGGACCGCCGCCTGAGCGGTGAAAGCGTCTATCGGAAGCCCGCTGCCCGTGACCGCCGCCGAAACGCCGAGCAACAGAGTGCCGTTTATAACGTTGGCTCCGATGATGTTGCCCACTCCTATATCCGTCCGTCCCTTTACGAGAGAGGTCATACAGGTGACCAGTTCGGGCAGCGACGTGCCTATCGCCACGACCGTGATACCCACTATCTGCTGAGATATGCCCAGCGAGATACACAGCGCCTGCGCATTGTCGCAGAGCAGTTTCGCTCCCCCTGCGATGGCGACCGCGGACACCGCGAACACGGCAAACTTAGCCGCCCACGTCTTTGCGGAGTACCTCTCGCGCAGGGCCGGACCCGAAACGGAGACCCTTACGTCCCTTTTTCCCTCGGCGATGTTGAGCGCCACGAACGCGCCGAATAACACCAGAAGCGCGATACCTTCCGCAAGACTTATCCCCGAGCCCGTCATGCAGAACGCCGCGGATACTGCCGCCGCACAGCACAGAAACACCGCCTTCGGCGCAAAACCTCTGCCGATCGACGGCGGTCTGACGGCTATCGCGAGTCCGAGTATCAACCCTATGTTGCAGAGCATGGAACCTATCGAATTGCCCACGGCGATCATGTTGAATCCTTCCGCCGCTTCGCCTCCGACCGCCATGCCCTGAATGACCGCGGTAAGGGACGTGAACAATTCCGGCAAAGTCGTACCGACCGATACGACGGTAGCTCCTATGATAAGTTCGGGCACGCCGAGAGCCTTCGCGATCCATGAAGCGCACTCCACGAAAAAGTCCCCGCCCTTGACTATCAGCGCCAGTCCCGCCGCCAGCAACACGACGTTGAGAAATATCTCCATACCGACAGCATATGCCGCCGTTTCCGACGTTATGCCGCGGGAGGTATTCACGGATATCCCGCTCTCCCGCCGTAAAAAACGGAGCCTTGAGGCTCCTTTCTCAATCCGAATTTTCGGCTACCAGTATTTTTGCGGGTACGGCTCGGTAAACGTCGCGCCGCAATATTTTTTTCTCGGCTAGCACTCCGTCCCGGTACGTCAGTCTAAGCAAATGGGAACGGTATCCGTTCTTTGCGGCGCGTACGACCTCGTGATCCTTTCCGTCCAGCGCGGGAACGAATTCTATCAGCTCCTCGGTCGGCGCGATCACCGCCTCTATCTCCGTCCTGAATTCGTAACGGTCGCTCCTCTTCGTGCCGTAGATCCTGAAAGTGAGCGTTCCTCCGTCTACCTCCGCGTCGACGTAGACGGGGCCGTTTCCGTCGTTGACCAGCACCATGTCGATCACGTCGGATACGGTCGCGTCCTGAGACAGTTCGCAATACGACGACGGGAGAGAATGCGCCCTTACGCTTTCGGCGGAAAGCCCCGCCCTTATCCATGCGTTGTAGAGCGTCGTGGACACCTGGCACACTCCGCCGCCCACGCCTACGACGTATTCGCCGTTTTCTATGACCTTGGCGCGGCGGTATCCTCTCGCTTCCGTGCGCATACCGACTATTCCGTTGAACGAAAGTTTTTCGCCCTCGCCCACTTCCAGAAAACAGAAGTTGCTCGCCGCAAGCGCGAGATTGTAACTCCTGCCGTCCGCGCCTCTGTTGAAAGAGGTGGAAAAACTCGAAACGAGTACGGAGTTTTTATGTACGGAGGACGCGGGCTCTTCTATCGGAAGAGGTCTGCCTCCGCTCTGCGACGGGATCCTGCCGCCCTCCTCGCCGTACGCGCGATCCGCATTATCCGATCCGACGCTCTGCGGCGCGACCGCCTCGATCCTCACGTCTTCGGCAGCGGCGTATCCGAACGTCGGTACTGCCGACGGAAACAATGCCGCGCACGCGGCGATGACCGCAAAAAAGATCTTCTTCATACGGTTATTATGCGCGCGCGGCGGCATGATTTTGCATATCTGTCGGATTTCGCGAAATTTATTTTATCTTTATCCCGAGAACGTCGGCGGTCTTTCGGTCAACGGTCCAGTCCGAGCAGCCTATATCTCCCGCCTTGCCCTGTCCGTGATAATCGCTGCCTCCGGTCGTTATCATGCCGAAACGGGCTGCGACGCCGCGCAGCGCGGCTATATCCGCCTGCGTGTGGGAAGGATAATAGGTTTCGATCCCTCCCAGACCTTCGGCGGCAAGTCCGCGTATCAGATCTTCCAGCCTGCCTTTTTGCTTGATGAGCATGGGATGGGCAAGCACCGGCACTCCGCCCGCGGCGAGTATCAGTCTGACTCCCTCGACGGGAGTCATGCGCTTGGACGGGACGTATGCGCTACCGTTTTCACCCAGATAACGGTCGAACGCCTCCGTCATATTTGCGGCGTATCCCTTTGCGATGAGCAATTTCGCGACGTGCGGTCTGCCCGTACTGCCGTCCTTGCTCTCTATCTGCGCCCTGTCCAGCTTTATCCCCTGCTCCGCAAGCTTGTCCAGAATGGCGTCTATCCTCTCGAGCCTCTTCTCGCGCAGAGCCGCGAGCCTGCCGCGCAACTCGGCGTTGTTCACGTCGATGCGGTATCCGAGGATATGCACGTCGGTGACCGAATACGTACTCAGTTCCACGCCGGCTATCACCTGCACGCCTGCCTTTTTGCCCGCCTCGATCGCCTCGTCCGTTCCGTCCACGGCGTCGTGATCGGTCACGGCGATACAGCCCAGACCGTTGCGTTTGGCCTTGACGACTATCTCCGACGGAGAATCCGATCCGTCCGAACAGCGGCTGTGTATATGCAGATCAGCCTTCATCTCCGCCCTCCGGAGCGTCTATCGCGGCGGCGGCTTCCTCTTCTTCCGTCGCTATCGCGTATTTGCCGAGCGTAGACCCTATCCTGTCGTTTCTGTCGATCGCGCTGCCTATATCCTTAGTGACGTCTTCGCTCTTTTTCTTCGCCTTTTCGAGCAGTTCGTTCAGTTTGCCGAAGTCCTTGCGGAATTTGTCGAACGCCTTTCTTATCTCCGCGCTGTTCTTCTGTATGATCGACGGACCTCCTACCACCACGTTGAAATCCTGCCTGAGTTTGGTGCTGAGCCCGTCTATCGACATGGCTTCGGCATAAAGGCTTTCGCTGGGCAGATACATGACGGCAAAATCGGTCGTCCTCGGTTGGGATATGTATTTGTCGCGTATGCTGCGCGCTTGGAAAAGCAGATCGTTTTTCAGCGCTTTCCTCGCCTCGTCCGCCTCGGCGAAAGCGCCCGCGTTCTGAGCCGTGACCAGCCTCTCGAAGTTCTCCACCGGGAATTTGCTGTCTATCGGCAGATATACCTCTCCGCCGTCGCGCCCCGGCATCTTTACCGCGAAATCCACCCTGTTTTGCCCCTTGACCCTGAACTGCTCCTCGTACTGGGACTTGTCAAGCAATTCTTCGAGCAGAGCCGCGAGCGCGGTCTCCCCCCATGTCCCGCGGGTCTTGACGCCGCTGAACACCTTGTTGATGTCCTTTACGTTGTCGCCGAGCTTCTGCATCTCCTGCAAGTTTTTATTGACGGTGTCCAGCTCCCCGCGCACGACTTCGAAAGACGTTTTCAGTCTTTCGTCCAACGTCTTGGAAAGTTTTTCGTCCACCGTTTCCCGTATCTTTTCCAACTGCACCGAGTTGTCCTGCCGCACTTTGCCGAGATTGTCGCTCATCTCGCGGCGCATGCCGTCCACGCCGTCTTTCAGTTCCTTGCGCGTTTCGGCGTACTGCATACGCAGATCGCCGCGCATCTCCGTAAGAGCGCGTTTGAGTTCTTCGCGCAGTTTGTCGAAATCTTTTTCCATACCCGTGTCGATCTTATCCATGTTACGGGTCTGCTCTTCGCGGAGCTGCTTCATATTTTCTCTGACGTCGCCGATCAACATATTGATCGATTCGCGGTTGCCTTTCAGATTGCTGTCGATCGCGGCGGCGACTACGTTATTCGCGTCGCTTTGGGTCTTCGAAATAAAATCCTTCGCCGACGTGATCTCTCTCAGTATCGCTTCCTCTCTGTCGTCCGCGCTCTCGTCTATCATCTTGCGCACGTCGTTGAGCGTATCGACGTCCGCTCCGCCCTTCTTCGACGCGTACACCGATACTGCAAGCGCCGCTGCGGACGCCGCCGCCGCGACCGCCGCCAATACCAATACCGCGATCTCCCATCCTGTCATTTTTTATCTCCTTTGCCGCCTCTTTGCGGCTGCTTTTTCGCAAACTTTTTTTCCGCCGCGGCTTTGAGCGCCTGCCCGTCGTTCGGGATCGATCCGAAGAGGCATCTCTCAAAAAGTTCCCTCCCGATCTCGGCGATCTCCTTTCCCTCGAACCCGACGGCGGCGAGCCCTTTCCCGCTTATTTTCAGCTCAGACGGCGAAAACGGCACTCCCGACTCCCGCATGATATCCCTCTCTTTCGCTATCCGTTCGGCGCGCGGATTGCGGGTGTGCAGTCCCGTCGCAACGCTGTCCGCTACCATCAGCGCGCACAGATCGTCCAGGATATCCGCATTGTCCGCTATGAACCGCCGCAGAGTGTTGCGCTTTGCCGTATTGTTTATGTCGAACATATGCAGAGCGATCAGCCTGACCGTCTTTTTGACGAAAGCTTTCGGATACCCCAAAGCGGTCAGCTCTTTCTCCGCGCTCGCGGCGCCGTACTCGGCGTGAAAATGCATATTTCCGTCCCGTCTCATCGCTTCCGCTTTGCCCTCGTCATGCAGCAGAGCCGCCGTTTTCAGCCCGTCGGGCGCCGCTTCGGCGCAGACGAAGGCGTGTTCGAGCGCGTCGTATCTGTGCTGAGATGACGGCTGCTCCACTCCGGCGTTGTCCGCAAGAGCGGGGAACAGTTTCGCAAGGATCCCCGTTTCGAAAGCCGTATCAAGTCCGTTGCGCAGATATCTGCCGCGCATCAGTCCGTCCCACTCCCTGCGCTTGCGCTCGGCGGACAGTCCGTCTATACTGTCGACGTATTTCACGCACGCGGCCTTTGCAGCCGCGTCGGCGGAAAAACCTAATCCTGCCGCAAATCTCGCGAGCCGCAATATCCTTACGGGATCTTCCGCCATAACGATATCGGCGTCGCGCACTGTGCGCAGCACTCCTTCCTCTATATCCCGTATCCCGCCGAGCGGATCGAGCGTTTGTCCGGCGAGAACGTCGAAATAAACGGCGTTGCAGCGGAAATCTCTGCGCAGAGAGTCTTCCTCCGGCGACGCGACGTACTCGAAACCCACGGGAGCGTGACTGCCTCCCGCAAGCTCGTATCTGTCGCGGCGGAACGCCGTATATTCGCATACGGCGCCGCAGTAATCCACGGTCGCGGACGCGACTCCGCCGTGCGGTAAGACTACGCACCCGTCGGGCAGCATTTCCGCCAGCTTTTCGGGCGGCAGATCCGAGCAAACGTCGAAGTCGGGGACTTTTTCCGCCCGCCCGAGCAATGCGTCCCTGACGGAACCTCCCACCGCGTACAGTCTGTGCGGCAGTATCGCCTCCGCAAGCGGAACGAGCGCACGGAATATCTCCGAGCAGTTCATTCGCTCTTCTCCCGCGCGAGTACGCATATGCTGTCCAGACTGCGGTATTTGCCTCCGAGATCCAATCCGTAACCGACGACGAATTCGTCGGGTATCTCGAATCCCGTATAATCGGCGGTAAAGCCGTTGACCCTGCGCGAAGGTTTGTCCAACAGCGCGCATACTCTGACCGACGCGGGCTCTCTCTTTTTCAGCTCCTCGGTAAGCGCCGCCATGGTAAGTCCGCTGTCTATTATGTCCTCTACGAGCAAAACGTGTCTGCCTCTTATATCCGTGCCGACGTCCTTCCCGAACGTCACCGTACCGCATGAACGCGTCCCGTTTCCGTAACTGGAAGCGCAGACGGAATCTACCTCCGCAGGTACGGACATCGCGCGGATAAGATCGGCGAAAAAGATCATGGCTCCGTTGAGCACGCAGACCGCTACGAGGTCTTTGCCCCTGTAATCGACGTCTATCCGCGCGGCAAGCTCCCTCACCTTCGCGGCTATTTCGTCCTTCGTGAACAACACTCTTTCGATAGCGCGGCGCGCGTCCTTTTCGGTCATCTTTCCTCCGATCTTATATAAGTTGCTTCGGAATCGGGCCCGACCGCAACGTCGGACGATATCTCCACCCCGACGACGGCGAGGACCCTGTTCCCGTGCGCAAGTACAGCGAGAGAGTCCCTGCGGCTTTTGGGATACTTTATATCGGTAAGATAATCTCCCAAAGACTTGTCCCCTCCTCCGAACCTGCGGAATCTGTCGCCGACCCTGCGGGTACGGAATACGCTGCCCTCGGGCACTTTCGCCGCGTCCAGCCGCAGTTCTCCGCCCTCCTTATTGACGCAAAACGCGCGTCCGCCTATCTCGAACCTGCCTTCGCCGAACGCCGCCTCGCTCATGTCCTTTTCCGCTTTCTCCGCTCGGAATACCGCAACGCCCCCGCGCCTCCTTTCTGCGACGAAATCGTGCGGCAAACAAACACGGGCGCCGCAATTTTTAATATACAGAGCCTCTATTGCCTCGATGTGTACGCGTTCGCTGTCAACTCTCGCGCCGACTGCCGAAAGCGCCTTCGCCACGCTTGCGGCTACAGCCGCCGGGTGGCGGACGAACGCCTCGTCCGGTATCAGAGCTTCCCCGTTTTGCGCCCTCGGATCCGCGCTTGCTGTATCGATATACGCCGCCGCGTCGCGGGCCGCGGCGGACAGCCGCCTTACGTTTTCGTCGAGCGACGGATACATCTTCTTTATCGCAGGGATCACCGTGCCGCGCAGATAGTTGCGCGTATAAGACGGGTCTGCGTTGGTGGAGTCTTCGCGGTAGCGCAGTCCGTTTTCCGCGATATACCTCTCCACGAGTTCGCGCGGAGTGGCAAGCATGGGACGGAATATCACGCCGTCGTCCTCTTTCATTCCGCACAGTCCGTCTATACCGCAGCCGCGGAACACGTGCATGAGCACGCTTTCGGTCTGGTCGGAAAGGTGGTGCGCGGTCAGCACTCTGTCCGCTTTCCCCGACGATACGGTCCTTTCGAATATCTCTCTGCGCACGATCCTCGCGCCCTGCTCGATACCGTAACCGCGCTCGGCGCAGAAAGCGGGGACGTCCTCTTCGTATGACAAAGCCGGCAGACCGTACTCTGCGGCAAGGCTCAACACGAAATCCCTGTCCTCTTCGCTCTCCTCTCCCCTTATACGGTGATTTACGTGCAGGACGGAGAGCTTGCGACAAAAACCGCCGTGCGCAAGAAAGTGCAGCAGCGCGACGCTGTCCCTCCCGCCGCTGACGGCGACGGCTATGCTGTCGAAGGCATTCAGTTTTTCGCGAATATCGTCGCCGAACAAACGGATCATGTCTATATTATATACCATGCGCGCGTTTTGGGCAAGCGGCAGCGCCCCGCACGTTTCGTCCTTGCGATACGGGCAATAATCTCGAACAAGCGAGGTCGTAAATTATGGAAAAAACTAACGTTTCTTACCGAAAAAAACCTAAAATAACGGTGGCGGAAGCGTCGTTCGACGTCTGTTATCTGCTGTCGCTCGCGGCGCTCGGAACGGCGCTCGCCGTATCCGGCAACGCATTGTGGAGCGCGGCGGCTTTCGTGCTTTTGTGCGGCGACGCTCTGCATCTCGCGCCGAGGATAAGCAGAGCGGCGGGAGGCGCTCCGTCCGTATGGGAAGAGCGCGGCAAACTCGCCGCGTCGGTCACGATGACGGTATTCTATCTGCTTCTGTCGTTTTACGCGGCGAGCGGTTTCACATACGTTCCGATCGGAGCCACCGCCGCGGTATGCGCGCTCGCGGCGATAAGGATATTGCTGTGTCTGCTCCCGAAGTCTTTCGAAAACGGAGCGCCCTTTTCCGTCGCGATAGTGCGCAACGTTCCGTTCGTTGCGCTCGGAGCCGCCGTTGCCGCACTTTACGGCACGTACGCGGGGACAAGCGCGTTTTGTCTGTACGTCTGCATAGCCGTCGCGATCAGCTTCGCCTGCTACGTTCCCGTAGTGCTGTTTGCAAGACGTTATCCCAAACTAGGGATGCTGATGATCCCGAAAAGCTGCGCGTACGTCGCCATAG
>ERZ1643249.4249-NODE-4249-length-12122-cov-5.889368_pt1 | contig 12122 bp, 3 predicted proteins | sample MGYA00579263_ERZ1643249 | MGnify/ENA primary metagenome ERZ1643249 (study PRJEB29033, sample SAMEA4952264) | chicken gut metagenome | biome: Broiler Chicken; feature: Gastrointestinal Tract; material: Caecum | place: Ireland | collected 2018 | study: Broiler...
CTTTCTTCTTCTACTTTTTCCACAGTTTGTTCCTCTATTGTGGATTGTGTCTTTTCCGCGGTATAATTTGCGTCATAAATTTCTATATTATTATATGTAACATATATATAAAATCCTAATAACCATATGATTAATAAAACAATGGTGGTAATAATAATTTTTTTACCCGTACTTTTTTTCTTGGCTCTTCTCAACAAAATCACCTCAAAAATAGTATTCACAATATTTTCAATTTTAGTCATTGAATTGTTAAAGAGTTGTCAAAAGGGACAGGTCTGACTTAATTCAAACCTGTCCCTTTTGTCCAAAAATTGTCCATTTTAACACGTCCCCAAAATCCCTTTTTTAACTATTAAACTCTTTTTAATTCCTCATAACGTTTTACTTTCTGTGTTGTTGTCTTAATTAAAGGCTCTGTTGTTATCGTGATTTGTTTTATATGTTTAAATACTGGCAATTGTTTATTAATCTCTTTTATTTCTTTCCAAATGCTATCTTTATATTCTTTTTCTGTTTTTTCTCCTAACTTTTCCTTTATGATATCTTTATCATATACGATCTTAGCACATAACATTGTATCTGTTTTATCTTTTTCTCTTTGATAAACTAAAGATTCTGTTACATAAGGAAGTTTATTAATCAAAAACTCGATTTCTTGTGGATATACATTTTTTCCATTTCTTAAAACAATTATATCTTTTTTTCTACCTGTTACATAGATAAATCCATCTTCTGTCATATATCCATAATCTCCTGTTCTAAACCAACCATCAACAAATGCTTTCTTATTTTCTTCCTCATTATGATAATATCCCATCATGACACTTGGTCCTTTTACTAAAATTTCTCCTTCGCCATTTTCATCTGGATTATCTATTTTTACATTTAGACTCGGTAAAGCTAGTCCTACAGAGCCTGGTCTTTTTTCTTTGTCTGACTCTGCTGCAATAACTGGTGATGTTTCTGTTAATCCATATCCTTGTACTAGAGCAATTCCAAAATTGTTAAATCCTACAATTGTTTCTTTGTCCATAGGAGCTGATCCATATAACACTAGACGAATATTTCCACCTAAATTATCTAATATTTGTTTAAAAATGACTTTTCTTAAATCTATTTTACATTTCAAAAGTGCATTGGATAATTTTATCATCATATTGATTAATTTATCTTTTCCTTGATCATGAATCGCTTTTTGAATTTTTTTATACATAGTTTCTAATACTAACGGAACAGCAACAAATACGGAAACTTTATATTCTGCCAGATTTTTTTGAATATATTTTAATCCATCGCAAAAAGCTACTGTGCAACCACTATAAAATCCATAAAGAAATGTTACCGTACATTCAAATGTATGATGAATTGGTAAAAAAGAAAGTAATGTGTCTGTTGGATATAGCTTTACCCATGAAGCAAAATCTGATAAATTGGCACATATATTTTTTTGAGATAACATTACGGCTTTTGGGAGATTGGTGGTTCCTGATGTAAATAACATGATTGACATTTTTTCAGGATTGATTTCTACTTTTTCATAACGATTATCTCCATTTTCTAATAGTTCTTCTCCTTTTTGTAATAACTGTGAAAAATTTTCTACATCCTTGTCTTTTATATCATCCATACAAATCAACATTTCTAAATTTACATTTGTATCGTTCTTTAGTTTTTTCATAACCTCTACATATTTTTTATCAAATATGGCTACTTCTGCCTCACTTCTTGTTACCAAATTTTCTATTTCATTGTCTGGAAGCGCTTTGTCTAATGGAACAATAATCATATTTCCACTTGTAACTGCCAAATAACTAATACACCATTCATATCGATTATTTCCAATAACAATAATTTTTTTCTTTTCTAATCCTTTATTCAATAACTCTGTCGCAAATGCTTTTATATCTTTTCCTACTTGTTCATATGTTTTTTCCACATATTCTACATGCTTTAAATCTCCATTTTTTTTATATTTATAGGCTACTTTATCTGCATAATGTTTTACAGAATATTCTATCATCTCCCTATAATTTTTTACAATTCTTGGCTCATACACCTTTCTATTTTCATTATCTCCCATACGCTCCCTCCTTTTTTCTTCATTGTATCGTTATTCTTTTTATTTTTCAAGACATGACAATATTTAAATTTTGAAATTTTTACAAGCAAGGTGGTATGTATTATTTTTTGAATTCATTGACGAATGTGCCGTGGAATAATTGTATAAATTCTTAGTTTTAAATAAATGAGGAAGCGCGAGCAGCGAGAGGCTCGTTTATTTAAAACTTAGAAGTTATAAATTATGTAACAAGCCGAGGAAATAATTCAAAAAATAATACATACCACCTTGCTTGTAAAAATTTCAAAACTAAAAAGGTAACATCATTTTCTATCTCATCGTTTTACTTTGTAACAAATTATCTAATATGACGACAATATTTTACAATATTTAGTTGATTTTTTAAAAATGAAATTATATAATTATTCATGATAAATGTATTTAAAATCGTGGAGGACAAAATGTTAGAAAATAATATTTATGAATTAACAAGCTCACAAAAGAATATCTGGGATACAGAACTATTTTTCAGTAATTCAAATCTTAACAACATTGGTGGTTATGTATTCATTAAAGATCAAGTTAATTTTACCCTTTTAGAAAAAGCTTTAAATTTATATGCACAAAAAAACGATTCTTTACATTTAAAATTGAAATTAATAAATGGTACACCTTATCAATATATAGAAGATTTTTCTGATATATCTATTGATTTGGTTTCTTTAAAAGACTTAGATGAAGTAACAGAATTTAATAAAAAAATTGTAGAAAAACCATTTGTTCTTTTTCATTCTTTTCTATTTTCTTTTACCATGTTCCAATTACCAGATGGTACAGGTGGATTTAACGCCACTTTACATCATTTAATTTCTGATGCATGGAATATGAGTTTATTAATCAATGAAGTTATGGACTTTTATTCTTCACTTCTAAAAAATGAGAAAATAGATGATTCTAAATTCCCTTCTTACATTGATTATATTCATTCACAAGAAAACTATATATCTTCATCTCGTTATCAAAAAGATGAGGCATTTTGGCATACACTTTTTGATAATGAATTTGATGTTTGTTATATTTCTAATAAAAATAAACATGAATTAGATACAAGAGCAAAAAGAAAAATTTTTAAATTATCTAATGATATATATACAAAAATTTTAGATTTATGTAAAGCTTCAAATTGCTCTATTTATACATTTTTTATGGCAGTTTATTCTCTATATTTATCTAAAATTAATCATGCCACTTCCCCTATTATTGGTACTCCTGTTTTAAATAGAAGTGGTGTAAAAGAAAAACGTACATCTGGTATGTTTATTAGTACGATTCCTTTTAAAGTAGACATTGATAAGACACAACCTTTTTCTGAATTTCTAAAAACAGTAGCTGGTATGCAAATGTCTATCTTTAAGCATCAAAAATATCCTTATGATAAATTACTAAAATATATTAAGAAAAAACATAATCTTACAGAAAGTCCTTATGATTTAGTGCTTTCTTATCAAAATGCAAGAGATGAAAGTAAATCTTCTGATGTGCATTATTATTCAAAATGGATAGAAAGTGGTCACATCCTAGATTCATTAGAAATTCATTTCTATGATATGGATAATACAGGAACTTTAGATATTTTCTATGATTACCAAATCAATAAATTTAATGAAGAAGATATTTCTCATATGCATTCTCGCATTTTATCTATGGTAGATTTCGTCTTACAAAATCCTGAAATTCCTTTATCAAATGTAGAAATCACAGATAAAGAAGAAAAACAGTTGATTTTAAAAGATTTTAACCATACAAATTTAGATTATGATAGAAATGAGAGCATTTTACAGGTATTCAGAAAACAAGTAGAAAAAAATGCATCTTCTTTAGCATTGATTTTTGAAGATGAAACCTATACTTACAAAGCTTTAGATGTATTGTCTAACAAATTAGCCAATTATCTATTATCTTTAAACTTACCTAAAAATAGTGTGATTGGTATTATGCTAAATCGTTCTGCCAACACGATTATTTCTATGTTAGCTATACTAAAAGCTAATATGACATATATGCTAATTGAAAAGGATTTACCTAGTGATAGAATTCAATATATGCTTACAAATGCAAAATCTCCTTTATTATTGACAGCTTATGATGTAAATTATTTAGATTTTGCAAACACCGTATATTTGGATACACTGAATTGGGAAGAACTATCTAGCCAAGAAACCCCAATCCAAGATAAACCTACAGATTCTTTATCTGTTGTATATACTTCTGGTTCAACTGGATTGCCAAAAGGTGTTTTAATTAAAAGATTTAGTATGATTAATCTCGTAAATGGCTACAAATATTCTATGCACACAGACGCACTTTCTAATTTTTTAAGCATCTGTTCTGTTGCATTTGATATGTTTGCAGCTGAAGTTTGGATTGCTCTACTATCTGGTAAAAAACTGATATTAGCCAATGAAGAACAATCTAAAAATCCAATTCCTATGAGTAAATTAATTAACAAAGAAAACTGTGAATTTATGCTAATTACCTCTTCTAAAATGGATTTATTGCTTGCAAACAATACCACATCTGGTTGTTTGAAACATTTAAAAGCGATTCAATTAGGAGGAGAAGTTCTAGATCCTAAATTTTTTGATAAAGTTTCACAATTTACAAAAGCAAAAATATACAACGGATATGGTCCAAGTGAGACTACTTCTTGTTGTACTTGCAAATATATTACCGATTCTCAAGATATTAATTTAGGAAAACCTCTTCCTAATGTGCAGATTTATATTTGTGATGAAGATTTAAATCTATGTCCTATTGGAATTGTGGGCGAATTATGTATTGCCGGTGATGGTGTTTCTTTAGGATATATTAATAATCCAGAATTAACGAATAAAAAATTTGTAAAAAATCCTTTTGGAAAAGGACTTTTATATAAAACTGGTGATTTAGCAAAATGGAATACCAATGGTAATATTGAATATATCGGTAGAAATGATTTTCAAATTAAAATTAGAGGATTACGAATTGAATTAGAAGAAATCAATAATGCCATAAAAGCATTATCTGGTGTTCATAACAGTGTTACGATTGTGAGAAAAATTCATAACATTGATACCATTTGTAGCTTTATTGTTTCTTCGATAGAAGATGTCACGCAAGTCAAAAATGCACTTGCTAAACGTTTACCACATTATATGATACCTAGTCATATTGTATTTATGAAAACATTACCATTAACCGTTAATGGCAAAATCGACACAAAAAAATTACCAGAAATCACAGTAGATTATATCTATACAGCTCCAAAAACAGAATTAGAAAAAACATTAGCATCTGTTTATGAAGAATATTTAGGCATTGAAAAAATAAGTATTGACAGTAACTTTTTTGAATTAGGTGGAGATTCTTTAATTTCTATCAAAATCATTACAAAATTAAGTTCTGATTTTGATATTAATTTAGGAATAAAGGATATTTTCTCTTACCCAACCATTGCTTCTCTTAGTCATTATATAGAAGCTCGTCCTTCAGAAAATATGGTAATTCCTGTATCTAAAGCCAAATTTTCTGACGCTTATCCTTTGACATCTGCTCAAAAAAGAATCTTTTATACGGTTCAAAAAGCCCCATCTTCTCTTATGTATAATACACCTGGCGGAATTCTTTTTGATGCTGTACCAAATATAAAGAAATTAGAATCATCTATTAATCAATTAATTACATTACATGATGCTTTAAGAACTTATTTTGTTATTGAAGATGATGATGTTAAACAAAAAATATTACCAAATTATAAAATGAAACTTGAAGTTTTAAATGATGAATATAGTCATTTAGATACTTTATTTAATGAGTTTTTAAAACCTTTTGATTTACGCACAGCACCATTATTTAGAGTTCAATTAGTAAGATTTGATAATGGTAAATCTATCTTATTTACAGATTTTCACCATATTATTTGTGATGGAATTTCAATTAGCACTTTTACAGATGAACTTTGCAAATTATATAGTGGTAAAGAACTTTCTACAGAGAACTTTGATTATAAAGACTATACCGTATATGAAGAAAACTATTTTAATAGCAAACTTTATCAATCTGATAAAGACTATTGGAAGTCTAAATTTTCTTCTGATATACCTGTTCTTAATATGCCGACAACTTATCCAAGACCTTCTATCTATTCTAATACAGGTAATCGTGTGCAAAGTTATATTTCAGATATTGGTAAAATATCTACTTTATGCAGTCAACTAAATACGACTCCATATATATTTATGTTATGTGTATATTATATTCTTTTATATAAATATACCAATCAAAATGAAATCATTGTGGGAACACCTGTAGCCAATAGGACTGTCAAGGAATTTAGTCATACACTTGGTATGTTTGTTAATACTTTAGCCTTAAAAAATACGATTGATGCAACAAAATCTTTTAAAGACTTTGTATCTGAGATAACGAAACACTGTTTAGAAGATTTGGAACATCAAGCATATCCTTTTGATAAATTGGTTGAAGATTTAGATATCCCTAGGGATTTATCAAGAAATCTATTATTTGATACGATGTTTGTTTTTCAAAATGAAGAAAAAATAGAACTTGATTTTGGAAAATTACATACAGATATCTATACACCAAATACCAAAACATCAAAATTTGATTTCATGTTAGAAATCACACCTGAAAAGAATTTTTATAGATTGAATTTAGAATATTCAACAAAATTATATAGTGAAAAATTTATGCAAGATTTCTTAAAATATTATACCCAAATATTGGATCGTGTTACTGATAATATGGATATAAAAATTTCTGATATATCTATGTTATCTGAAGAAGAAAAAGATACCATATTAAAAACTTGCTACAATCAGTCACTAGAATATCCTAAAGATACAAGTATTATAGAATTGTTTGAAGAACAAGAAAGAAAACATCCAAATGCCATTGCTCTTAATGATAATGGAAATACCTTGACTTATAAACAATTAAAAGATAAAGTATATCAATTTAGTAACTTTTTAATAAAAAAAGGTATTCAAAAAGGAGATTATGTTGCAACTTTATTAAATCGTTCTACAAACTTAATTGTTGCCATGTTATCTATCATGAAATGTGGTGCTGTTTACTTACCAATTTCTAAGAATTTTCCAGAAGATAGAATTCGCTATATCCTAGAAGATTCTAAGGCAACATTATTAATTACAGATGCATATACTTTAGATTTACCTGTGCAAACCGTACATATGAATCACATTGATTTAAATACATATCCTACTACTGATATTTGTGTTCACACACTACCTGATGATCCTATTTATAGTATTTATACTTCTGGAACCACAGGAAATCCTAAGGGTGTTATTGTGATGAATAAAAACTTGAATAATTTTATCCATAGTTTTAACAAATTATATAGTGATTCTGTTAGTACAAATGATATTTGTTTAGCAAGTACAAGTATTGCTTTTGATGTTAGTATATGGGAATTCTTCTTTACATTGTTAAATGGTGCTACACTTTATTTATATAAATATGAAACCATTGAAGATATATTTGATTTTTGTAACACATTAATAGAAGAAAAAATTACGATGGCATATCTTCCTCCTAATATTTTAAATGAAGTATATGTTATCTTATCTCAAAGTACTAAAAAAACGCGTTTAGAAAAAATATTAATTGGTGTTGAACCAATCAAAACATCTATTATACAAAAATATTTTGAGTTAAATCCTTCTATGAAAATCGTTAATGGATATGGTCCAACAGAAACCACTATCTGTTCAACTGCTTTTCAAGTTACACCATCAAATTGTAAAAAATATAACATTATTCCTATTGGAAAACCTTTATATAATTTACATGGATATATATTAGATAAAGATTTAAATTTAGTACCAAATGGTATTCCTGGAACTTTATATATTGCTGGTGACAATGTTTCAAAAGGATATTTAAATAAAAAGACATTAACCAAAGAAAAATATATACCATCTCCATTCTATGAAGATGAGATTATGTATGCAACTGGTGATGTTGTAAAACGATTACCTGATGGCAATATCTCTTTTATTGGAAGAGATGATAATCAAATTAAAATAAATGGACACAGAATCGAATTAAGTGAAATATCAAATTGTATTTTAAATTATCCATCTATCACAAAATGTATTGTTTTAGTAAAGGAAACAAAAAATACAAAATCTTTAGTTGCTTATTTCACAGCCGAGAATAAGATTATTATCAATGACTTGCGTAATTTCTTATCTATGAAATTACCTTTATATAGCATTCCAAATCATTTTATACAACTAGAAAAATTTGTTTTAACAGCCAATGGAAAGATTGATAAAAAATATTTGACATCTGTGAAAATTAAAGAAAATACAAATTATGAAGCACCTAGAAATGATTTTGAGAAAAAACTAGTTGACTTATGGAAAGATTTATTAAATATTGATAAAATAGGAATTAATGATGATTTCTTTGAATTGGGTGGAGATTCTTTAATTGCGATTAAACTACAAATTCAAGCTTTTAAACAAGGACTAGATATCTCTTATTCTGATATTTTCTCACATTCTACCATAAAGAAATTATCAGAAAAAATCGGTGTTCGTGATGATGACAAAGCAAAATTAGCCATCAAGTCATATGATTATTCTAAAATAGATGAAGTTTTAAAAATAAATACATTACCAATTTTAGAAACCTTTAAAGAAACCACTATAAAAAATGTACTTTTAACTGGAGTTACAGGTTTTGTTGGAATTCATATTTTAGAAAAACTCTTAAATATGACAGATGCAACCATTTATTGCTTAGTCCGTAATAAAAATAATGTTTCTTATATAGATAGATTATATAAAATTATGCAATTCTATTTTGGAAACAAATATAACAATTTCATTGGTTCTCGTATTAAAATGGTACGTGGAGATATTACTCTTAAAAACTTAGGAATTGCTGATGAGGATTTTCAAAAATTAACCAAAAATCTTTCTTGTGTCATTAATAGTGCAGCCATTGTCAAACATTATGGAAAATCTACTGAATTTGATAAAATTAATATCAATGGTGTCAATAATATTATTGATTTTTGTAGTAATTTACAGATTCCTCTATATCACTTATCAACATTAAGTGTTTCTGGTAATGTCTTTTCAGAAGGTAGTTTTTCTGATTCTTCTGTAGAAGAAAAAACAACATTTAAAGAATCTAATTTATATATTAAACAGGATATCTCAAATATATATGTATATACAAAATTCATGGCTGAAAAATGTATTTTAGAAGCAATTCAAAAGAAAAAACTACAAGGTACAATCATTCGATTAGGTAATATCACTAATCGCTATTCTGATGGTAAATTCCAAATTAATATTTCAGAAAATGCCTTTTTAAATAGAATTATCACCTTTATTAAATTAGGTGCTATACCAGATTATCTATTAGATGGTTATTGTGAATTTACACCTGTCGATTATGTAGCAGATGCTATTGTTAGAATTGTAAAATATAAGCATCCATATACAGTATTACATGTATATAATAGTAATCACATTCCTATGGAAAAAATGATTTCTATTTTCAAACAATATGGAATTGATATTGATGTTTTACCTGAAAATCAATTTATCGAAAAAGTAAATCAAACATTAGCCAATAATGAAAATGATTTATCTGGAATTATTAATGATTTTGACACAAATAAAAAATTAATATATGATTCAAATGTCATATTAAATAATGATTTTACAAATGAATTTTTGACCAAGTTGTCTTTTAAATGGTGTTCAATTGATAAAACATATTTATTTAAATATTTAGATTATTTAAAAACACTTGGGCTTATAGGAGGTTAATATTATGGTATTAGTTGGTAATGCCGCTTTAGTTGCTTTATTAATATCTACTTTATTGTTATTTACATTATTATTTATCAATGTAAAAGTAAAAAAGAAAAAACAAATTCATTGGTGCTTTATCGCAATTATTATTTGTTTACTAATTTGTTGTATTGGACAAATGTTATCCATTATTATTCCTAGGTTTTATGATATTGAACCTATTTACTTTGATTATTTTGTATATATAGGAACTTGTTTTTTGCCGATTGCTTTCCTAGCATTTGGATTAACATTTGCCAAAACAAAGATTACCTTTACTAAAAAATATTTACTATTATTTATTATACCAATTTTGACCTTGTTAATTCTTTGGACAAATGATTTTCATCATTTGTTCTATATAAAATATGCTGTCCTAAATTCTGAAACGGTTTTTGGACCATATTTCCCTATACATTCTTTGTACACTTATGCCTTAATCTTTGTTGGTGTATTTTACTTGATTAGATACTCTATTAAAAATACAGGATTCTTCTCAAAACAATCTGTACTTTTAATTTTAAGTGTTATCTTTCCTTTAGCAATTAATATTGTTGGATTATTTGGTGTAGAGATGAGTATTTATGTAACGCCTATATCTTTCACAACCACTGTATTATTCTTTTCAATTGCTATTTTGAAATTTAACTTTTTAAATGTTACACCAATTGCTTTACAAACAGTTGTTGATAGAATGTCTGATGGATATATTGTATTAGATGAAAACAATACAATTATCGATTTTAACAAAACTTTACTAAATATGGTTAAACTAAGTGATACGAAATTAAGAGGTAAAGAATTTTTCTCTATGTTTGGAAAAAATACCAATTTTAAGATAGATAATGATCTTTTTAAAGAATATATAAAGAAATCTAAAACAACTAGTAAGACATTTTCCATACAATTAGAAGTAATAAATGTAGATAAATATTTTAATATAGAAATATCTGGAATTGAATCTCATGGTTCTATTCTTGGTACACTCATTTTGTTTAAAGATATTTCTCAACATGTTCACGATTTAAAAATCATTAATGATAACCAAGAAACTTTAATGGAAAGAGAACGTTTGGCTTCACTGGGACAATTAATTGGTGGAATTGCACACAACTTAAAAACACCTATTATGTCTATTTCTGGTGCAGCAGAAGGGTTACATGATCTAGTATCAGAATATGATGCTTCTATTGAAGATCCACGAGTAACATCTCAAGATCATCATGATATTGCAAAAGATATGTTTTCTTGGATTGATAAGATAAAAACACATACAGAATATATGTCAGATATCATCACCGCCGTAAAAGGACAAGCTGTCACTTTGTCTGAAACGGCTTCTGTCCATTTTACACTTGATGAATTAGTAAAACGTGTTGATATTTTAATGAAACATGAACTAAAAAATGCCATTATTTATTTAAATATTGCTATGAAAACCAATGAGCAAACCGTTATTAATGGAGATATTAATAGTTTGGTTCAAGTTATTAATAATATGATTTCTAATGCAATTCAAGCATATAATGGAGAAAAAAATAAAAATATTGAATTGATATTAGAATCAAAAGATAATCATGTTCTAATACATGTAAAAGATTATGCAAGTGGAATGCCTAAAAAAGTTCAAGATAAATTATTTAAGGAAATGATTACGACAAAAGGGAAAAATGGTACTGGTTTAGGTTTATATATGTCATACTCTACCATTAAAGCTCACTTCAATGGTGATATTACTTTTGAGTCAGAAGAAGGAAAAGGAACTACTTTTACCATTATATTACCAGTGTGATATTTTTCACAGTCATCTACCATAAATAGTTGTACTTTTTGTAAAAGTACAACTATTTATTTTATATTTACATATAATCATATATTATTTTTGTTGTATTTTAAATTAGATTTTTTGATATTTTACTAGCATTTCTAAAGAATAAATAATGATAAAAATCAAGTTTTTTACACATAAAATCATATAAAATGCTTGATTTTTATTTTTTTTATGAATATAATAATTCAAAGTTTAGTTTAAAAGGAGGATATTATGAGAACACATTTACATGGCGTAGAAAATACAGAAAACAAAGAAAATAATTCATATCGAATTATTGCTGTAGATGATGAAGAAGGTATTGTAGATTCTCTATCTATATTTTTAAAACGTT
>ERZ1643249.4251-NODE-4251-length-12121-cov-10.605172_pt1 | contig 12121 bp, 9 predicted proteins | sample MGYA00579263_ERZ1643249 | MGnify/ENA primary metagenome ERZ1643249 (study PRJEB29033, sample SAMEA4952264) | chicken gut metagenome | biome: Broiler Chicken; feature: Gastrointestinal Tract; material: Caecum | place: Ireland | collected 2018 | study: Broiler...
TCTAAGCGCTTCTGTTCGGCTTCTTGCTTCTTCTTTAGGGACTCCTGCTTTTTCTGCTCTTTTTCAAGCCGTCTCTGCTCTCGCTCTTTGGCTTTTGCTGCTTTCTTAAGGGCTTCTTGCTGAATCTCTGCGGCAGTCCTTCTGTGATACTTGCGCTTTGTGCGGGGCTGCTCATAATCTTCTACGCTTTCTGATTTTGTCTCTGTCATTGTTTTGGCAGTCTTGGTTTCTTCTACCGGAAGCTCTGTACTTGCTAAATTAGAATCTATGTTTGCTGATTCTGTCTCTGCTATTGTTGCAGTTGCCTCTATCATTTCTTCTGTGACTTCTTTTGTCCCTACTGGCTCTGCGAGGCTTGCTTTATTTTCTGCACTTTCAATATAAGGACGTACACTCTTTGGTGACTTGCGTGTTGTCTTTACTTTATCTGCTACATCAGACTCGGCTTTGTAATTTTCATGTACACGTTCACCGTCAACAAAAAAGGGATTCGAGTTATCTGGCAAACTCTGCTGTTCGTCTTGTTGATATCCTTTGGTAGAGCGCTTGGTGGCTTTACGAGTGCGTTTGGTAGACTTTTTATTAAGCTGTAAATTGCCTGTGAATGTATAGGTGCTTGCACTTGTGAGCTTGCCGTTACTGGTTTCCTTCTGGGCAGGATACTCTTTAAGCTCGACTTGCTCTAAAGTTACATCTGTATCTGTGAGATTCACTATGGCAGTCAGCTTTGCTAACTTAGGATTGTCCAGTCCCCTTGTACGTGAAATGAAGGGAAGCTTAATAACTGCCCGTGTCTCACTAAGCAACTTGAAGGGTTCGTCGCACTCAAGTAGGAAGGTTTGCCATGCTGTCTCGTCCAGGTCTCGTCTGCTAATAGTCTTGTAGCTGTTTGCTAGGTCATCATAAAGCGTGCGTAAACTGCGAAGGTGGTCGAGGACTGTTAAACTGTGCTCTCGCGTTCTCTGATTATCTGTCCGATAATCTAGGCTCTGCACTGAGATTGAATAGTGCAAGTCTAGCAAGTACAGAAATGAGCTTATGGATAATAGTGACTTGCGTAGGTAGTATACCTTATCATCTGTATTCATCGCTTTGCTCTCCTTTATGCTTATGAAAAATAGCGGCTACAGAGTAACCGCTATTTAGTTTTTCAATATTCAGTTGGAAGTGTGATAGGTATTTATTCCTCAGCCATCAGGTAGTTTTTTAAGTCAGTGCCAAAAGCACTTTCAATGGCTTTGCTGACAATCTTCTCGGCCTGCTTGCCACTGAAATACCCTCTGAATCTGTGCATGTAAACTGTACATGCGCCCACGGCTTTCCTGGGATTGGCGCTAAGGTAGATGATGTGTCCAAATGCTTTCAACGCTTCATTAGCTCTGGGACCTGTAGTGACATTCTTTTTCCTGAGAGTGTCAGACAGGTATCTAATATTCGCATTGATGATTGGATTTCCTGCACCATTAAACTCGTAGAGCTTGTTAAGGTTTGCGACATACTCATTCTGGCTACTATTGTTTACCAGTCCTTTGAGTAACAGTGATTCCTGTGTTTCCTCTTTAGGAGCTTCAACAATGTCTTTGCCATTCCGATAAATGGTTGCTCTGCCTTCGGAGATTGTGCCACCTGCCAGCCAGTTATCTTCGGGTTCCTCGAAATCAAAATCCGGAACCGACTCAATTAAGTGAGGCTTCTTTTCGGGTGTGCCTATGAGCTTGCCACTTGCTGTCATTACTGACTCTTTCGGCTGGGGAAATACAACTTTCTCTGTAGGCTGCTCGACTTTCTCTGCTGTCTCACTTGCTGTTTCTGTTGGCTTTCTTGCTACCTTGATTGGCTGCTCGGCTGTTGCGCTTGTCTCGTCTGCTGACTTTTTTGACTCACTCGCTGTCGGCTGCTCCGTAGCTACTTCGCTCTTAGTCTCTGCGTGTTTCATTACCTGGGCTACCTGTACTTTATCATGCTCCTCATGTTCCTCCAATAAACTCCACAGCTCGTCATTCTGGTTTACCTGCTTAACCCCTTCAGGTAGCTTGTTCTGCTCATTGGCCTTAACGATTGCGCTCTGTGCGACTTTCTCTCGTATTGAACCGCTATCCCCAAACAACTTGATGTTTGCGCTCGTAAGCTGATAATTGTTATTGGGAGTATCCCTCAAAGGTACAGGTGTAACCTGATTGTTGATAAAAAGCCGCTCGACTGTGCCACCAATTTCTTCACAAGTATGGACGCTCACGCCCTTCTGTTGGAAGTAGTTCGCCAGCGTTGTGAACCCGTTATCCTTTGAAACTATGATGTACATTTTGAACGGGTCCCTTGCCACCAATAATCCTAAAAGGCTGCTTAACTGAAAATCCAGTGCGTTCAGCGTTCCGGGAACACCTAAATCCATGTAAACCTTGCCTTTGCACTGCTGGATTAAGTCAATTCCGCTGTAGTCCAGCTTATCTTTGGGGGAAACTACGAGGAATACCTCATCACCTTTCCGTACTTTCTCTAGCTCTTCCAGGAACGTGTGATGTTTGTTCTCGGTATCAACTAGATATGTAATAGGTCTGTTGGGTAAAGTATTGTTTTTCTTTGTCATAACTTTCTCCTTTGCTTAAAAAGAATTTTTTGTCTCTTTATACAAAATGGAATATGTGTGAGCAAAAGGAGGAAGTTGTTCTACATCTTCTTAAATAGAAGTGCTAGTTAATTGAATACGTCTTTGGCTTCGGGAACGAGACTCCGCTTGATACCTTGAAGATTTCGCAATATTTCATGCAAAGGTAAAGCTCTGTCTCCTTCTTGGTTAAATTGTTCTTCCTGATAAACTCTCTTGTGCTGTCCTTTCTTGCTGTCATCCTGTTGTCGGTCATGTAATCCGTCCTCTCTGGTCGCTTGTAGCTGCACAAGCAAATTCAAAACTGTCTCTAAAACCAATAGTCAAAGTTCAGGGACACTGATTTAATTGTGCCGTTTAATCTTCGTAACTTATAACCCGTTCTATCTGGCTTGGCAATAATTTCTTTCACTGTGGCCCTGTCACCAAAAGCGTGCTCTACATAAAAGGGCAAGTCACGAAAGATTTGGACTCTATCACCATACGTGGCTTTCTGAATGTCTCCGTTACTATTCTTAATGTAAACATGACATCGTTTGCCTTCTTCTACATCCCTTGTAACCTTTGCGGATGGATTGAAAAGAAATGTGGCTAAACCATTTAATGCGATTTGTAATACTGTACCGCATTGGGAAAGGTCTACAAGAACTGCTGGTAAGCTGAACTCGTTCCCTTTAATTGCTGTAAGCACCGGCAATGCGTTGCCTTGCATTACAACCTCTGAAATGTCCTGTGTTACCAGCTCTGCTTGTTCGGAACCATCTGATTCCGGTAGGATTATCTGTTCTTTGCTGTTCTCAGTTTCTTCATTTGCTTGTGGCTCTTGTTGCTGAATGGTAGGTTTATAGCCCGCCATCATTCCTTCTGGTATTGTCTGCTCGGCCTCACTGATTATCTCAGTGGGAGGCCCCTGCGGTAGGCTGTTGACCTGTGCGAAAGGTACTGGGCCTTGGCCTTCCGAAGTCTGTAAATTGGAATATGACATTTGTTGTCCCCCAATTCTGCGTATGTGTTTGATTATGCGTTTTTGTAGATATTGACAACTGGCTGGTACATACTTACTGTTGAAATGTAATCGTTGTCATTGTTTACGGCTTGCTGTGCCATGTAAACTGTTTGCTGTGTTGATTGCTGCGCTACTGGCTGCTGTATCTGTGGTACTGTTTGCTGTTGTTGGGACTTCTGTGTTACTCTGTTGGCGAGTATATCTCTTATCTGCTTCTCATTGATTCTTGACACGTAGAAATCTGTATTCTGTAGCATGTCACCATCTGTCACAAAGGCAACTCTTAATCCGTTGGGGTCGCCCTTTTCTGTGATGTGCTCGTCAAGGTACTTCGCTACTTTGTTGGCAACTGACTTTTTCATGCCATTCATGTAGATTCCGCAAATTTTTAAGTCGGGAGAGATGACGTACTTAAACTCCTTAATGAGTTGTTCAATTCGGCACCCATAAACTTCATCCTCAGACAAGATTTTGAATGAGGACTCACTTAAATCTCCGTAGGCATCCGACTCAAAGTCATTATCCTCGTCGTCCTCGTAGGTAACGTCCTCTTCCTGCTGTTCCTCAGCTTTTGTTGCTTGGAAGTTTGACACAGGAATGTCAAGCCCGTGAGCTTTTATGAATCGGTTAAGTCTCTCAAGGTCACCAAGGTTATCTTCCTCAAATTCCTGGTCTTTTGTCCAAGGATGTCCTGCGTCCTTTGCGGCTTTCTTGCGTTCCTCGATTTCGTCCTTCACACCTGCGTCAAACTGTAACTTCATCAGGGCTGCAATAATTGGATGTAGGGCTTGACCATAGTTCGATGGGTCTTTAACGTAATCAAGAACTTTGTTCTCTCGGAATACATAGTTCTCGTGCTCGAAGTATTTTACAACTTCGTCTTGCGTTCTGGCTGGGCCATTGCACTCTAAGGGCTTGCCCATTGCTTCTCGCTCGTACCTTGCGCCACGCAAGGGATGAATCTCGGCATATTTACCTTTTGCGTTGGCCCATGTCTTATCGACACCAGCACCAACAAACATTGGCGGGAACCCTTCAAGCTCTAACTGCATACACTGTATCAGGTGTCCCAAGATAGTCTCTACAGATAACTTTGTGAAGTCCACTTCTACAAGCTGTTCGTCATGAATCATGTTGGTAATGAATACTTTACTGAAAAGATTGTTTTTGCGGATGAACGTGAAGAATCTTGCTACACCTATCTTATAGATGTCGGCAGCCGTCCCTTGAATGACGGCATTCCCTGCTTGCCTCAGGGCGCTACCCCTCTGCTTCTCGTCTATCTTGCCATTCTCACCAATAAAATTGTAGGTTCTACGCCGTCCCCACTTGGTTTCCGTGTAGTGTGTTACGTTTGCACTCTCTTTGATGTTCTCAAATAAACGCTCTACGTTTGGCTGCTCCTTGAAGTATAAGGCTCGCTTCTGCTTTGCGTTCTCAACTGCCTCTTGGTCCTCTCGTCCAACTAGCTGGAAGGCTAATTTCTTGATACCCATTCCGTAGGGAATACCGAAGTTGAAGGTTTTAGCGTCAGAACGCATTGAAGGAGTCACATCTGCGTAGGGAACACCAAACATCAAACTTGCCATTGTTGTGTGGTAGTCCATATCTGGGTCACGGAAACGCTCCAGTAGACCGCCCTCGTGTGCTAAGGCCACCATGGTTCGATACTCAATCTGTGAGTAGTCTGCGTCAATGAACACACAGCCGTCACGGGGAATTACCATTTTCGTAACACTCTTAGGGTACTGCTGTGCATTTGGTCTGGAACAGCTCATTCGTCCTGTAGCCGTTGTGATTTGCCCATACTGACTGAAAATAAAGCCATCGGGATACATAAAGTCCTGTAAGGCACCAAAGAACTTTGATAACAGGGTACTACAGTTCTTTAAATCGAGATAGTATTTTGCTACGGGATAGAGCAGGTTACCGTTTTTGTCCTTTGCTTGCGCTAAGGGTTTTACTGCTCTCTTTTCTACTGTGTACTTACCGTCATTGGGAATTGGCAAGCCTAACTGGTCATAAAACAGTGTCGCTACCTGGTTGGGCGCGTTTAAATTTAAGGGATTCTCACTGGCTGCTAATAAACCCTCTGTGAAGTCTAACTTCTGTTCAAACTCGTCTAGGAAAGCGTTGTAGACCTCCTGCGTTACATCGGGTCTATCTTTGTCAGCAACGAGCTTTCCGAGTTCTTTACTCTTTTCCTGATACAAACGAATCAGGTTGAAGGCTTCTTTTTCTTCAATGCTGTTGTAGTTTACAAGGTCTCGAATCTTTTCTTCGAGGATTAACCGCTCTGCCTTTGTGTCTATCTCCGCTTGACGAATCTTACGCTCGTCAATTCGGTGCCCGTGAAATTCCATGTAGCCGATTGCACATGCTACTAAAATTTCTACTGCGTAAAGGTACTGTAAACGGTAGTCGAAATCATGCTTAAGGGCATATTTATATCTTTGGATGAGCTGCAAAGTAAAATCACCATCGGCAGGACCATAGGCTTTGACCCCATCGTAGGTCATGTATGAGAAGTCGATGTAAACTGATTTCTTCTTGCGTCCCTTCTTGCTGGCTGAGAAACCTTTGTCAATTTCCTCTCGATAACCCACAAAAAAGTCCTCAAGACTCAGCTGGTCGATACCGAACTCCACTTTAGTCAGCGTTTTCAAGTCTGAGGGATTACCTCGTGAGGACTTGGCGTTCTTGAACTTAAAAAGGAGCTGATGTAACAGCATACTATCATCTGTAAGGTTCATGTCGATACCATACATCAACGAGCACTTATACTCGAATGAACCATGGTGCGCTCCGCAACAGCGTGTCTCAAGAATCCTACGAATACGGAGCATTAACGTAATGTCGCTAGTAAACTCTGAAATGTCGTGGTTTCGTACCCATTGCGCTGTATAACTCATATCGTTGCGATACTCGCCTATCGTGTATGCAGCTTTGATTTTGTTCCGTGTGGCGATTGTCTGAGTATCGTTGGGGTCGCTGTACAGGTTTTTAAATTTCCTGTTGGCCATTGGAAGGTAGTAACCTACGTCCTTCTGGACACAAAAGATGATTCCTACAAGGGTGTCAACTCTGTATGTTGGCTTACCCTCAATTTCATTCTGACGATTGATTGCGTCTATCTTTTCCTTTGCGGGACTGCCAATCTCACCAAAACGATTGATTCGCAGTCCCGTAGTCTCGTAGTCAACCGAGACAAGGCCGTTGTAAGTCTCTAAGAAAGAAATAAGCTGTTCTGCTTGGGATTCATCTGTTACAACGTAATACTGCTTGTCCTTGAGCCAAGAAATGTCTTTTCCCATAAGGGCGATTTCTTCCAGTGAACGTACCGCTACATCATCAGGAGTGAAGCTCTCTCCTTTGGCCATCTTCTCCGCTTGCTCTTTTGGCGATTGTAACTTTACATACTTAACTTGAGGCTCTTGGAATTGCTGACAAATGCCTAGGTAAAAGGTATTACCAGAATCATACTTAGCTTCGATTCCGGCAAACTGTCCATCGTATTTGTCTAACGTGAACGAGACTTTTCGGTTACTTTTGTCGGAAGTGTAGCGTTTGCCTAATAAACCTGGCCCTAGATATGCTGGCTCGCTGTTTTTTATCTTTACTTTGCCTGAGAGCTTTTGGATTTCTTCTGCAAAGCTCTTGGCAAAGAGACTCCCAAAGGCTTCTGCACTCGTCCCGATATTTCGACAGGCTGAAATGGTTTTAGACCCTGTTTCGTCCCCAACATAGATAATTAAGTCGGAGCCATCTGATACAGCCCACAGGCCGCCTTTTTGCCCGTCCCAATCATAATTGCCTGACATGAAAATTCTCATGGGTTACTCCTTTGTTTTACTAGGCTTTAGACTTCTACTAAAGGTGTAGACTCTTCTAAGCCTTCAATCTGAGGTACACTGATGTAGTCTGCTAAATTTGTATAGTTTCCCTTGTTGGTATCAGGGAAGCAGAACACGGTGTTGTTGCTCTCTAAGTCCTTCTTCAACTCAATTTCCTCTTGGATTAAGGAAAGGTCGCAACGTGACTTCGCTGAGTTACGAAAACACAGCTCGGCAACACCTACTCCTATGCGTAACTCTTTGGGTCCACCGAAAGAAAAACGTTTATAAAGGTCGGAGAGGTAGTTCAAAGCGTAGCTGTTTGTTGTCGTGCCCGTTAGGTACTGATATGTAAAACGGCTATCCGTTACAAGATACACTCTTGATACGCCAGCATTAAGCAGGCTGAGCTGGTTATCATAGAGGTAGTTGAAAACTTCTTCGAGCGCCATTAAACCTGTGAATTTATTGTTCTGGCTTGGATTCTCCACTGCACGGGTGCGCTTCGCTATCACTGTGTAACCTTCAAAGTCTGCACAAACTGCAACTGCTACTACGGCTTTGTCCTGTGTGTCCCTGGGAAGTTTACCTGCAAAATGAACAAATGCGAATTTAGACAATTTTGGTTTCCCCCTTTTCGGATGTTAGTGTTAGGCCCATTGGACCCACTCAACTGTCATCTTTGGCTTAAAAATGAAGCTGTGGCAATCAAATAACCGTACTTTGATTCCGTAGTTCATTATCTCATTGAGTAAGGTGTCCACTGCGGGCTGCTTCTTTTGGATGTAAAAATCTATGATTCCATTTCCTATCGCCATCAACCGTATGCGGGCGCCTAGGTAATGTGAGAAGATGTCGATTTGTTTGTAAATGGCTATGAGCGCATAGTCATCTTGATAGTTGAGTAAGTCCTCATAAAATAATAAGCCGCGCCTACCTTTTCTCATGGGACATTTGAACTCTTGACGGAAGTAGTTGTACGCTTTACGCTGTTTGCTGTTTTTCAGCAAGCTCTCGGTGTCAAAATCGACTGCTAGGTCTAGTTCTTTTACTTTGGCTTCATAATCCTTTGGAATGAGGCTTTCGATTTTATCTGGCGTGGCTGAGAACATTTCTCCGCAGTGACCTAAGTGGTCCTTAACAGCTTCTAATGAGAAGTTATCGGGGTCGTAGTCTACGTGTGAAACGTCGAAGGCGAGCCAGTCTAATAAACGTTGGTAGTCTAGGTGTACAAGGTAGTGATTATAACGCCAGACAATCTCTTTTTCTTTGATTGAATCCAATAGGTAGAGCTGATAAGTCGAGAATTGTCTGCCATCAGCCATTGTCGCCACCATAGGCTCAAGCTCTGACATGATAGAGAACTTTCCGGGTTCTTCTTCGTCGTACTGGAAACCAGTAACTCTTGATGAGCACAACCGCTCTTTGTTAAGCATTTCAAGGTAATCTTCGTTATGCTCCCGGTTACGTGGAAAATTTAAAATGTCAAGCTGCTTATTGACCTCTTTTACATTGGTTGTCAAATAGGCAGGAGGACTTTCCTGCACAAGCAGCCGCTTTAAATCATTAGAATCTACTTTTTGCTTAGGTGTTAAGCGCATTTCGAGTCCGGTATCGTCTTTCAGGTATATCATGTGTATATAACCCTCTCATTCGTAGAAAATAAAAGATATAGTGCATATAGAAAGTGGGTGGCTAACTTTTTGCCACCCACTCGTTAATCTCGCTCTCCAGGTTTATACGTTCTTCCTCAGTGAGATTTTCCGTCCCCGTGTGGGATAAGGTCTCTAGCCTTTGCAATAGCTCTTGTTGCTTTCGGTTTCTCGCTTCTTGCTCTTGCTGTCTGATAAACTTCGTAGTCTGATTGAGATAATCGTATGCGGGACCACAGTTTTGACTGTTTAGCACCCCGAACCAGTAAACTCCTAGAAGCCTGTCTACTGGAATTGCCCGTGGCTCCGCAAGGACAAGGTCGATAACCGAAATGGTGTTCGTTTTGATTGAATTTCTCTTGTCGTGTCCTGCTAGAATCCCACCGGAAATTAAACCTGTTAATAATTGAATTGTCGATTTATTTCTGGTTGCCAACATAACTCGTTGGCTCCCGTCTTTCTTAACAAATAAGAACACTCCCGTGTAACATTCTAAATAGCACTTTAGTTGGTTGTAATCTACACTGATAAACTCTCTCATGCGTATCTATTTTATCTCTGTCCTTCTGACTGGAGCAGAGTACCTTTCTATTTTGTGTTTGTACGGCTTAAACTAAGCTACTTTGGTTTTGAATTGCTTCTTCTAGCTTGTCAAAGAATAATGAGCAACGGAAAAGCTCATGGCATCTTTGGAGATATTGCTGTGGGTTACGGACTGCAAATTTGTACAGCTCCTTAACCTCTTCATCATATGCGAGGCACTTATGGGCCTCAATAAGCTCTTCATGGGTCATTCCGAAAACCCCTTGGAGGATTCCTTCAGAGTAGTTTTCTTGCGCTTTTGCGCTCTTTGTTTCGCTGTCTGATGTGTTATTGTCCTCGGCAGTTAAGAGTAGGCAGCCTGCGATGAATAGCATACAGGGAATGTCCCCACAGCAACGAGGCTTGCAATTTTCAACTGCGGAATCAAAATCCTCAAACAGTTCGTCCAGCCCATCCCCTTTCTCCATCTGTGTGTACTTTGAAAGGTCGTTTACATCCCCATCCTCGGCTCCGTTTCCATCCTTATCCTCAAATGGTGGGTCAATACATTCTTGATACCAAGGATATAGAATATTGTAGCCATGGTCGTTCTGAGGCATACGCCCAATCTCGGCTCCCCCGATTTCATTTCGGAACTGATTGAACATTGCGTTGCGAAATCGCCTGTTGAACTCTAACCTTGACATATCCTTCAGGTCGTCATCTGTGTACTTCTCGCTTTCCACAAGGTTCTGATAGGCTGCGTCAATCAACTCGTCCACTCTGCAATCGGGGTCGCTGCTGAGTCCCTTACGGTCATGACTGCACGAATTGGCAACATACCTATGCAAGATACTGAACGCTTCCCTCCGCACGGTAATTCTGTTTGCCTTCCCGTAAACAAATTCCGCCAGCAATGTGTGTTCGGGTGCATACTTTGGTGCCAGGCCCGCCCAGGAACCGTAAAAATCCATGTCCTCCTTATAAACACTTTTACCCAGTGACTTGGTAGCCACTGGGTTTTTCTGAACTAATTCGATTGGAACTGCTTGATTTTCTTTGGTATTCATAAACTCGTCCTCCCTATTGATGTTTACTGTGCGAGTGCTAATTTAGTCTCACGGAACAAACGCATAAGATTTTCTTTATTTGTGGCGCACTCTCTGAGAACTGTACGGAAGCTCTCAACGAGAGGGGTGTTCTTACCTCTTGTAACACCATCGTCCAGGAAGTCATATTCCTTGAACATGGCCCAATGTAACTGCCGGCATAAGCCATCAGGGTCGGGAGAAGATATAGTTGCGTTCTCATTCTCCAGGGTGCTAAGAATGTTATCAATATTGTCTAACAGAGATTCCATGGAAATTGCATTATCCTCTGTAGACAGCATACCGTATATCAGGGCCTCACGAACTTCGTCATCATGCTCAGTTTTCTCGATATAGTCGTCCTCAATATTTACGGAATACTGCTTAGAAGCCTGCCTATAAACCTCAATGCTCTGTCGAGTACTGCTGTCTCCGTCATCCTCATTTCCTGCGATAAGGGCGTCAGAAATGCTGTAAACATTGTACTTCTCTGTGTCGGAAACCACGACTTCTGAATTATAGTGCTTGCAATATCTACGATTCTTTGCGTAGGAAGAAATAGTATTCTTTACGGCTACGTCAACATCATGTACCAGGCCAGAACGTGCAATGTATTCGGAATCAAAACCATTACCCATACACTCACGCTTGTTTAAAGCTATCCATACATCATTGATTAAATCGCCAACAAGAGTCTGGTCGATATTAGGCAGCTTAGAGGCAAAGTCGATAAGCTCAGAGTAATGCTCCGCAATGTAAGTCGTGTAATCCCTGTTCTGGATGCTCTTGGGGGCGATAGAACCAAAAGAAAAATACTCGTCCTTTCTTTCCTCAACCATACGATGGACATTCTTAGCCTTGATATACATATTCTTTTCTCCTTTTCTCTCTCGTACTTTAGTTTCTACATTTTATTTGCTCTTATGCTATTGACAACTGCATTTTCTACAATTTATTGAGTGCTGTGTTCTGTTCCTCAACTTCTGACCTTAGTTTACCATAAATTTCCTCATTTGTCAACTTTTTTTAAACTTTTTTCTACAAAATTTTGAAGAAAAAACTCCAACAATAAAGACACAACTTGAACTCACTTCCTGAAAGTTTTCGTTGTGTCTCTAAATTGTGTACGCAAATACGAGAATTATTTACTTTTCTACAAAAATTGCAACTTTGGAAGAGAAAAAGTCTTTACAATACCGTTTTTCGGAGTTATTTTGTGAAAACTTTGGTATTAGTACGTATGTTGCGAGGCTAATAAACCATTAGTAGCGGAATATTGCGCCTTTTGGTAGCTTCGGCTTCTTTTTCGCCGGCTCACGTTTAGGAACTTTTAACTTTACTTCGGAACTTGTGTCCTGTACTTCTGCTGACTCATCCACCACTTCGGGAAGATTCATAAAGTCATTAGAGGGCTT
>ERZ1643249.4252-NODE-4252-length-12116-cov-19.292430_pt1 | contig 12116 bp, 11 predicted proteins | sample MGYA00579263_ERZ1643249 | MGnify/ENA primary metagenome ERZ1643249 (study PRJEB29033, sample SAMEA4952264) | chicken gut metagenome | biome: Broiler Chicken; feature: Gastrointestinal Tract; material: Caecum | place: Ireland | collected 2018 | study: Broiler...
AGTTTCGAGAAAAATTAAAGCAACCGAAAGTTGAAAACGGCGAGGGCCCATAGAACGCCGGATCTGACGGGGGCGAAAATTGCACTTGCTTTCTCTTACTTTTCAGAAATGCCGGTTCTATTGAATTTTCCCGGCTTTATTGTTATAATAAAGTAAAGTTTTTTGCCTCACTGGCACGGCGTTCATGGAGCTCGATGGCTGTTTGCCTGTTATAGAGAGGGATCTTTAGAGCGGGGTGGGGACTTGGTGATTTTGTCTTTGCGGAGATGTCTGCCCCTCCACGGGCAGGCGGCGCCGGAGTGTTTGAAGCGCTCACTCGAAGGAGGCCGGTAACTATGGAACTGGGTTCGGTCAAACAGCAAATGAAGAAACACAGGATCGTTTTTCCGGTCCTCCTTTTCTCGATCTATATATTTGAATATATGGTGACCCTCACCTTTATTGACCAGAGAAACATGGGCGTTTCCCCTCCCTCCTGGCAGCTGGCCCTGCACTACACCGACTATGTCCTGGTGGCCGCAGGATTCGTTTCCTTCGCCCTGTGGCGCAGAATCTTCCCGGGAGAGAAGGCCAGAACGTGGCTGCTGGTCATTCCCAACCTGGTGTACTGCACCGCAGTCGTTGCCCTGTACTTTCTCCGGTCCGCAGCCGCCTATTCCATTATGGCGGTGCTGGCCTCCTTCTCTCTAGGCGTGCTGGGCGGGATGGTCTATTTTTGCATGTCCCTGGCTCTTTCCCAGACTCCCTATATGGGAAAAGTTATGGCAATCGGCGCATCTTTGGCGGTCTTGCTCCAATATTTGCTGCAAGAGTATTTGGATATCATGTTTGGCATCCCTGTCGTGCTGGTCTTGGGGTTTTCCGCAACGCTTTGGCTTGCCGTCAAGAAACCCTGGGCCTGGCTGGGGGAGGACTGCCTTCCCTATGAAACGGAGTCTTCGGAATCCAGGAAGGAGCTGCGCAGACGGCTGGTCATCCTGTCCCTGACCGTTGTTGCCCTCTCCGTGATCAGCACCTTTTATGACACGCAGATGATGCGGCTGAACGTGCAGACCAATTACCAGGAATTCAATTATTATTCCTGGCCCCGGCTGTTCATCATCGCCGGATACGTTCTGATCGGGTTCCTGGGAGATATCAAACGGCAGAAATATGTCCCCATCGCCACCCTGTGTGTTGCCATGTTCGCCGTGTTCAACCCTATTTTATTCGGCGAGCTGGAAGATTATCATTTTAATATGTGTCTTTTCTACACCTGTCTCGGGGCAAATGTCGCCTACTTCAACCTGATGTTCTGGAACATCGCTCAGCAAACCAAACTCCCCGAGCTTTGGGCCGGGATGGGGCGGGTGATCAGCGGACTGGCAGATTGTGTCATGGCCGCCGCCTGCATTGCGGATCTCCCGCTGAATGTCATCATCGGGATCGATATTCTGATGTTTGTGGCGCTGGTTATTTCCCTGGCGGCTGGCGGTTATCTGCTGATCGGCCACAAAGGGGAGAAACCGGAAAACGACGGGAACAGCGAGCCTTCCCTGTCTCCCCAGGAGCGTCTGAAGCTGTACGCGGAGCACTGCTCCCTCACTCCCCGTGAGGCGGAAGTCTTGGAAAGCCTTTTGACCACCGACGAGGACTTGCAGGGGATCGCTGACAGCATGTTTATCTCCCGTAGGATGGTTCAGCGGTACGTTTCCTCCATTTATGAGAAGACGGAAACGAAAACGCGGCTGGGCTTGTTCCGAAGCTACATCAGTTTTACCACAGATTAATATTTGCCTTTAAAAAGCACCGTTTCCCCCGTGGAAGCGGTATTTTTCTGCCCTTTTTGCAGAATGGCGCACATAGGAACCCCCTTTTTTCACAGAATGGCGCACTTACGGCCTGCAAAAACAAGGGCTCTCCCTGTATCATGGCATTGTCAAACTACCCCATTATCAAGGAGGGAATACCTATGTTGAAGAAAGTGATTGCAATCGCTCTGGCCCTGTCCCTGTTGCTGTGTCCAACGGCCCTTGCCAAGGAGGGCACGCTCACGGGAAAGGGCTCGCCCTCGGATCACTCCACCAGCGCCATCAAGGCACGGGGTGTGCTGACCATCGCGTCGGAATCTCAATCCGCGCTCGACTATATCATCCCCAATGACCCGGAGAAGTACGGGGACCTGGCGGGCACCCGGGACGGCGCCGTGCCGACGATTGCCCGCCGGATCGCCGAAGAGCTGGGCGTGAAGGCCGTGTTCGTGGAATATGACACCGTGGAAGAGGTACTGCGGGCGACAGCCTCCGGGGAGGTGGACATGGCCGCCGGAGCCTTTTTGATCACCGACGAACGGGAAGCCCTGTACCAGATGACCGACAGCTACGACATCGTTGGCGAGGAAGTGTTCTCTGTCTATTTGAGCACGAAGCCCCAGTCCGGTTCCATACCGAAAAACGAGGCGGAGCTTGGCCGCGCCCGCATTGGCGTGGTCAAGGGCACGGGTCAGGCGAGATACACCGGCCTCCAGTATCCCCAGGCCACGCTGGTGCAGCTTCCCGACAACCAGGCAGTTCTGGACGCCATTGCCAGCGGGGACGTGGATGCCGGCGTATTCACCGCCTATGACCAGGTATTTATTGATTTGATCATGGACGCATACTACGATGGAAAGCTTACCTTTTCCATCTTCCAGGTGAGAAATCCCGATTACCGCGGCCGTGGGATGGTCCTGATGAAGGGCAACGAGGAGTTCTGCTCCTTCATCAACCGGTTCATTTACAACGTCCGGGAGGATGGCTGGCTGCTGGAATGCTTCAAGACCAAAGAGCTGGAGGCTGTGGAGCTGGGCTTCCAGTCGGCAAGCTCCATGCAGTACCAAAACCTCCACATGGAAGTGGGCAACTGCCCGTCCCTTGACTACAGCGACCTGAGCCGGGACGCCTGGTACCACCAGTGTGTGGACTATGCCCTGGAAAACGACCTGATGACCGGCATGGGCGGCGGGATCTTCTCCCCCAACGGAACGCTGACGAGAGCGGAGGCGGTTACCGTTTTGTGGAAGCTGGAAAACAGGCCCCAGGTCAGTTACCAGCTGAACTTTGAGGATGTTGCCGAAGGTGAGTGGTTCACCGAGATGGTCCGCTGGGCGGTGAGCAAGAAGATCATGGCCGGCAACGGCGACGGCACTTTCAGCCCCAATAGCCCGATTACCAGGGAGCAGCTCGCGGCAATCTTATACAGATATGCCGCCTATAAGAAATATGACGTGAGTGCAAAAGGCAACCTTTCCTCCTTCACCGACGCTTCCAAAATCAGCGGCTGGGCAAACGAGGCAATGCAGTGGGCTTACGGCACAAAGCTGATGCAGGGCAATGGAGACGGCACCATCAACCCCACCGGCAAGACCAAGCGCTGCGAGTTCGCCTCCATGATCATGAAGTTCAACGAGAATATTGCGGCGCCGTAAACGCTGAAAAACCTGGGAATCTTTTCGATGCCAGGGATGCAGTGAGAAATGGGAAAAGCGCAAAGAGGGTCAGCGGCAGCTGCAGAGGGAGATGCAAGCCGGAATCTCCTTCTGCAGCCCTGTGAAGCCATCTCCGTGGATCCCGTCGCATCTCCGGCAGTTCCTGTGGCTGCAGCATTTCTTTCGGACGCAGCCCGGAGCGAACGTTTTATACGAGGAGGCGATAGGATGAAATCGGTTCAGCGGATCCTGCCGTATACCAAACAGCTTGTGCTGTACGCGCTATACGACGTCCTGGATTCGGAAGAGAGCGAATATGAAAAAGCGGAGGACGGATGTATCACCGCTAAAGTGACCGTTTATGGAAACAAAAGCGGATTTGCGCTGTCCGTGTCGGAAGATCCCCCGGGCACTGTTCTGACAGTGAAGGTGAGCGCCCCCTGCCAGGGGCTTTCCCAGCAGGGCAGACTGCGGGCGGCTGACTATCTGGCGAACCGTGTGGAACAGCTGCTGGAAAATGAGTTCAAAATCGCAGCGCTCATGGCAAAGACATAGGGAACGGACCCCATGCGCTGCCATACCGTCCCTTTCACTGAAATTATCACAATCTTGCGGGAGGAACACGACTATGAAGCAATGTGACAACGGCCATTATTACGATGAGGCCCGCTTTGACAGCTGCCCCTACTGCCAGGAGAGCGCAGGGGTGGGCAAAACGGTGGCGGCAGGCTTTGTAGGCAAAACGGTTGCGGCTGTCCCAGGGGGTGCGGCGCTCGAGGTGGACCGAGGCAGAACGGTGGGGATCATACAAAAGAAGATCGGCATGGACCCCGCCGTGGGATTTCTGGTATGCATCTCAGGGCCCCACCGGGGGGCGGATTACAAACTGATGGCCGGACGCAATTTTATCGGCCGGGCGGCGTCCATGGATGTGGCGCTGGCGGACGACGACACCGTGTCCCGGGAAAGTCACGCGCTGGTTACCTATGACGCCAAGCACAACAGCTTTTCCCTTTCCCCAGGCCAGGGGCGGGGCATCACCTATTGCAACGAGGAACAAGTGGAAATGGTCCGCCCGCTGAAGGCCTATGATGTGATTGAGGTAGGAAAAAGCCGGCTCATATTCCTGCCATTGTGTGGGGATCAATTCCAATGGAGTGAGGAATGAAGGATGGGCGAGGCACTTACATGGCTGGATCAGCCCCTGTTTCAGGAGGGATTCCTGCGGGTCTGGATGATCTTGGCGGCGGGGGTGGCCCTTGCGTTGGCAGCGGTCCTTGTCCCTGTTCTGCGCAGGAGCAGGGGAAGAAAGGGTAAGGCTGCCCCTTCTGAGCAGGAGACGATCACAGTTAAACCGCATCCCCTCCCCGTTGTGGAGCTGGCAAACCTCCAGGGGATGGGAGAGCGGGAAGAACAGCAGGACGCGTTCGGGATCTCCCCCATGGGGCGCCTGGAGGAGGACGGGCTGCTGGCGGTGCTCTGCGACGGGATGGGCGGCATGGCCCAGGGGGGCATGATCGCCGGGGAAACAGCGTCGGAGATGGTGGGCGCATTTCCCTGGGAAGACGACGGCGCCGTCCCCCAATGGGTGCGGCATCGAAGCGCCAGGGTCTATCAGCAGTTTCGGGGTCATGGGGGAACCACGCTGGCGGCCGCGCTGATCAAAGGAAAGTCCCTCTGGTTCTGGTGTGTGGGGGACAGTGACTTGTTCCTGTGGCGGGAGGGCATGCTCTACGCTTTGAACATCCGGCAGGAATTTAAAAATGAGTTGGTTCTGCGGGCCCTGGAGGGCGCTTTTCCAGTGGAAGAGGCGTTTTCAGACCCTCAGGCGGGCGCCCTTTCGGAATATATCGGGAAAGAGGACGTCCAGTGTGACCATACCCGCGTGCCCTTTTCCCTTCAGGGGGAGGATGCCCTGCTGCTCTGCTCGGATGGAGTGAGCGACACTCTGACCCTCAGACAGATCCGAGAGGCCATGGAGCTTTCCCCCCAGGCGTGCTGTGACAGGCTGGAGGAAGGGATCCTGGCGGCGGCAAAACCCAATCAGGACAATTACACTGCGATCGTTTTGAAATACCATGGTAAAGGGGAGGAAACATAAGTGGGCAAAACAATCACTGCAAAGCAAATTGCCGCCATTGTACTGCTGGCAGCCGGCCTGGCGGGTACCGTTCTGGGCGTGCTGGGACTGGTGGGCGGCGGCAGCATAGAGCCCTATGAGGCCCGCCAAGGCATCGTTTTGGTTTACGCCACCGCAACGGCATCCTATGAGGACGGCACCATGGAGCAGCTGGGCGGCACAGGGACGGGCTGGGCCATTGGAAAGCCGGGAGAACCGGTGCAGTACATCGTCACCAACGGCCATGTGGTGGAAGCCGCCTACGCCTATCCCAAAACATATGACAACGTGACAGGCTCAGTTCTGGTATATTATTCGGCCGCGGAGAACGATTTCGCCCAGGCGGAGGTAGTCTACTATTCCCCACAGACGGAAAAGGACATCGCCATTCTCAAGCTGCCCACCCCAACCACCAAGCGCGCCGCTCTCACGCTGCGGGAATCGGAATCCGTCAAAATGAGTGAAACAGCTTACGCGCTGGGCTATCCCGGGGATTCCTCCAGTAGGCAGAATCTTCCCACCTATGACCTGGACGACGTGACCATCACGAAAGGGATTATCAGCAACCGGGTCACCACCAAATGGTCCACCTATGAGGCGTTTCAGATGGACGTGTCCATCGCGCCGGGGAACTCCGGGGGTCCCTTGGTGGACGAGGACGGCCTGGTTATCGGGATCAACGCCTCCGGGGCGGCCGATCCGGAAACAGGCGTCATGTTGGGTATGAACTACGCCATCCTCATCGATGAGCTGACGAAGATTCTGGACCAGGAACGGATCGGGTATACCATGGCAGGCCCGCTCAGCTGGGTGCCGGGTTGGTTTGTCTATGTATTCCTGCCCCTGGGGATTATGGGGATGGCAGGAGGCGCCTTGCTGCTGGTAACGGCTGCCCGGAAGAGAGGTGCGGTGCTGGCTGCTGCCGGGAAGAGCGGCCGGGCCAACTCCCCGACGAAAGGTCGTGGTCCCCTGGGGAATACCGCGGTGCTGCGGGGCGTGACGGGAAAATACGCCGGACAGAAGTTCGACCTGCTCAAAGGCAAGCTGGTCATGGGCCGGGATCCCACCCTCTGCAACATCGTGTTCGACAAGAACACGCCGGGTATCAGCGGCCATCACTGTCAGATTGTTTACGATGCAAACGAGGACTGCTTCCTGATCACGGACCTTGGCTCTTCCTACGGCACATTCTTGGGCAACGGCAAAAAGCTGACTGCCAATGTGGCGGAAAAACTGTCCGCAGGGGACACCTTTTACCTGTGTGACAACGGTACCAGGTTTGTGGTGACAAAGGAGTGAGCCTTATGGCAGGGTATTGCTTGCGGGACGGCAGAATCCAGAAGATGGGGGAAGAGAACGTTTCCTGGGAAAAATGGGCAGCCGTCTTTCACTTGGCTGCGGGGGGCAAAATGAGAAAAGAGGTTAGCGAAGTCCCCGTGCTGTCGGAAGGGGAAGGGGTTCTGGCGTATGCCGGGGAGTTCTACGTTGAGCCTCTGGAAGTACAGATCGAATTTCTAAAAGCCGCAAACGGCAGGAAGTGGCTGGAGGCGCTGGTGCTGCGCCATACAGACCGGGTGCGGCAGGTGTCGGAGGCTCTCTTGGTTATGGCAGAGATCAAGGAGGTGAAGCCATGAATCCGGAACGCATTTGCTACGGCTGTTTTCAGGATAAAGAGCCGGGGTTGATCTGCCCCCATTGCGGGTTCGACCAACAGGAGGAGCAGCCCTATCTGGCGCTGCCTCTGGGAACCCTTCTCAACGGCCGGTATATGCTGGGGAAAGTGCTGGGGATCGGGGGATTTGGGATCACCTATCTGGGCTATGACCTGACCTTGGAGATCAAAGTCGCTGTCAAGGAGTATATGCCCTCTTCCGTTGCCACGCGTCATGCGGACCGGTACAGCGTCACCCTTACGGGAAGGGTGGAGGCGGAATATCAATATGGCATGGAGCGTTTTCTGGAAGAGGCAAAGATCCTGGCCAAACTCCAGAACACCCCCAATATTGTCTCCGTGCAGAATTATTTCAAAGAAAACAACACCGCTTATTTTGTAATGGATTATATCGACGGGATGAGCCTCAAGGCCTATTTGAAAAGCCAGGGGGAAAAAATACCCTTTGCCCAGGCACTTGCCATTCTTCAGCCGATCATGGAGGCATTGGTGCAGGTGCATGGACTCAACCTCCTCCATCGGGACATCAGCCCGGACAATATTTATATCACCTCCCGGGGCGAAAGCCGGCTGCTGGATTTTGGCGCCGCAAGGTCCGCGCTGGGAGATGGAAAAAGCGTGTCGGTCATTTTAAAGCATGGCTACGCTCCCGAGGAGCAGTATTCCAGCCACGGAAACCAGGGACCCTGGACAGACGTCTATGCCATGGGCGCCACCTTGTACCGCTGCATCACCGGGCAGCTGCCGCCGGATTCCGTAGACCGGATCCGCGGGGATACGCTGAAACCTCCGTCAGAACTGGGGATCCCTCTTCCTCCCATGGCGGAAAACGCCATCATGAAAGCCCTGTCAGTTAAGGCCGAAGACCGGTTTCCCAACATGGAGGCATTTATAAAGGCGCTTAGCGGACAGGCTTTCGCCCAGGAGAAGGTGACCTTCGGGGGAAGCCAGCGGACCCGGACCACAGCCTATGGTCAAACCGTGGGGGGCGGGACCTGTGGGGACGACCGGAGATCCAGTGTGTTGTCCAAGTGCATCGCCTATTGCCAGACGAATCCTTTGATTGCCGGGGTGTTCGGCGGGGGGCTTCTGGCGATTGCCGCTCTGTGTATTCTCCTGCCCACCCTCCTTTCCGGCGGGGGAGAGGCCGTTTCCACCAGCGGCGGCGAGAACCTTCCGTCCGTCAGTGTTCCCCAGAAAACGCCGGATGCCGGGGCGGAACCGTCTCACTTCTCTATTTCTACTCCTTCCGCTCCGCCCGTCCTCAGCACACCCCTGCCTGCAGTGGAGATGGAAACGAGGGACCTTGGCATTCTCAACGCCAGTATTGACATTCCCGCGGATTACACGGCAAGCGCGGACGGATTCAGTTTCGCCCAGGAGGAAAGAGGCTGCGCGATCACCACAAGCTTTCTCTGGAATGCCTCAGTTCCCATCTATTCCCTGTCCGATATGGCAGAAAACCGGGAAGCCATCATAGCTTATTTGATGGCGGGATTTGGAGTGAGCGAGTATTCCATTCTCTCTTCCGACTGGGAGACGATAGAAGGCCAAGAGGCATTCCAGATCCACGTGGAGGGGACGGACGACAACGGCGTTTCCATGGAGCTGTTCTACTTGGCAGTCCAGGGAAGCAACCCCTTTGGCTGTTACAGCCTGGTGGGCGCCTGTTCCAAAGGCGACGAGGCTGGCAGGGAGGAGGTCCAGAATATCCTGCAGACCTTTCGATGCCTGGGAGAACCTGACACCACTTACAGCATGTGGTACAGCGAGACCATCGGTTTGAAAATCATCATCGACGACTCCCTCGCCCTTGGAAGTGTGTGGGAGACGGAGATCCCGCTGAGAACTGACACAGCCGAGGTGATCGTGATCTATCCTACCGAAGCCGCCAGGGAAGCCGGACTGGGCAGCGTTGATTCCTCCGACTCCGGCGGCGTGGAAGTGGGATACCTTTCGGAGTACGGCTACAGCGCCCCGGAGGAACTGCTCGACGCCCACGCTGATTCGATATCGGCAGCTGACGGCACTGTAGGAGAGAGATACACTGCCTTCACAGGCGGCGCGGACTGGCTCTGCCAGAACTATGCCATAGACGCTTATTCTTTCAGCAGCGCCGCAGCGATTATTGACGGCCAGTGCATTTATTTAAGCGCCATGTACAACGATTCAAATCAAAAAGCGGTGGTGGAGCTGTGCAACCAAGTGATGGCAAGCGTCCGTCCCTGGTAAAAGGGGAGAACCTTCGGGCTGCTGAAATCCCTCGAGCAGCGGGGGCCACTGGATTCAAACTGGCAAATGCCTGGCGTCCTTGAGGAGGGTGCTGAAAGCCATCCCTTTCCAGAAACGGAGTGATTGTTCCATGTGGAGACATTTTGATGTAACTGTGGCAGATGTGGGCATGATCCTGATGATATGCGGAGCGCTCTGTGTCATTTTAGGGGTGACCCGCCGGGCCTACGCGCCGCGGGTCAGCCTTCTTTGGGGGATTCTGCTGCTCCTTTGCGGGGGAGCCTTATGGCTGCTGCCCCAGCTGGACCTCTCCTCCCAATTTCTTACCCGCCTCAGCTTTTTGTCTGTTGGCGCGACATTCCTGGCAGCTGATCTGGTCAACTATTTCAAACGGCGAAAATGTACGGTGCCCTGCCAGGGAGCGTTTCTGGACACAGCTGTTTATGGAAGAAAGGGGACCGGCCTCCAATATGGTGCGGCGGTTTTCCGATATCAGGCAGACGGCGTTTCCTATGACCAGGCGAGCCTGGATAAGCGGTTTTGGCTGGGCTTTCTAACATCCCCTTTTTCAAAAACATTCAAAGAAGGCGACCACTGCACCATCTATCTAAACCCAAATAACCCCCGGCGTTTTGCCATTTCTCGGCGTCCCCGATTGGGGCTCTTCACGATTTGCGCCATTTTTCTGTTCGTGGCATTTTTCCGTTCATAGGTTTTTGCACTTCACCGGCACAGAGAAGGCATCCCACGTTTCCCGGTTTCTTCCGTTGAACGGGCCAAATCCTTTTACTTCTTCCCTTTGCACGGAACAGCCCTCTGCATACCGCTGAAAAGCAGACTGACCTTCACGGTGCTCCCCTGTACCAAATCGACAACGGTGCCAGCCGAAGGGAGTTCAAAAAAGCCCTGCGGTTCTGTTCGACAAATTGTCTAAAAAAACCCTATATAAACTCCTCTGGGCAAAACGCCTCAACAAGAAGTTAACTCCTTGTTGAGGCGTTCAGTGGATCTCTGCTGAGCGCATACAATAGTAGTTTGCCGCAAAAGATCCGCCTCCTTCATGGTTTTTTAGGTGTCTATTCTGTTGTGATTCCACAACAGAATAAGGGTATACCCTTATCGATCGAATCCTCATTGTTAACTTATGTAAAGTTTACTCTTTCGCCACGGAAAATGCAAGGGAAAAAGCCGTTTTTCTTGACAATTCTGGGGTGGGGCGAGGAAACCGGCAAACTCGTAGAAATTCAAAAGGAGCTGCGTGTGCAGCTCCCCTTCTTTATTCTGTCGCGCCCCCCTTCCCTATCAGTATAGGCGATTCTCCCGGGAAAATCCAGCTATTCCTTCATTTCTGTGAAGTTCCATTAGAGAACACAAAGCAAATACCCTCATATCCAAAGATACAAGGGTATGCTTAACGGTCATGCGTTTAGGTATTTCTTCATCTCCGCCTTTATCTTTTCTCTGGCGGCAGTTACAGCACGACCTACGGATTGTTGGCTGCAATGCTCGATTTTCCCTATCTCTTTATAAGTCATTTCATACTCATAGTGGAGCAGGAAACGCCGCCTTTGCATTTCTGGCAGCTTGCTGATAATCCTCTGGAGCAGTTCTGCCCGTTCTTCCTCAAGAATAACCTCCTCAATGCTTTTAGGCTGTCTTACCGCCCGCCAGTTCAGAGTTTCCTCCATAATTTCCGAAAACTCCCTGTGACGGTAATCCCAACCCTCAATTTTCCTTTCGTCAAGTTCCAGTCTCCGAAACGCCATATAGAAGTCATAAGATACGCACAGCTTTTGGATTTTTCCCTGCCCGTCACGAAAACTGATATGATAGCTTGTTCCTGCCTCTGTCACTACTTCCCGAAGCCAGTATGACCGTTTAGGTATCGCCATTGCCTTGTCCTCCTGCTAAAAAATGGGTGAGAGGGGTTGTCCTCTCACCCAGTAGCCCGCAGGAAACAGCAGGGCTTTAGATACTATAAGAGTTTTCTCAGCTTTTTCCGCAGATGGTCTAACCTCGCATAGACAGCACCCGCCGATAAATCAACCATCGGCGCAATCTCCTTTAGGGAATATCCCTGCATTTTCAGCAGGACAATTTGCAGGGTACGCTTGTCCACCGTAAGCAATGCACGGTATAGGTTTTCGTCCTCGATTTCATTCAGCATATCCCAGACTGTATTGACCTCCATGGGCGGCTCCTGCATGGCAGTTTCCGCTATGTATTCCCCAACATCATTCAGGCGTGTGTAAAACCGTCTGTCGGAATTAAATTCTTCTCTGTCAAAAGTGCGGATTTCCTCAATCGTTTCTTCATCAACGCCGCACTCCCGTAAAATCTTTTCTTCTTTCTCTTTCCAGAGCCGCCATCTGCGCTCTGCCTTTCCGTGGTTGTATGCCACTGTTCTTTACCTCCAATCTGAATTTTTTTGAAAATCCAGATTGGCAGGCGGTGAGCGACACCCAACGCCAGAAGCGGGCTTATCCTGTCTCTTGACAAAAAGCGACAAAAGAAAAACCGCAAAGGCTGTCAGACCATTGCGGCTATGAGAAGTAAAAGCTCTTTTATGTAGATATTTGTCCTCTGCTTTTAGTGCTGTTGGCGCCGGGAGATCGCGACCATATTTTGTCGGGAGTATTTAACCAATT
>ERZ1643249.4254-NODE-4254-length-12112-cov-16.901385_pt1 | contig 12112 bp, 11 predicted proteins | sample MGYA00579263_ERZ1643249 | MGnify/ENA primary metagenome ERZ1643249 (study PRJEB29033, sample SAMEA4952264) | chicken gut metagenome | biome: Broiler Chicken; feature: Gastrointestinal Tract; material: Caecum | place: Ireland | collected 2018 | study: Broiler...
TGAAAATCTTATCTTAAGTTACTTTCCTTATCAAAGCTAAAATATTATTTATGTTGTAAGTTATAATACTGAAGCATTAATTAATTGTCAATATTTTTTAAATTATTTTTAATCAAGCATATAAATCTTTGCAGTGAAATCCAAAAAAAACAAGCAGCTATTAACTGCTTGCCTAGATGAAGGTATTTTATTAATGAAATCATTTTACGTTTAAAACCACGTAGTAGATAATGAACACCACAAACAGAATCCACATCATTGGTGTAATTTCCTTGATACGCTTAGCTGCGATCATTGAAACTGGGTAAACGATAAGGCCCCAGCCTAAACCGTCTGAAATTGAGTAAGTAAGAGGCATTCCGATTGCAATGAGGAAACAAGGAATGGCAATTTCGAGATTAGTCCAGTGTACGTGAGCCAAGTTTTCAGCCATTAAAACTCCGACGATGATTAAGGCAGGTGCAGTTACTTGAGTAGTAAAGACGCTCAAGATTGGGCTGAAGATAGTAGAAATTAGGAAGAAAATACCAACCCAAACTGCGGTTAAACCAGTTCTACCACCAACTGCGATACCAGAACTTGATTCAACGAAGGCGCCGACAGGTGAGGTACCAAGTACTGAACCAACAAGCATCCCTGAAGAGTCAGCGGCTAAAGCTTCACCGGCACGAGGCATCTTGTTGTCTTTCATTAAGCCGGCTTGTTGAACCAAACCGATTAAAGTACCGGTCGTGTCAAAGAAAGTTACTAAAAGGAAGGTGAAGACAACAACCCACATTTGAACGGTATTAATATCGCTGATGTGGAAAACTGCTTGACCAAAAGTTGGTGCGATGCTTGGGACAGATGAAATCACGCCCTTAGGCATTGGAACTTGACCAATAACTACGCCGAAGACAGCCGCAGCAATCATTCCGATGAAGATTGCACCAGGTACGCGTGCAATCATTAGGAAAATGGTAACGATCAAACCAAAGATAGTGATCCAAACGGTTGGATTGTTAAGACCACCAATAGTAACTAAAGTTGAGTCACTGTTTTGAATAAGCTTACCACCTTGAAGACCGATGAAGGCGATGAATAAACCGATACCGGCAGAAATAGCATATTTAATGTCTGCAGGTATCGCATCAATGATCATCTCACGAACTTTAAAGACAGTTAGTAAAATGAAAAGAATTGATGCAACAAAAACGGCAGCTAAAGCTGTTTGCCATTTAACGTGCATGCCAAGACAAACTGTGTAAGTGAAGAATGCGTTCAAACCTAACGTTGGAGCTGAAGCGATTGGATAGTTGGCAACAAGTCCCATCACGATACAGGTGAATGCTGCAGATAATGCAGTAACGGTGAACAATGCACCTTTATCCATACCACTAGCGCCCAAAACGTTTGGGTTAACGAAAAGAATGTATGACATACTTACGAAAGTAGTCAAACCGGCTAAAAGCTCGGTCTTAAAGGAGGTATTGTTCTCCTTTAAATGAAAGAAATTACTGATTGCGTTCATTTAGTCCTCCGAAATTTGTATAAAGTGAACATTCACTTAAAATTATACAGTTAATGTTAATAATTTCAATAGGAAAAGAGTAAAATATTTGCTTTTTGAAGTTTTTTCAGGAAAATTTAGCTTATTCTTGACTCTGACGTAGCGTAAACCCGTATATTTAAGTTGTGAGGTGAGAAAGTAATGTCAGAATATACAATCGGAGATTTAGCAAAGAAGTTGAACATAACCACTAGAACCATTCGCTATTATGATCAAAAAGGTTTGGTAAAACCCAGCAGAGTAAGTGAAAGTGGCTATCGCTTATATTCTGCTAAGCAGGTAAAGCAATTAAAACTGATTATCTTTTTAAAAGAACTAGGCTTTTCACTAAAAGATATTCAAAAAATACTAGAAGATAAAAATGGTGATAAATTAATCGATCTTTTGCTTGAAGATCAACTAAAAAGAAATAAAGAAGAAACACAGAAACTAGAAGATCGCGCTGTCCCAACTGCTATAAAAAATCATATTGTTTAGAAACTGTACGCTAATATTTCCTGGGCAATAAAGGCTGATACGAATTAAGTATCGACCTTTTGGGGTTAAATTTATCTGTGATAATGTAAAAAAATTACATTTATGAAAGTATGTATTACAATGAGATCAAATTTGAAAGGGAAATGATAAAAATGAATACACTAACTATAATTATCTTTATATTTTTCTTAGCACTTGGCTATGTTTTGGTAACCTATAGAAAAAATAGAGCCAGCGTAGAGTATGATGAACGGTAAGCATCAATTCGTAATCATGGCTATAAATATGCCTTTATTGCAATAGCCATTAGTGATTCTTTTTTATTACTTCTTGCAGAAGAGCTTAAATTGAAAATGACGCCTACCTTTTTGTTAATGGCGCCACTTTTTATTGGATGTATAGCGTTTGCGAGTTATACAATTTTCAAGGGAGCATATATTGCTATGCATGAAAACTTATTGGGAAGTTCTATAATTTTTATTGCATTAGGAATTGTGGATTTAATTTGTAGTATTCTAGGTCTTATTGAAAATGCAGTTAAATGGGATGGCTATGTTTTAATGTTACTATTTGGCTTGTTTATGCTTTTAGTTGGTGGTAACTATGCATATCAGCTCTACATTAGTAAGGTGAAAAAATGAAAAATTTAAAAATGAAGGCAGCCCGTGCAGGTAAGGACCTATCGCAGCAAGAGTTAGCTGACATAGTAAATGTTTCTAGGTAAACAATTTCAGCAATTGAAAAAGGGGATTATAATCCGACGGTAAATCTGTGTATCCGAATTTGTGAAGCACTTGATAAGACATTAGATGATTTGTTTTGGCCAAAGTAAAAGCAGAATTCCACGTGGATTCTGCTTTTTTTGTGCTATCTTTAAAAATTAGCTAAAAAATAAAAAAAGTTGAAAATGTTAATGCTATAAATTAATATGTTATTAACATATATTTAATATAAAAAGCGGCTGCAATTACTTTGGAGGTAGCACTATGGAAATCAAAGAATTGTTCAGACAAAATATTCCGCGAGCCATTCTAATCATCTTCCTATTTGTCTTATACACACTAGGAGGAACAGTTAATGAATATCTATTTAAATATGCGCTAAATGATATTACAGCTGGCAACTTGACAGGATATGTTCAGTGGCAAGCTATCGAATTAGCTCTAGAACTGCTAGTAGCCTTATTGCTGCCGGTTGCCACCCAAACAATGACCAGGCAAGTACAGAACTATATTCACCAGATCAGAAAAGACCTTACACATCACTATTATGCAGGTGGGGATGAAAAAGTCTCTAAAATGCAGAATGAACTAACAGCTAATTTAAAATTGCTTGATAATGATTATGCAACTCCGTGGATTGATATCCTAAGCGCAGTTTTACAGATCGTTTTTGGTGTTGCTCTTTTAATCAGTATGAATTGGCTACTTCTTTTGTTTACTGCTATTTTGGCTGTCGTTACGCTTTTATTACCCAAAATAATGGAGAAAAAAACTTCAGCTGCAGTGAAGGAAGTTAATGTCAAAAATGAGAAGCTGTTAAATACAATTGAGCATTGGCTGGGTGGTTTACAAGAATTGAGAAGATACACTGCTTATGCACGCTTAAGCCGCGAACTACATAAAGCTAGCCACTCATACGTTGATGCAAATAAGCAAAGCTACAAATATCGCAGTATTTCTTATATTATCAATACTTTTGGTAATGCAATTGCTCAAATAGGGATGAGCGCTTTAGCCGGCTTTCTATTTATTTTTCATCAGATTTCTTTCGGTGATTGGGCTGTAGCCGGATCATTTGCCTTCTTAATCTTTTCATCGATCTTTAATATGACTAGTGCTATTACTCGGGTCAAGTCAACTAAAGAATTACGTGAACAAACTTTTTTGCTTCGTAAAAAGATTAAGGACGAATCTGAAAATAAGCAGCTAGCCTATGGCATTACTGTTTCGAATTTATCTGCCAAATATGAAAATGGTGAACAAATCTCTTATCCAGACTTTAGTATTAAGCCAGGAGCAAAGGTTCTGCTTACAGGGGATTCAGGCACAGGTAAATCGACCTTGTTTAAATTACTTTTAGGCAAGATGAAACCTGAAAGTGGCGAAATAAAGTTTACTGATCAAGCCGGCAATTTAATTCCATTTGCTGAAGCCAAAGTTGGTTACTTACCACAAGATCCAATTGTTTTTCCAGCTTCAATTAGCGATAACATCACAATGTTTAATGAAAAGTTAGCTGATAAAGTTGAAACCGTAGTAAGTGGTATGCAGCTTGCTCCAGATCTAGCCAAGATGCCGAATGGTGTTCAAACCGTTATTGATGTCAAAAATGAGAACATTTCCGGTGGTCAAAGACAAAAAGTGGTCTTAGCCAGAAGTGTAATTCATGATCAGCCATTTGTTTTGATGGACGAAGTCACCAGCGCAATTGATCGTGCAGGATCAGAAAAGATCATCGACAATCTTTTGCATAGTAACCGAACCATTCTGATGATTGCTCATAATTTGTCACCAGAAGTTAAAGCTAAATTTGATCAAGAAATTAAGTTCACTAGAACAAGAAAAGAGGCAAACAGATGAATCTGAAAAAATTTATTCAAGTTAATCCTTTCCGCTTCTACCTATATCTTTTAGGCGCAATTCTTGTTCCTGCATTAAATGTTCTTAACACCTTTTTGGTGCAATTAGAGGCTGATATTGTCTTATCAAGGAACCTTAGAAACTTTATCTTGATCACAGTAATTACATTTGTGATTATTCTAGTTTCATATTTAATAAATAGCGGCATTATCTATTTGAATAAGTCGCAAGAACAAGATCTTAATGATCAAATAAGAACTAAGATTGTTAGTCATTATTATCATGATGGCAAAAATCATGAAGTCGGTGCAATGCAAAATCGCCTAACTAATGACCTATCAATGATTAATGACAACTACTATGAACCAATCTTTAATTTGATTTATGGGATTGTAACAATGATTGCGGTGTTAATTTATCTGATTTTGCTCAGTTGGCAACTCCTTATTGTGATTGCGCTGATGGTTGCTGTCTCCCTTGTTTTGCCTAAGATAACTGAGAAGCCGCTTCAAAAGGCAACGCAATTAATTTCTGATCGAAATCAGGCTTACCTCGATAGTTTGAATGATTGGTTATCCGGTCTTGAACAGATTCGCCAATTCTTGGCAGGAGCTAAATTATTTGCTGTTACGGAAAATGCATCTAAGGAGCTAGAAGATGCTACTGTTAAGCAAACATATTACATCAAATTGCTTAATGCCTTTAATGGAATTGTTTCCGCATTATTTGGTTTTATTCTTTTTGTATTAACCGGTTATTTGGTTAAAAACGGTGCCGTTACGGTTGGTACACTGCTGATCGTTGGTAACTTTCGCTTCTATCTAAATGCATCTATTGAATATATTTCTAATTCTTGGGGCCAGATGAAGGGAACCAAGAAGTTAATTGAGGAAGTTAATGAAACTGCTGCTGCGGTACCTGCTCAATCTAATGAAGATGAAGCTACACCTAAGGGATTTGCTACACAGGACCTAGAGCTGCAGTTTCCCAATGGTGAAAAACTGACTTATCCAGATATTCAAGTTAAAAACGGTGAAAAAATTCTATTAACAGGTGATTCTGGCGCAGGTAAATCAACTTTATTTAAATTGATTTTAGGTGAGCTTAAGCCAACTAATGGTAAAGTAATTTTCCAAGACGAAGATGGACAAGCAATTAAACCAGATATGAGCCGAATCGACTATATTCCGCAAGATCCGGTTGTCTTTCCAGCTACAATTGCTGACAATATTACAATGTTCGATGATCAATTGAATAATCAGGTTGAACAAGTTGTTCAAGAAGTTAACTTTATTGCTGATATTAATAAATTTAAAGATGGGCTTAAGCAAGAACTTAATCTAGATAATTTGAATATTTCTGGTGGTCAACGGCAAAAGATCGTCCTTGCTCGTGCTAAAATTCATGATTCAGATATCATTCTGATTGATGAGGGTACGAGTGCAATTGATTCAAAGGGAACTAAAGAAATTTTGAATAATTTGCTGAAGAGTAAGGCGACGATTGTCTTTATTGCTCATAATTTCAGCTCAGAATTACAAAAGATCTTTGATCGTGAAATTCATTTAAGTAAGAATTAGTTTTATAAGAAAAAAGCCTTTATCGAGTATATTCGATAAAAGGCTCTTTTTTTGCAATCTTATCGATTATACTCGATAAGATTGATGATTTTGATGACTTCATCGATTATAATCGATATAAATGAGGTGAGCGCATGATTAAACGAACCATATATTTAAATCGAATTAATCCATTTATTGATAAAGACATCATTAAGGTAATTACTGGCATTCGTCGTAGTGGGAAATCAGTTCTACTGCAACAAATCCAGGATGAATTAGTACAACGTGGTAAGAATAAAGCTAATTTCATTTATATTAATTTTGAAGATTTGCAATATGAATCATTACTTAACTACAGAGAGCTTAATCGGGAATTAGTTAAACGGATCAAGCAGATTGATGGAAAAGCCTATCTTTTTCTAGATGAAATTCAGAAAGTTAAATCCTGGGAAAAAACAATTAATTCTTTACGTGCCACTTATAATTGCGATATCTACATTACTGGTTCAAATTCTCAATTACTATCAGGTGAGTTAGCAACTGAAATTGCTGGTCGATGTGTCGAAATTAAGGTTTATCCTTTTTCTTTCAGAGAATTTCTAGAAGCAATAAATTCCGATCAACAAAATATAGATCGAGATTTCACTACTTATGTGGAAGTAGGAGGAATGCCTTTCTTATCGCTAATCTATTCGGATCAACAAGCGTGTGATACATACTTGCAGGATATTTATAGTTCTGTGGTTTTAAAAGATATTGTTGATCGACATGCAATTAGAAACGTGGATTTGCTTAGAAGAATAATCAGCTATTTAAGTAGTGAAATAGGGCATCCTATTTCAGCTACAGGTATAGCTAAATTCCTTAAGAGCGAGCACAGAGGTAGTTCTGCGGATACGATTCTTGACTATATTTCATACACTTGTGATGCATATTTATTTACGCGTGTTCCTAGAACCGATCTACGTGGCAAAGAGAATCTTAGAGTTAATGATAAATACTACATTACCGATCATGGCTTACGACAAACTATTGTTGGCAATAATCAGCAAAATATTGATCAAATTCTTGAAAATATTGTCTTTATTGAGCTTTTACGTCGTGGATATCACGTTTCGGTTGGACTAAATGACAAAAAAGAGATTGATTTTGTAGCTCAAAAGGGTAATGATAAACGGTACTATCAAGTGACTTACATGCTGGGAAGTCAGACAACAATTGACCGCGAATTTGGCGCATATGATGATATTGCAGATAATTATCCTAAATATGTGCTTTCAATGGATAAATTTGATATGAGTCGTAATGGAATTATTCATCAAAATATTGTTGATTTTTTGCTAGAAAAGTAAGAAAAGGTGTAAGCAAAAAGGATAAAGTTCGAACTTTATCCTTTTCTTTATATATTCTTTTTTAGCTAAAAGTTCAGTACCCACAAGAAGATGATGAATACGAAGAACAGTACCCACATCATCGGGGTGACTTCTTTACCGCGTTTAGCTGCAAGCATGCAGATGGGGTAAGTGATCATACCCCATGACAAACCATCAGAAATTGAGTAAGTAAGTGGCATACCCAAAATGATTAAGAATGATGGAACAGCAATTTCCAACTTGTTCCAGTGGATGTGAGCAGTATTTTGTGCCATCAAGACACCAACGATAATCAGAGCTGGTGCAGTAACTTGACTAGTAAACACGCCCAAAAGTGGACTGAAGATCATTGAAATCAAGAAGAAGATAGCAACGAACACTGCAGTCAAACCGGTTCTACCACCAACAGCAATACCGGCACTTGATTCAACGAACGCACCAACTGGTGAAGTACCAAGAATTGAACCAACAGCCATCGCACTTGAGTCGGCAGCTAAAGCTTTACCAACACGTGGCATCTTGTTGTTCTCCATGAAGCCGGCTTGTTGAGCCAAACCGATCAAAGTACCAGCAGTATCGAAGAAGGTAACAAGCAAGAAGGTTAAAACAACAACCCACATTTGAACAGTGTTAATGTCTTTAACGTGGAAGATAGCTTGACCAAAAGTTGGAGCCAAACTTGGAGCAGTTGAGATTACCTTGTGTGGCAATGCAATTTGACCGGTACAAATACCGAAGATAGCTGCCAAAACCATACCGATGAAGATGGCACCAGGAACGTTTAAGATCATCAAGATAACAGTTACAAGCAAACCAAAAATGGTAATCCAAACAAGTGGATCATGAAGTGAACCTAAACCAACCAAAGTTGATTTATTTGCAACGATTAACTTGCCGTTTTGTAAGCCTAAGAAAGCAATAAACAAACCGATACCTGATGAAATGGCAAACTTCAAGTCAGCTGGAATTGAATCAATAATCTTTTCACGTAACTTAAATAAAGTGATTAAAATGAAGATAATTGATGCAACGAAAACACTAGCCAAAGCTGTTTGCCATTTAACGTGCATGCCCACACAAACCGTGTAAGCAAAAAATGCGTTAATACCAAGGGCTGGAGCTTCACCAATTGGGTAGTTAGCAACAATACCCATGATGGCAGTACCAAGAGCACTGGCCAAAGCGGTAGCAGTAAAGACAGCGCCTGTATTCATGCCACTAGCACCCAAAACACTAGGGTTAACAAATAAAATGTATGACATACTAATGAAAGTAGTCAAACCAGCAATAAATTCGACTTTAATGCTGGTATTGTATTTATCTAGTTGAAAATATTTCCTAATAAAATTCATAAAACTCTCTCCAAAGAATTGTTCGTGTTTTTGCTTTTTGAAAGCAACTATTATACTTTAGCATTCATGATTAAATTTGTAAACACGAATTATTATCAAGAGATCATACTGATTTATTATAATTTACTGTACAGAGATAGACTTTAAGCACCAAATTACTTTCATTATCAGTTTTTTAGCATTATTCTTAATTACATAGATTAAAGAGATTAAGGGTGAAAAAATGTCCGCAAAACTTATTTTTTCAGATATCGATGGCACGCTAATTAACAATGAATTAAAGGTAATGCCTAAAACGCGTGACGCAATCAGACATCAAATTATCAATGGTAATATTTTTATACCAGCTTCAGCTCGTCTTCCTAAAGGCATTATGACGGCAGTAGGACAGATTCTTAAGGTCCTTCCGATGATTGCCTATAATGGTGCCTTAGCGCTAGATGAGACCGGTAGAGCGCTAATTACGCGCTTTTTTAACGCAAAAGAAGCTGCAGAGATCTGTCGTTACGTTGAAGAGCAAAATAGCGGTGCAGCTTGGAATATTTATAGCGGCTATGTGTGGTATAGCTCAGAAAAAGAGAACGATTGGGTCAAAAAAGAAGAAAGCATCGTCGGTGTGGAATCTACCAAGACAAGTATCGATCAAATTGCAAAACTTCAAGGTGTACATAAAGGTTTAATCATGGGTAAACCCGAAGAAATTGACCGTATGCAAAAAGAATTGGCAAAGAAGTACACTGACCTTGATTTTGTAAAATCTTCGCCTACATTACTTGAAATTGTCTTAAAGGGTGTAAGCAAAAAGAGTGCACTTGAGATCGTAGCCCAAGAATATGGCGTAGATTTAAAAGATTGTATTGCCTTTGGTGACAACTACAACGATGAGGCAATGTTAAAAGCAGTAGGTCATCCATTCTTGATGGGTAATGCACCAGAAGATTTGAAGAAGCAATTTAAATCAGAAGATATTACCTTGGATAATAATCATGATGGTATTGCTAAGGCGCTAGAAAATATTAAATAAACAAAATATAATGCATACGAAAAGAGCTAGGACGTTAAATCCTAGCTCTTTTCATTTATTACCTGGGAAATTAAGCTTCAATTTGAATATCAGTTGACTTATTCCAGTCCATTGGCAATTTGCCAACTTCTTTCAATTTATCAACGATCTGATCAAGCACGACTTCACGATCTTCTTCAGAAGACATGAAGTCATATTTGTCACCATCAATTTCCATCTTAGGTGAGTAATCATATTTTTCGTACCATGGCTTGTAGTAACGAAGCAATCTCTTGTAGTAGTCTTCAAGAGTTGAATCGTAACTTAATTGTTCATATGGACGGCCACGTTTTTGAATTCGCTTGATCATCGTGTCATAAGAAACGTTGATGTGAACAAGCAAGTCTGGGTTCTTCTTAGGCATTCTGTCTAATTCGCCCATCATGTTGTGTAAAAGTTCATAGTAAGTATCAACTTCCTCAGGAGTAGCACGACCGATGTCGGCATTCATTTGGAAGAAGAGCGCATCTTCATAGATAGAACGGTCTAACACGTTATTATCTTCAGTCAATGCGTCTTTAATACTGTGAAAGCGTGTATTCAAGAAATATACTTGCAATAAGAATGCGTATTTTTTAGGATCAGCATAGAAAAGTGGCAAAACTGGATTGTCATCAACACTTTCGTAGAATGGCTTAGTTCCTAAATAGTTGGATAAAATACCTGTTAAACTGGATTTACCGGCTCCAATTGGCCCGCTTAAAACAATAACTGTCATCACGTTCCTTCTTTTTTTATTTCATTCACTAAGACTATAAGTTGCCGATTTGGTGCAACTTATCATCAATTTCAGACAATACTTCTCTTTGAGCATCCATGTTAGTAACGAAATCAAGCTTATTGCCATCGATTTCCATCTTAGGGGATGCATTGTAGTTTTCGTACCATGGTTCGTAGTATTTCAAAAGGCGAGCATAGTAATCCTTTAAACCTGGATCAGTGCTGATTTGTTCAAAGGATCTGCCGCGCTTCTTAATTCTAGCAAGCATAGTATCAAGGGAAACATGGATGTAGATAAGCAAATCTGGCTTCTTACTTGGATTGCCAGGGGTATCTTCCATCATGTTTTCAAGCAAATCGTCATAGATCTTGAATTCTGTAGGATCAGCGACCTTGCTGTCAGCGTTCATCTTAAAGAACAATGCATCTTCATAGATAGAACGGTCAGAAACACTGTTTTTCTCCTTAATAGCTTGGTTAATTTGTGCTAAACGGTGGTTAAGTAAGTACGTATTGAGCAAAAAGGTGTAACGCTTCATGTCCTTGTAGTACAAAGGAAGTACTGGGTTGCTGTCGACGCCTTCGTAAAAGGCTTGCGTACCTAAATGTTCAGCTAAAATACTGGTTAAACTGGATTTACCGGCTCCAATTGGCCCACTTAAAACAATAACTTGAATCACATTCTTTCTACCATATATTGGGTTGCTTTAATAGTTTAGTCAATATCTGGTAGTGGTGCAAGGATTTTTTTAATTAGGTAAAAATCAGAATTGTCAATATGTTAGGGATAAAAAACGGATAGGATTGAAAAAAACGGCTAGGCAAATTTGCCTAACCGTTTTTCTATTGGTATTGTTTTTAGTTCTTAGTTCTTGTACTTGTCATCCAATTCTTGAGCAGCTGCTTCGTCAACGATAACAGTTACATCTGGGTGCTTTTGTAAAATTGATGCAGGAACTTCTTCAGTGATAGGTCCTTCGATCATTTCTTTGATAGCTTTAGCTTTCTTTTCACCAAAGGCCATCAAAACGACCTTCTTAGCATCCATGATGTTAGCAGTACCCATGCAGATAGCGCTCTTTGGTACTTCATCTTCATTGTCGAAGAAACGAGAGTTGGCCTTAATTGTGTTTTCAGTTAATTTAACTTCGTGAGTACCGGTGTCAAATGGAGTACCTGGTTCATTGAAGGCAATGTGACCATTACGGCCGATACCTAATAATTGAATGTCGATAGGATTTTCTTTAATGATTTGATCGTATTCTTTGCAAACTGCAGGAATATCTTTTGCCGTACCATTAGGAATGTAAGATTTCTTAAATGGCTTCTTATCAAATAAGTGTTTTTGCATGAAATAATGGTAACTTTGAGGATTGTCTGGTGTTAAGCCAACATATTCATCAAGGTTAATGCTAATTAAGTTTGAACAGTTAA
>ERZ1643249.4256-NODE-4256-length-12105-cov-4.552697_pt1 | contig 12105 bp, 12 predicted proteins | sample MGYA00579263_ERZ1643249 | MGnify/ENA primary metagenome ERZ1643249 (study PRJEB29033, sample SAMEA4952264) | chicken gut metagenome | biome: Broiler Chicken; feature: Gastrointestinal Tract; material: Caecum | place: Ireland | collected 2018 | study: Broiler...
GATTTCTAAATGGGAGCAAGGATTGTCGGTTCCCGACTCTGATATGTTAATCTCCATATCGGAAGCGCTTGAAACACCTGTGAGCACGTTACTTGGAGAAACTGTTATTGAAACGGAGGTTGATAACATAAAAGCCATTTCTGAAAAACTGGACGTGATAAATTGGCAACTGGCGCAGCGAAAAAACACGAGAAGAAAATTTATTCATTGGCTGCTTATTTCATTATCCGCCATCATAATAATGGTTTTTGCAGCCTTAGTAATATTAAATAGTCCTTATCTGGATTGGAATTATAGTAACCCTGAAACCGCTGTTCTTGGAGTGGCATTTCACTCATTTGAATGGTTGTTTGTCAGAGTAGCACCGATTATCTTTATTATTGCGATCATTGGAGTTTTCTTAACACGGAAGAAAGAATGAAATCAGGTTCTGATTGCATTATGGCATGAAATAAGGGGGGGGGAACTAAACAGTTCCTCCCAAACCGCCCTTATTTATGATACGGTTCTCCATTCATGATCCGATATCCCCTATACACCTGCTCCAGCAGGATCACCCGAATCAGCTGATGCGGGAATGTCATTTTAGAAAAACTCAGCGCACAATCCGACCGAGCCAGCACCTTTTTACCAAGCCCGATCGAGCCCCCGATCACAAAAGCGATACTGCTTTTTCCCTGTATTCCCAAGGACTCTATCTTTTCCGCCAGTTCCTCGGAAGAAAGCATCTTCCCTCCGATCTCCAGTGTGATCACATACATATCATCCCTGATATGTTTCAGGAGCCTCTCCCCTTCTTTATCCTTTATGCTGTTTTCTTCAACCTCGCTCGCCTGATCCGGAGTCTTTTCATCCGGTATCTCTATGATCTCCAGCTTACAGTAACGGCTCAGCCTCTTGCTGTATTCTGCGATCGCATCCCTTAAATATTTTTCTTTGATCTTTCCTACCGTGATTAATGTGATCTTCATCCTTCTCCTCTTTTATTTCATATGAACTGTACGAAAGGAATTATATATTGTTGACAGCTTGATACAACGGCAGCATACGTCAATATTCTTCCCATCTTCCCCGTTTTCTCCTGCGTGAACGGGCTTCCATCCGCCTGCGGCGTTCCATCTCAAGCTGACGTCCCCTCTCCAGACGCCGTTCCCGCTGGATTCTGCTGCGCTCCATCATCCGCGCAGGCGCAAGGAACGTCCAGCAGACGATACGGACACAGCTGATACCGGCGAACACGCCTATGCTGTCGATCCCCACATCATGTATCGACGGACCTCGCCCTTCCACAAAGGACTGGTGGTATTCATCTCCGCAGGCAAAGCCCACACAGATCAGGCCTGCCACAAGCATAAGCGGAAACCCTCTCAGCCCATAAACATAAAGTGGGAAAGACACTGCAACAGCAAGGATAAAATATTCTGTCATGTGCGCCGCTTTTCTCACAGGATATTCGATATCGTAGGCGATCTGGTCAATCTCCCAGTCTTCCAGGTTTTTCTGAAGAACTTCATTTCCGATCTCCACGATCTTATGGCTGACTTCGTAGCTCAGATTACCGGAATCTGTGCCGTTCTGTGCGGAAAAAGAAAAGATGATATACATCATGGCAAGCGCCGGGAGAAACGATAACGGTTTCAAAACAAAAATGATCAGGTCTCTTATCATATCTATGCACCCCTTGTATACGAAAAACATTTTGCAGATCATATCCGTACCGCCCTGTTATGCGAAGCGGTACAAAATATGTTTTATCATACTCCCGTCAAACTATAAAATCAAGTCCTCTGTCTTATCGTCAGTTCCTCTTCAGGTTTTCATAAAAATAAATCTCAGCAATATCCGATCCCCTCAATAAATGGATTCGGGTATTGCTGAGATATAACAAAATTTTTATGACAAACGTAGAAATCCGGCTGAGAGAATCCGAAAGACCTGTCCCGCATAGCAGACATGTCTCGTATACATCCCTTGTTCTCCCGTCGTTTTCATCTAAGCCTGTGATTCTGCTTTCGTGGTCTCAACCTCAAGCTTTGCAAGAGTCTTTTTAAACTGTACTGCAAACAGGATCGCCGTAAATGTTACTGCGATCAGATCTGCCGCCGGTTCCGCCATATACACCGCAAGCGCCTTGTTTGCGCTCAGGATTGCCGGCATGATATAGATCAGAGGGATCAAAAGGACAAACTTCCTTACCACAGCGACAACAATAGATTCTACTGCCTTTCCAAGCGCATTGAATGTCATCTGGCATGCAATCTGGATACCGAACAAAAGCGCAGCCGCCATATAGATCCTAAGCGCAGTTCTCGTATACTGCATCAGTTCCGGATCCGTCGTGAACATAGCCGCAAATCCCTGTGGGAAAAGCATAACAAGAAGCCACAGCAGACAGGAATATACAAGGCTTGCCTTTAGGAGCAGCTTGTAAGTTGTCCGGACACGAGCCACATTCTTTGCTCCATAATTGTAACTGACGATCGGCTGTGCGCCCTGCCCCAGTCCCTGAAGCGGCAGCATGGCAAACTGCATAACACTGGTCAGGATCGTCATCGCACCTACTGCAATGTCTCCGCCATATCTCTGCAGAGAGGAATTAAAGCACACCGAGATCACACTCTCACTCGCCTGCATGACAAAGACAGAAGTGCCCAGCGCGACACAGGGAAGAATGATCTTCGGCTGCAGACCGATATTCTTCTTTTTTATCTTCAGCGTCGTCTTTTTTCCGCACAGGAACCAGATGACCCAGATACAGGATAAAGCCTGTGAGATGATGGTTGCCAGAGCCGCACCCCGGACGTCCATGTTAAATCCGAAGATAAAGATCGGATCCAGGATAATATTCGCGACTGCTCCGATCAGGACGGAGAGCATTCCGGTCTTTGCAAAGCCCTGTGCTGTAATGAAAGAGTTCATGCCAAGGGTAATTTCCACAAAGATCGTTCCCAGCGCATAAATATTCATATAATTCACACCGTACTCGATCGTATTCTCACTTGCTCCGAATGCCATAAGGAAATCCCGGTTCCATATCAGCAGGATCACTGTCAGAATCACAGAAATAATAATCTGCAGCGTGAAGCAGTTGCCAAGTATTTTTTCAGCAGACTCGTTATCCTTCTTCCCCATATAGATCGAAGCACGGGGAGCACCGCCGTATCCGACCAGCGCTGCAAATGCAGAGACAATAAGGATCAGAGGCATGCAGACCCCCACACCTGTAAGAGCCGTCGCGCCGATGTCGGGAATATGTCCGATATAGATCCGGTCCACAATATTGTAAAGCATATTGATAAGCTGTGCGGCAACCGTAGGAAGCGCCAGCTTTAAAAGCAGTTTTCCAATCGGTTCTCTCCCCAGAAATTCTTTATCGTCATTCATGATCACATGCTCCTCTCTTCTGCCCGTCTTGCATTTTCGAAATGTCTTGCCCTGAGCCTTTCATACGTCTGATATTCTTCCTCTGTAAATCCGTCAAATATGATGTCCCAGTATTCGTCCTGTATCTTTTTGATATCCCCGATCACCGGGGTCGCTTCCGGTGTGATCTTCAGATGGATCTTCCGCCGGTCCTGCCTGTCAGGTTCTCTCAAAAGAAGACCTTTCCCGATCAGAGAATCCACAGCTTTGGATACCGCTCCTTTTGAGATCATCTTCAGCCCCGCAATATCTGCCGCCGTATCTTTTTGGGGATTATTTTTTAAAAATCCCAGGATATCCGCTTCTGTTACGGTAAGATCATGGACTGTGCACACACGTTTCAGCATCTTCTCATAAAGCTTGATCGTTCTCCCGAGCCCTACCCAGAATTCCGTACAGTTTTGCATGCGATCACTCCTCACATAATAGTTTATAAAGAAACCGTTTCCTAATAAACTATTATATTCTTTATTTCTGATCTGTCAAGAAATTTATAAAAATCATGGCCTACATTCTTTGTAACAACGTCAGGCATTTTGCATATTTCCTCAAAAAACAAAGAGCCCGGCATTAAAGTCTGCCGGACTGCTGTTATTATAAATGATTTCAAAAATATCGTGAATAATTTATAAAAACTTAAAATGATTGCTCTTCCACCTCCCATTCCTTGGCGGCGCGGTCTGTCTTTTCCCGCCACAATGTCCTGTCCTCATAAGTCAATATATATTCTGACCCGCACGAAATATCCTCCCGTATCCTGCGGCTCATCTTTCCGCTGTTCGGGGCTTTCAGTTCTTTTCCCTGATTTTCCGGCAAACACACTCTTAAAGTGTACTTTCCCTGCCGGATGCGCAGTTCCCCTGCGCTCATCCTTCGCACAGATGCACCCAGATAAGTGGCAAACCGGTATTCCTTCCCACGCCGCAGCAGAATCCCTGTTGTTCCTGTAAAACAAAATCTCATCAGCGGAATACTCGCCGCGGCGAGCATAATAGAGCCTTCATCAAAGAAATGCTGGGTCCAGACATATTTCTCCGGAAATGATCTTCCGCTGTCTCCTTCCATATATCCCCGCCCGCCGCAAAACTTAAGTGTCTGTCCGTTTACTTCCAGTTCGCCGTTTACACAATGCTCCATACTGTAGACTGCATGTCTGCACTCCATGCCGGGGACAAACCGGAACGGCCCCATGATATCATATCCGGGCGCCGTAAACGGTCCGAATCTCAGTATGCCCTGTATCTGCCAAAAGTTTCCTGCAATCTTCAGCCGTATTCCTCTCCTTGAGAATACATTTTCCCCTATCTGCATGATCCCTTTCTTGCGGTTAATGCGAAACTGCCGGATCGGGTAATCTTTATTCCAGCTTCCCCACTCCGTGATAACCTGAACAGAGCAGGACCATTTTCCATTCGCTCTATGAACTGCCGGGATCACTGCCAGCGTTCCGTCCCCGCCCTGACACCGGAAATACCATCCGTAAAAATAATCACTCATAATGGATTCCCTCCTGTGCCGGGCCTTCCAGAAGATTTCCTTCATAGTCAAACCGGGAGCCGTGACAGGGGCAGTCCCATGTCCTCTCATCTGAATTCCATGCCAGTTCACATCCAAGATGAGGGCAAACGATATCTACCTGAAAAATTCTTCCTTCCTCTGTCTTGTATACTCCCGCCTTGCCTTCCGCCGTCTCCACAACTGCGCCGTGTCCTGGCTCAAGCTGCCCTGCCATCTCGCCGGGGATGTGGAAGAAGCGCTTTGTCAGTCCTTTCACTGCTGTCCCGCTGTCTTTCATGATCTGGGGAATCTCTTCGGCAGAGAACCGCGCCGGCGCAAATACCTCTGCATGAGGATTGTCGTTCCCGCAGAGCATATCCCGGATGAGCATTGCCGCTGACATAGAAGAACTCATTCCCCATTTGCGGAAACCTGTGGCCACTATCCAGGCAGGGCGTTCTTTGGCATAAGTTCCGATAAAGGGAATTTCATCTGCTGTCACACAGTCCTGCGCCGACCAGCGGGCAATTTCTTTACTTCCCGGATAAAGGGTTTCAGCTGCCCCGCAAAGTGCGGCATACCTTCCACCCTCCTTGTTCTTTCCTGTCCGATGTCCCTGTCCGCCCAGAAGAAGGTATCGGCCGTACTGCCGGAAGGAAAGCGCTCTCTCTCCGTCTCCGATATACATGCCGTTGAGCGTTCCCGCGCCTTCCAGAGCCAATACATAAGAGCGTTCCTGATGCATCCTCGCAAAATACATTCCCGGAAAATTGATAAACGGAAAATGTGCGGCAAAGATGATCTTTCCCGCCTGCACAGTTCCACAGGGCGTTTTTACTGTATGCTCTTCAATCTCTTTTACCGGACTGTCTTCATAAACAGTAAGAGAATCTGCGACCGCCTCTATAAATTTCAGAGGATGGAACTGAGCCTGGTGAGCGAATCTTACCGCTCCGGCGCAGGAGACCGGTATCTCGATCTCTTTTTCGTAAACCGCGCTGATCCCCAGCTCGCACGCTGCCTCGGCCTCCTCTTTTAACTTATCCGCGTCCTGAGAATAGACGTAAGAATCCATTTCCTCGAAATCACAGTCTATCTTCTCTCCCTGTATGATACGTTTATATTCTTCCACTGCTTTTTGATTTGACTGAACATATTTTAAAGCAGTCTCTTTTCCTTTCTTCTCGATAAATGTTTTACAGAACATTCCATGCTGGGATGTGATCTTCGCAGTTGTATTCTTTGTCTGCCCTCCCCCGATACGCTCTGCTTCCAGGACAACGGTTTCAATACCCGCCTTTTCCAGTTGATATGCCGTCAGGATACCTGCCATCCCCCCGCCGATCACCACGGCGTCTGCCTCACTGTCTCCTCTCAGCGGCTCTCTTTTTCTGATATCACAAGTCTTGCTCCAGATTGATTCCATACAATGCCTCCCAATAGGTTTTATCTATAAGATTTCCCATAGAAGGCAGTTTATACCACAGAGAACCCGGATACTCTTCACACCATATACGTATAATTCATGCAGCGCCCTTGAAAAGCTACCAGAATAACACCATCAATCCTATGATGATCCCAAGACCTACAAGATAGGCCGCTCCAATAAGCAGCGCTGCTTTCAAAGCTCCAAGAGCCGCCCACCGGCGCTGCTGAGGAGTATACTCCGGCTCGCGGCGCGTCTGCCGCTCTTGTTCTGCCTCCTCCGGCTCAGGCGAGGAGACACGCCACAGTTCACGGTTTTCATTATCATCAAACATAATCCACCTCTTAAAAAACCGTCCGGCTGTGGTTGCTAATACCAGACAGCCGGACGAAATATTTCCGTTCACCGGAGCGGCGTTCGCAAAACCGCACTTATATGTGAACGTTATTTATCATACAGATGACATACTACATAGTGGCCCGGTTCGATTTCTTTCTGTACCGGTGTTTCTGTCTTGCACCGCTCCATACAGTGCTCGCAGCGCGTATGGAACTTACACCCTGACGGCGGATTTGCCGGAGAGGGGATAGAGCCTCCCAGGACAATACGGTTCATCTTCGCTTTCGGATCCGGAATCGGGATCGCTGAGAACAGCGCCTTTGTATACGGATGGAGCGGATTCTTGAAGATATCCACCGTATCCCCGTATTCAACAAGATTCCCAAGATACATAACGCCCACAGTATCAGAAATATGTTCAACCACTGACAAATCATGGGAAATAAACAGATATGTCAGCTTATACTGTTCCTGGAGCTCTTTGAGCAGGTTAATGATCTGTGCCTGAATGGACACGTCCAGAGCTGATACAGCCTCGTCGCACACAACGAACTCCGGATTTAATGCCAGAGCCCTGGCAATGCAGATACGCTGGCGCTGACCGCCGGAGAACTCATGAGGATAACGCTCCTTGTGGTACGGCTGAAGACCGCAGTTATCCATTATCTGATCAATATAGTCATTGAACTCCGCCTTTGGCACAAGATTATGCTCGCGGACTGCTTCTCCAATGATCTCGCCCACAGGAAGCCTGGGGGAAAGACTGGAAAACGGATCCTGGAAGATGATCTGCATCTTTGTGCGCAGTTCACGCATTTTATCATTGGGAATATCGTAAACTTCCTGGCCGTTAAACAATACCTGCCCGCCTGTCTTCTCGCCGGACAGGCGGAGGATCGTCCGGCCTGTGGTCGTCTTGCCGCAGCCGGACTCTCCTACAAGTCCCATAGTCTTGCCGCGCTCCAGGTTAAAGGTAACACCGTCCACAGCCTTTACATTTCCAACCACATGGGAGATCATACCGCCCTTAACTGGAAAATACTTTTTCAGATGATTCACCATCAGGATATATTTCGGATCATAAGTCACCGGAGTATAATTCGGAGTCGCAATATCATTTTTTTTATGAAACATTATTTCTCCTCCTTTCCGGCGCCGGCAGCGCTGCCCGGATCTGCCGGACTATCTGTCCCGGCATCCTTATAATATCGGTAGCAGCTCACCTTATGAGTCGCCGAGATGCTGATCTCTTCCGGATATTTTCCGCTGCACTGTTCTACGCACATCTCACAGCGGTCTTTAAAATAGCAGTAATCCGGCATATTGACCGGGTTCGGTACCTTTCCAGGGATGGAATACAGCTTGTCTACCCGTTTGCCGACCACCGGCTTGGACGCCATAAGACCGATAGTATACGGGTGGCATGGATTCTCAAAGATCTCCTCCGCCGTACCCTTCTCCACAATACGTCCTGCGTACATAACAACCACATAATCCGCCATCTCAGCGATCACGCCGAGGTCGTGGGTGATAAGCATGATGGAGGAATTGATTCGTTCTTTTAAGCTGCGCAGCAGATCCAGAATCTGTGCCTGGATCGTAACGTCCAGAGCGGTAGTCGGCTCATCCGCGATAATGACCTTCGGATTACATGCCAGAGCCATTGCTATCATGACACGCTGGCGCATACCGCCGGACAGTTCATGGGGGAACATTTTATAAACGCCCTCGCTGTTGGCGATACCTACCATTTTCAAAAGCTCGATCGAGCGCTCCCTGATCTGATCCTTTGTCTTTCCGGCTCCATCGTGAAGCGCAATGACCTCGTCCACCTGCTGTCCAATACGAAAGACAGGATTCAGTGAAGTCATCGGCTCCTGAAAGATCATAGAAACATAATTGCCGCGGAGAGACTGCATCACCTTGTCCGGAACCTTTGACACATCGTAAGCCTTATCCCCTAGATTCAGACGTACAGCGCCTTCCACGATCTGACCCTGCGGACGCTGAATAAGCTGCATCAGGGAAAGGCTTGTTACCGACTTACCGCAGCCGGACTCTCCTACGACGCCCACCGTCTTTCCGGCGGCCACCTCAAAGGATACTCCGTCCACGCTTTTTACCACACCTGTATCAGTAAAGAAATAGGTATGAAGATTGTCAAACTCCACAGCATTAGCCGGATCTTTCATCTCGGTCAGATATTCGGACTCCGGTATATTTTTTCTTTTACGCTTCTTTTCAAAAGCGTCCGTGATCTTGCGGTTCTCCTTGGAAATTCTCCGGGATTCCTTGCCGGACATATATCCTGTGTTTTTTTTCTTTGCCATAATGTTCTCCTCCTTACCGTTTCATCTTCGGGTCAAATGCATCGCGCAGACCGTCGCCTACAAAGTTGAATCCGAGAACGGTAATAAGCAGACAGATACCGGCGGGAATCCAGATGAACCAGTAGTTTGTCATAACATATGCGTTATTTACGTCATTGATAATATTTCCCCAGGAAGCAAACGGGAACTTTACGCCAAGTCCCAGGAAGGACAATGTTGCTTCCATAATGATCGTTGAACCAAGGCTCATCGTACAGGTAACGATGAGCTGCGGAATCACATTCGGAATCAAATGTTTAAAAATACGGCGGTGCACACTGATGCCGCAGGCTTCTGCCGCTGTCATAAATTCCTGTTCACGCAGGGACAGGATCTGTCCGCGTACAAGACGGGCAATGGATGGCCAGCTTAAGAATCCCAGAATCAGCATCAGGTAGACCATACGGATCATAGGATCTACCTGCATAGCATCCATGGCAGCCCCCAGAATGATGATCAAAGGCGTAGACGGGATACAGTAGAATACATCCACGATACGCATAATAAGGTTGTCCACCCATCCGCCGAAATACCCGGAGACACCGCCCATGATAACGCCGAGGAATGCCGCAATAAATACAACGATAAAACCGATCACAAGCGACACCCTGCCGCCGTACATCAGACGGGTAAGCATATCCATGCCGTTTGTGTCTGTACCGAGCCAGTGGGTCTTGGAAGGAGCTGCATAGCGGTCATATACATAGGTCTCTTTCCCCTGGGTTACATCCCATGTCTTATCAGATGGGTTATAAGTAATATTTAGCGTCTGCTCTTCTCCTTCTTCATCCGTATAAGTAATTGTATCTGTATCCTCCTCGATAGCAACAGCGATCTTCTCTCTCACTTCTTTGGAGATTGTGGCTCCGTTTTCGACCGGTGACACAACAAGACGGCTGATAAAACCGACTTCTGTTCCACCGTCGGAGATGATACCCTCTTCGCTGATCGCATACTGAGTCCCCTCACTTGTAAACTCAGTTTTTCCGCCAGTATAAGCTTTGAGCGCTTCAAGATAAGTATCAAAGCTCATGGACTGTCCTTCTTCAAGGTTGATAATATCCTTTGCCGCCAGGGCAAGCACCGTACCGCCGCTGGAGACCAGATAAAGATCTTCTCCTTCGGTGCTGATATCGTAGACAACACCGTCATATTCAAAGGACTCTGCCTTTTGATTTACCGCCAGGAGGAACTTTGCCTCAAGGATGGAACTGAATTCCTGTCCGTCAGCCACCGTATATCTCAGTTCGTCATTTTGTATCACTCCGGCGTAGTCTTTCCTTAAGTCCGTATAAGTATAAAACTGTTCATCCTGTTTATAAGGGCTGATAAGACCTCCGACAAAGGAAAAGATAAACATAACCACCAGCATGGTCAGCCCCAGAACCGCCAGACGGTTCCGGAAGAAACGTTTTGCCACCAGCGCGCCGGGAGAAAGGACTTTCACACGGCGGTCGTCATTTAATGAGATCTGCTCTTCATTATCAAGAGGTGTCTTATTCTTTAAATCTTCCATATTATCTCGCACGATCGTATCTCCTTTCTTAGGTAAGACGCACACGCGGATCTACAACCGCATACAAAACATCTGATATCAGGTTGCCTGCCAGAGTGAGCACTGCCAAAAACGACAAGTAAAACATAGAGAAAGGAATGTCGCCGATGACCATCGCCTGATAGGAAGTCCACCCAATCCCCGGAATAGAAAACAGTGTCTCCGTAATCAGCGCTCCTGCAAATAATCCCGGCAGAGAGCCTCCTACAATGGTCACAAGCGGGATCAGTGTATTTCTGAACGCGTGATGATAAATGACCTTACGCTCACTTAAGCCCTTGGCACGGGCTGTACGAATATAATCTGAGTTTAAGACCTCCAGCATATTGGTACGGGTGTAACGCATCAATGAACCCACAGACACGATCACCAGCGTGGCGATCGGCAGCACAAGGTGATATCCCATATCCAGAATCTGCCCCATGCGGTCAAGCTGATTATAGTTACGGCCTACAAGACCATACAGATCAAACCATCCGAGCTTTACGGAAAATACGAGTTTTAAGATTGTAGCGAAAAAAAACGTCGGCAGGGAAATACCTACCAGAGCGCCTGCGGTAATACCATAGTCCAGACGGGAGTACTGCTTTGTCGCGGCGATAACTCCCAGCGGAATCGCAATAATCAGCTCCAGGACAAAAGCGATCGCTCCCATCACAAATGACACGCCGATCACTTCCTTAAATTTCTGAACAACCGGAACTGTATATTTCCAACTGTCTCCGAATTGTCCCTGTACTGCTCCTCCAAGCCATGTAAAAAAGCCGGCCACAATATTTTTATCCATGCCATAAGTCGCATTGAGCTGTTCCATCCATTCATCATAGCTCTTGGCCCCGGCGCCCTGAGAAAGGTTCATGGCCATGTTCTCCACAAAGGATGAGGGCAGACAGCGCATTACCGCGTAGAGAATAAAAGTAACACAAAAAAGAATCCCTATAGATATCAGTATCCTCTTAATAATAAATTTTCTCACGGAAATCTCTCCATTCTTCAGTAATAGATCAGCAAAACTTTTTTAGCAGGTGGGAAATCCGGATAAATTTCCCATCTGCTAAAAAAGGAACCGCTTCATACTACGGAAGCGGTTCCCCCGTTGTGCCGTCAAAAGCAGCGCTTCATTTCATTTAATGCCTGAAATGACGTTAATTCATCTCCAGTTTTTCAATATCGTTCATCCAATCCCAGAACGGTGTCAGGTCTGGTGTCAGAGTGTCTAAGTTCACACGCTCTGTGGAGAAGATGTAGCAGTCGCTTCTCTGGTACACCGGAACCTCAACTCCCCAGTCCATGATGATCTCCATCGCTGCCTGATATAATCCCTTGCGGTATGTCTGATCTGTGGACTGACGTGCTGCAATGATCATGTCATCCAGTTCAGCATCGTTGATCTTGTAGTAGTTTGTAGTTCCCTTGCTGTGATACAACTGGTAATTATCCGGGTCAGCAGTTGCTGTCCATGCAGCGCACCACATCTCTGCTGTACCTGACTGATA
>ERZ1643249.4259-NODE-4259-length-12099-cov-7.773414_pt1 | contig 12099 bp, 12 predicted proteins | sample MGYA00579263_ERZ1643249 | MGnify/ENA primary metagenome ERZ1643249 (study PRJEB29033, sample SAMEA4952264) | chicken gut metagenome | biome: Broiler Chicken; feature: Gastrointestinal Tract; material: Caecum | place: Ireland | collected 2018 | study: Broiler...
AATATAATATTTTATTAAAAGATGATAAAACTTATCCTTATATTGAACTTACGAATGAGAAGTATCCAAGACTTAAAATTGTTAGAAATGCTAAAAGAAAGAAGTCTAAAGATCATTTATATGGTCCTTATCCTAATGTTGCAGCAGCAAGGAAGACAGTTGAGATGATTAACCGGATTTATCCGCTTAGAAAGTGTGATAAATTGCAAAAAGACTTGTGTCTTTATTATCATATTCATGAGTGTCTGGGATATTGTGTAAAAGAGGTTCCTGAAGATGATATTAATCAGATGAAAAGAGAAATTATCTCTTTTTTAAAGGGTGACTCTAGGGAAATTGTTGAAAAAATTAAAGCTTCTATGGAAAAAGCAAGTGAAGCTATGAACTACGAAAAAGCGTTGGAATTAAAACAGATGTTAGAAGATATCGATATTACTTTACGTAAACAAAAAATTGATCTTAATAAGGGATATCAATTTGATTTAGTGAATTATTATCAAGATGAGAATTATTTATCGATAGAGATTTTCTTTATCCGGGATGGTTTGTTGTTTGGAAGACATAATGAAATTATTCAGACGATGATTGATCCGGAAGAAGAAGTTGTGGAGTATTTAATTAAGTTTTATGATAAGTCAGGAGTTTTACCTAAAGAGTTGTATTTACCAGATGAGCTAAATTCGGAACTTATTAGTGAATATTTTCAACTAAAAACTTATCGTCCACAAAAAGGAAAGTTAAAGAAGCTTTTAGATTTAGCGAAGGAAAATGCCAAAGAGCAGTTAGATTTACAAGAAGAGACCTTAAAGAAAGATGATAGACTTAGAATGGATGCCATCCGTGAGTTAAAAGAGTTATTGCACCTTGATTCGGTATCTCGTATGGAGTCTTTTGATAACTCGCATTTATTTGGCACATTCTATGTTGGTGGTATGGTGGTGTTTGAAGACTTTTTACCATTAAAGAATGAATATCGTAAATTTAAGATATCTACAGATGTAAAAGATGATTTATCGGCGATGAAGGAAGTTTTATATCGTAGGTATTATAAAGTACTGATGGAGAATTTAGAAAAGCCAGATTTGATTGTGATGGATGGTGGTAAATTACAAATAAGTGTTGCGAAAGAAATTGTTGATTCCTTAGGCTTACATATTCCTATTATTGGTCTTGTTAAAGATGATAATCACAGAACTAGTTATATTATGAATGATAAGTATGAAGTGTTAAATGTAGATAAGAATTCTAATTTGTTCTTATTCTTTACTAGGATTCAGGATGAAGTGCATCGTTATGCAATTACTTATCACAGAAATATTAAATCTAAGGGAATGTTATCTAGTGTTTTAGATGTTGTTCCTGGAATTGGTGAAGTAAGAAAGAAAGAATTATTAAAAAAATTTGGTTCTTTAAAGCGATTAAAAGAAGCTAGTGTGGAGGAACTTTCTGAAGTGGTATCTAGAGATGTTGCAAAAAATTTAGTTTCTTACTTGCAAGAGTTGTAGTATAATGGATATGAAAGGGTGAAGAGTGTGAAAAGATTAAATCAAAAAGGGTTTTCATTGGTTGAATTATTGACAACAATTGTTATCTTGGGAATCTTAATGTCGGTTGCTGTAGGAGGTGTTTTAATTTATATTAATAAAACTAAAAATGATGCCTTTGAGACATTAGAGTATACTTCTTATGATGGTACAGTAAATTATATGATGGAACATAATATGCTATTAAATGAGGGCGAGTCAATGAGTGTTACGCTTGCTGAATTATTTGAAGGAGGCTACATTGAAAGGCCTACTGATCCTAACGACAATGGAAAATTATGCACGGGAACGGTTACTGTTACTAATAATTCTACTAGTTCTACTAGTTCTACGATTGGTTTAGATAAATATAAATATGTAGTGGACTTAGACTGTGGAAATAGAGATCCAGTAACATTTCCTTAGAATGGAGTAGTTTATGAGTAAAATAAAAGTAATGGATGAGATTTTAGCTAATAAGATTGCTGCTGGTGAAGTTGTCGAAAAAACGATGAATGTAGTAAAAGAATTAGTTGAAAATTCTATTGATGCTGGTAGTGATTGTATTAAAATAGAACTTATTGATTCTGGTGTAAAAGAAGTCAGAGTAACTGATAATGGTATCGGTATGGATAGAGAGGATGCTACTTTAGCGTTTTCTAGACATGCTACCTCTAAATTAAAAAATTTGGATGATTTGTTTAATATTGAATCTTTAGGTTTTCGAGGAGAAGCGTTGCCATCCATTGCTTCTGTTTCTAATATTGAATTAAAGACTTCTAACGGAGAACAAGGTACCTATCTTACTTTGTCTGCTGGCAAAGATATGCACGTTGAAGATAGTGACTTACAAAAGGGAACTAGTATTACTGTTAAAGATTTATTTTATAATACACCGGTTCGTCTAAAGTATTTAAAAAATCTTTATGTGGAACTTGCTAATATTACGGAATATGTAAATAAGATGGCTCTTTCTTATCCAAATATAAAATTTACATTGATTAATAATGATAAAGTTTTATTGGATACGGATGGAAATGGTGATTTAAGAAAAGTTATTTATGAAATATATGGTGCAGATATTACGAAAAAGATGATTGAGGTGTCTGGTGAGAATGATGACTACTATATTCATGGATACATGTCTTATCCTGAGATGACTAAGAGTAATCGTAGTTCTATTACTACTTTGGTCAATGGTCGAGTTATTAAAAATAATGAGTTAAATAAAGTTATTGTAGATGCTTATCATACTTATATTCCTAAAGATAAGTTTCCGATTGTGGTATTACATATTGATGTAGATCCTATTTTGATTGATATTAATATTCATCCTACAAAGATGGATATTAAATTTTCTAAGATGGATACGTTAAAAGAATTAGTAAATGATGAGTTTTCTAAGCAATTAAAGAAATTAACATTGATTCCTCAGATTAGTACTAGAACGGAAGAAGCTGTGAGAGAGACTACGATTCCACTTTATCGTGCTTTTAAAAAAGAAGAGGTGGAGCAACCTAAGTACGAGGAGACTGTTTTGAATTTTTCCGTTTCTGAAGCGGATGATAGTGTTTCTGCTTCTGTTTCTTATGAGGAGACAGATATTGATCAAAATGTAGAAGTTTCGAAGGAGCCACGTATTAAACCGATGATTCCTAGAGGAATTGTTTATATGACTTATATTATTGCTGAAAATGAGGATGGTATGTATATTATTGATCAACATGCCGCAGCAGAGCGCATTAATTATGAAAAAGTGCTAGCTTCTTTAAAAGAGAAAGTGATTCCTATTGATTTATTAATTCCTGTTAAAATAGAGCTTGCTTCTAATGAGTTTTTAATTATTAAGAATCATTTAGATATTTTAAATAAATATGGTTTTCTTGCAGAGGAGTTTGGTATGAATACGATTATTGTTCGCAGTCATCCTCATTGGATTGAAGATGATATTGCTGAAGAGTGTATTCGTAAAGTGGTAGATATTATTATTACGAAAGAAGATTTTGATTTTGATCAATTTGTATGGCGTATGGCTTCTACTATGGCATGTAGGATGTCTGTTAAGGCTAATGATTATTTATCTTATGATGATCAAGTATGGTTGTTAGATACATTAAGATGTTGTGAAAATCCATTTACTTGTCCTCATGGTAGACCTACTATTATTACTTATACTAAATATGACTTAGAAAAACTATTTAAGAGATCTTTAGACTAGGAGAAGAAATATGAAGCCGATTATTGTGATTGTTGGACCTACGGGAGTAGGAAAGACACGATTGAGTATTGAACTTGCGAAAAGAATGGATGCAGAAATTATTAATGGTGATTCTGTTGCAATCTATAAAAAATTAGATATCGGGAGTGCGAAACCATCGAAAGAAGAAAGATTGGAAGCTGTTCATCATTTGATTGATATTAAAGATCCGACAGAAGAATATAGTGTTTATGATTACCAAAGAGATGCTAGGACTGCAATACGGGATATTGATAGTCGCGGGAAGAGGATTATTGTTGCAGGCGGTACGGGTCTTTATATTAAAGCTCTTCTTTATAATTATATTTTTACGCCGGAAAGTAGACAAAATACGTATGATGATTTAAGTAATGAAGAGATATTAGATAAAATTAAAAGCTATGATAATACAGTTACTATTCATCCTAACAATCGTAAAAGATTGGTTCGTACTTTGAATAAATATGAAAATGGTGATGTTTTAACGCATCAAAAAGATGAATGTTTGTATCCTATTTATGTTGTAGGACTTACTGCTTTACGTAGTATGGTTTATGATAGAATTAATAAAAGAGTAGAGAATATGATCGATAATGGATTGTTAGAAGAAGTCCTATCTTTAAAAGGGGATTATAAGAATTCTAGAGTATTAGGTACTGCTATTGGATATAAAGAGTTTATTCCTTATTTTTTAGGTGATACGAGTTTAGAAGAGGTAATAGAAAAAATTCAGCTTGATTCTAGGCATTATGCAAAAAGACAGTATACTTTTTTTAATCACCAATTTGATACTCATTGGTATAATGTTAATTTTGATGATTTTAATCAGACTATCGATGAAATATATGAAGATATAAAAAAACAAGAAGCCAGTTAGGCTTCTTTTAATTCGGAATAAACATCCATGTTAAATTGATGTTCTGTTTGTTCGATTGCTAAAAGGTTATTGGTACTTATTAAAAAGAAATTATGATCTAAGATGTTTTCTTTCGTAGAGGTTACGGGATCATCCCAGGTTAGGTCTAGGTGTAGCCATTGATTGTTTACAAATACAGCATTCCAGACATGTTCTTCACTTGATACTTTGTAATTTTTAATTCCTAATTTTTCTAAAAATAGTTGCATAGCATCTGTATATCCACCACAGATTCCATATCCTTGAAGAAGAGGTCCATAGGCTATATCTGATTGATAGGTCGTGTCACCATAATCACTTCTGGCAGAATCATATACACTATTGTTAATAATATAGTCATGTATTCTTAGGATATTATTGGTATCTGTATCCCCTGGAATAATTAATTGTCCAGCTAATTCATCTACTTTGTTATTAATTTCTCTTATTTGCTCATCACTGTAGCTTTTTTGAATATGAATTTGTACTTTTCCTAGGGAGTCATACTGTGTTTCTATATGATAGAAACCGTTATATGGATGAACAAAATTATTAATATCAGAAAGCATTTCTTGATTGTTTGCTAAACTTTCTACTTCGTTTAAACAATCACTATAAGTATCAGGACAGTAGAAAGTAAAATTTTCCATTCCTGAGTTTATTGCGGTATAAAAAATATTTAGAATATCTTGTTTAGAGTCAGGTGAGAAGTCATCTGTTGTTTGTACATAATTAAAATCATAGTCTCTATAGTACTCGTTTTTATTTTCTAGAGTAGATGTATCATCTTGAAATGAACGAAGAACAGAATAATAAGCTTTTTGTAAGTCTTGTTGATACAAAAATAATACTCCGATAATTATTAATGTAATGGCCAATAAAATAAGTTTTTTCATAATTCCTCCAGTACCTTAGTTATGCTAATTTAATTCTAACGTAAAAGAAAAAAATTGTAAATAAAAACCAATCGAAGGATTGGTTTGTTTACATAGCGTTTTTCATCTTTGTTAATCTTGATTTTAAACGTGCAGCTTTATTTTTATGGATTTTTCCACTAGCCATAGCTTTGTCAACTCTTTGAATAGCAATATTATAGTTGTTGTTTGCTGCTTCTTTGTTTTCTGCTCTTACTTCTTTTTCAAATTTTTTAATAGCAGTTCTCATGCTTGAGATTACTAACGTATTTACGTTTGTTTTTTTCACGTTAGAACGTACTCTTTTTTTAGCACTAGCAATATTTGGCATTTTTTCACCTCACTTTTATAAACATATTAATTTTATCAAATATTCTTTAAATTTGCAAATATTTTTTTGGTGAATTGTCAATATTAAAAATAGGTGAAGAAAATGCATACAATCGATTTAAAAAATACGGATTTGAGAACAGATTTAGTTATTGATGAAATTAGTAATAAACAAGCAAAAGAATTAGGTGTAGTTACTAATGTTGTTACTAAGACTAAGAATACGACATTAGAAGAAGTTGAGGTTACCAAAGAGTTAGAAGAAAAATTACATAAGAAAGCGGGCTATTATAGTACAGTTTCATTTCAAGATGTGACAGATAAGAATAATTTTAAAGATGTAGAACAGGTTATGATTCAAGCCTTGAAGTTAATGTATGAAAAAATAAACTTAAAGGAAGATGGAAAAATTTTAATTGTAGGTCTTGGTAATGAAAAGTCTACACCGGATTCTTTAGGACCTAAATGTATTGATCAAGTTTTAGTAACTAGACATTTGTTTTTACTGGGAGAAGTTGAGAATGGTTATCGGAATACTGCTAGTTTTAAACCTAGTGTTACTGGCGCTACTGGAATTGAAACTAAAGATTTAATAGAAGCTGTCAAATGCAAGGTAGAGCCTGATTTGATTATCGTAATTGATGCTTTGGCTACGAATTCTATTGAACGACTTAATAAGACGATTCAAATTGCAACTTCTGGCATTTCTCCGGGAAGTGGTATTGGTAATGATCGTATGGAGATTAGTGAAAAAACGCTTGGTGTTCCGGTTTTAGCTATTGGTATACCTACTGTAGTGGATGCTACTACAATCGTACAGAATACTTTACAGTTATTATTAAAACAAATTAGTTATAAGTTAAGTAATCAGGATAATGATAAATTAAAACTAGTGCCAGTTAATAAACAAGATTATCAGTATCATCAAGGTGAGTTGACCAATGAACAGAAAGAAGATGTTTTGGGAATGGTTGGATTGCTTAGTGATAGTGAACAAAAAGAATTATTATTAGAGGTATTGTTGCCAGTTAACTATAATTTAATGGTAACACCTAAGGAAATAGACTATGTTATGGATAAGTTAAGTCTATTATTGGGAAATGCCATTAATAAAAGTCTTCATACTCACTTTAATCCGACAAATTAACTTGCTTTTATTAGGTATATTAGTCTTGGTGATAGAATGAAGAAGAGATTTTATTCTAAAACAAGAAAAAAGCATAGAGTAAGAAAATATCTTTTTTTACTTCTTTTTGTGTTTGGTATGTATATTGCTTATCAATATTTAGATCAAAGTCCTATCAATATAGATCAGAAAGAGTTTGTAAAAATTTTACTTTCTAAAGATCAGGAAAAAAGTTTAGCGGAGTCTGTTCTTTCTATTATTTTTCCATCAAATGAAGAAAAAGTAGTAGCACTCCTTGAAAATAATTATCAAAATTTGATTATAGAAGAACAGTCGAAGGTAGTTTCCATTGCTGCGGAAGTAGAGCAGGGTGAACCTTGTATTTATATTTATAATAGTCATCAAACAGAAGAATATACACCAAATACTTTCGTTGAGTATAGTGTAATGCCAACTGTGATGATGAATGATTATATTTTAGAAGAAAAATTTGAAGAGCATAATTTTGCAACAGTCGTAGAAGAGAGAAATATTAAAGAGGTATTAAATCAGAATGGTTGGAATTATGCTAAAAGTTATCAAGCTAGTAGAGTTTTTTTAGAAGATGTTAGAACAACTTATCCTAGTTTAAAATATTTTATTGACGTGCATAGAGATAGTTTAGGAAAAGATAGAACTACTGTTACTATAGGTGATAAGAATTATGCTAGCATTTTGTTTTTGATAGGATTAGAGAATCCTAATTATCAACAAAATTTAGAATTTACAGAAAAAATTAATCAGAAAATTAATGAAAAATATCCTAATTTATCTAAAGGAATTTATAAAAAGGAAGGACCAGGTGTCAATGGTGTTTATAATCAGGACTTTTCTCCGTTTACTATCTTAGTGGAAATGGGAGGTCCTGAAAATACTATTGATGAAGTTTTGAATACATCTTTGGCATTTGCTGATTGTTTTCTTGAGGTGATTAATGAATATGAATTACACTAGAATATTTCAACTTACTATTGGTGTGTTGATTATTTTGTTTATCGGACTCTATATTGGTCAAATGACCGGATATTATCAATATAGTGAGAGTAAAAAGACTACTTTAACAGAAAGCGCTATTCAAAGGTTTGAGCAAGATGTTAAAGAGGGTAAGGAGATTAGAGCGGGAGATTACTTAGAAAAAGAAACAGATTATAATAATAAGGCCTCTACTTTAGGTATGAAAGTTTCTAAGTTAATTGAGGCAGGTTTTAATAAAGCAATGAACACTATTTTTGATGAGTTATCTAAAGCAATTAGTAATCAATAATATATTAAAAAATTATTTTCTTTATAAAAAAAGTGTGCTATACTCAATTATAGGATAGGGGTGCTATGATGATTGAGGGACAAATAATTCATAAGTTAAAACTAGATATTGAAGAGAAAGAACGTTCCTATCAAAAAGAATTACAAAAGATAAAAGCAGAAAATGAACTACTTGCTTATATTAAAGGAATGTTGGATATTACGGAGGGAAATGTTAGTAATTTTCCATATTATGATCCTAATGATTTAGATACGAAAGAGGCAGAAGAAGATTTTAATGTTATGTTGAAATATACTTTAAAAGAAGATCGCATTATTGCTTCTTTTAAAGCAGAAGTTAAGAATTTGTACTTCTTAGAAAAAATAGGATATCGTCATGCAGAACAATATCAAGAAACGAAAGAACGATTAGAGGAATATCGTCGTAAGATTGAACAGTCATATCAAGAGTTAATTTCTAACGAAACGTTAAAAAAAGCAACTGCTAAAAAGGAAGAAATTTTAAAGAAGTTGTCTGATTTAAAGACAAGTTTAGTAAATGAAAATATGTTAGAAATACAAGATATTGACTCCTTTTATGAAGAATTAAAATATGCTAATTTATCAGAAAATGAGAAGACTGCTATTTTGCTTTCTGTGTTAGAAAAAAATTTGGCTTTACAGAAAAAGCGTCTTGAAGAGTTAGAAAATATAGAACAAATACAAAATAGAGTTATTGTAAAAATTGCACTTGTGATTCCTGAACAAGAGTTGGAAAATATGAAAGAAATATTAAGTTTACAGAAGGTACAGCTAGAAAAGTTGCCAATTAGAATTACTTATCCTATCAAAATGCGAGTTATCCAGTTACAGCCAAAGACACAAGAGATTATTGATATTATAAAAAATGGTTCTAATATGAAAAAAAGTAAAGTGGATACACCTAAAAAAAGCATGGTAGAAGAGTAAAATTAGATAGTAGGTGAAGAAATGACGGATCAAAATGAATTAATTACGATATTAAAAGATGCAATTAATGATAAGAAGAATGATGTAAAAGAATATAATAATCGACTTGATCAAAATTTATCACTAAAGATGCAACTTTTAGAGGACTTAAGACAAGATGTTAATGAGATTACAAAAGTGGATATGAATACATTAAATGAGATTATTCAACAGTTTCCTCTTCCAGAAGAAAAGAAGGCATCTTTGATGCAAGAGTTAGATATTATTAAAGCTTTGCTTACCTTAAACCAGACGGAAAAAACTAACTATACGTTACTTCCGAATCAGTTAGCAGCATTTACTACTTTTATTGAGTGTTTAGAAAAATATATTGAGGCAAAAAATCAAGAGAAACAGTCGATTGACTCGGAATATAATCATATTATGGTGTTAACTAATCAGTATAAGAGTTTACTTTCTAAGTTAAAAAGACCAAATAATACAGAACTAATTACTGATATTGATACTATTCTTCATTTGTTTCAAGAAAATAAGATTGAGGAAGATAAAAAGCAAGCTATTTTACTGTCTTTAATTAAATATAATCAAGAAGTTATTTCTAAAAAAGAAAAGGAAGTTAGTCATCGAAAAGTAGATATTACAGCTATGGAACTTACTACAATATTCCAAAGATATGGCTATGATTTTTCTAAGTTAGATACAGAATATCAGATAAAATTAAGAAAAGAAGGAAATAGAAAAAATATTGATGAAGTTCTTAATGCTATGCAAGAGGTTGGTTTTTCTAAACTTCGTGAAGAGTCTTCAGGACTTATTCTTACTTCTTTATTATTAGGAAGTACGAAAGATATTGTTCGTGATATTACTAATATGGCTGGAGAAAGAGGAATTAATCTTACTACCATTGAAAAATTAGTTAGTGCTTATTTACCTAATCGGTTTTTATGGCAAGGACGTTATCATATTGGAAAAATGGAAGATTTTAAGAAGAATTTAACTTTGTTAGCAGAACATGGTATTAGTATTCCTGCTGTTAGTGAAAAAGAAAAAGAGTTATTGATTACTTCTAATGCTATACTTCAGAAAAATTTAGAATGGTTAGAAAAATATGGATTATATAGTGATACAGTAAGTGATTTATTATTAGATGATTTCTTGTCTTCTATGTTGTCACAAAATATTCCTGAAGTTATTGATTTATGGATTGAGTCACATCCATTAGGAATTGCTTATATTAAAAACAATTTAAGTGTTTTAGCTAGTTATTTATCTGATGATACTTTATTGTTTTATAAATTATATATCTCTCAAAGAGAAAGTGATACTTCTCCTTTTAGGTTAACTGTTTCTAATGGTGTAAAGAAATTACATCTTAGAAAAGAGTTTACTAAAAACTCTATTCCTTATCTTGGAATTCATGATTTAGAAAGCGCTAAAGAAGTAACACAAGCTTTTGAGATACTTTTTGAAAATCAAGAAAAGTATTTGGAATGTGCAAAACAGTCTTTAACTAACACTATATCTGATAATATTTTTGATCATCCGTATATTGTCCATATGAATCAATTTTCTGATCCTCATGAGAGTCTATTATATGATATTCATGGAATTAAAATATCTAAATTAAAAGTATTGAGAATTTATGACAGTTTGTGTAAATCAGGTCTAGGAGATAGTATGGATGCTTTACTATTTGCTGTTACTTATCATAAGATATTTTCAGAAAAAGAGTATCATCAATTAGTTACGGCTATTTGTGATGCAGTGGATATGGAAAGGGAGATTTTATGAGTTTTTTATTAGAGTATAATATTTCAGATGATACTATCCAAAAAATAAAAGAAAATCATGAAGAAAGTATGATATTTTCTGTACTTTGTTTTAAAGAAAATGTCATAGAAGTCATTCAGTATTTAAAATCTATTCATATAGAAGTTTTAGATGATTTACTTATTAACCGTCTAGAGTTGTTCTTAATTCCTAAAGATGTAATTCAAGAGAGATTTGAGAAGTATAACATTCAGGTGTTAGTCGATTTAATTAATGAAGATATTAGTGTATTAAATAACGTATAGAAAGTTTCGGCTTTCTTTTTTTTTGTTATTTTTCTAACTGGCTTTCTTCTATTATGGTTATTGGATATTGGCTTAGTAAAGGACTATCTTTTGGTATGATTATGCGATAAGTAATTGTTTCTAAGTAGGATTTATCTAGTATATGTTCTTTAGGTATTTTATAATTTATTTCTTTTTCTTTGGTATATGGAAAAGTAATATCACAAATTACTGCTTTTATTAATTCTTTTGTTTGTGCTTTCTTTAATGCTTCTTTTACAGATTTACTATATGCTCTAATTAATCCTGAAGTGCCTAACTTGATTCCTCCAAAATAACGAACAGTGATTGCTATTACGTTTGTAATATCTTCTTTTTCTAATATATTTAGCATAGGAAGTCCAGCTGTGGAACTTGGTTCGCCATCATCTTCTGCTTTTTTTATTGTTTCTCCTATTTTATAGGCATAACAATAATGAGTTGCTTTAGGATAGTCTTTTTTTATTTGATTTAAAATAGAGTCTACTTCTTCTTTAGATTTTATTTTTGCTATTATTGTAATGAATCTTGAATTTTTAATTATTATTTCATTTTTTACATTTTCATGAATGGTATACATAACTTTCACCATTCATATTATATCATGTATTATTTTGTACATAAAGGGCTAGATTGTTAGTAATTTCATGTTTTTTAACTTTTATTTTGCTTGTATTGTGCTATAATGTTTAGTTTTTTATAGCACATCTTGAGTATACGAAAGAATGTGTT
>ERZ1643249.4260-NODE-4260-length-12097-cov-10.823783_pt1 | contig 12097 bp, 7 predicted proteins | sample MGYA00579263_ERZ1643249 | MGnify/ENA primary metagenome ERZ1643249 (study PRJEB29033, sample SAMEA4952264) | chicken gut metagenome | biome: Broiler Chicken; feature: Gastrointestinal Tract; material: Caecum | place: Ireland | collected 2018 | study: Broiler...
ACAAAGAACAAACCTCTTTTATAAGGTCTTATTCTCTGTCAGGCTCATAACCGTCTGAAATATCTGCTGCGGTTTTCAACTACTCTTACGACATATTTATTCAGTTTTCCCAAATGCTTCTATTGTATCCATAATAACTTTTTTTCTGGCGTACATCGAGTTTTTTCCATTTGGAAAGTAACTGAATTTCTTCACCCGTAAGTCTATTTTCGTCCACGTCGAACAAAAGCGCGGCGAGCGGCTTGTCCAACGCATAACACAAGCTCTTCAATGTATCCAATTTAGGCATTGTGCCACGCGAAATCCATGAATGAAACAAATATAATTTTACGGCCATCCTCTTCCCGACCAATAATACATCAATCCAAGAAAGCGCCTATATTAATTACGAGATAATACTATTTAATAATATTGTCATATTTATTGCCGCCGCATTTTGCGGCGGCAACCGTTATACTTTTTATTGCACGTGCGTAGGCGCATTATACAGATTTGCCGCACCGATTATCCCCGCCATATTCCCCAAAGAAGCCGTCAATATTTTTACGGGCGCATATTGAACACCGCCAAACACAGACTTTTCCACCTTTTTCGTTAACGGAACGGTCAAAGCGTCTCCTTCGGCACAAACTCCTCCGCCCAAAATAACCGCTTCCGGACGAATGGCATTTACGACGTTTGTTACCCCCACCGATAAATAGTTAATATAACTATCAACCACTTTTTTAGCAGCCTTATCACCTAATCGCATGCCGTCAAACGCAGTCCTTCCGTTAACATTGTTTATATCAGCTGAGCATAGTTTCCACATTACGCTATCAACATCGCGAGCCATCGCACGTTTCGTCTGTCTGATCAATGCCGTCGCTGAAGCATAAGCTTCAAAACAGCCGCGCCGTCCGCAAGTACATTTTTCTCCTCCGAAGCGGATCACTTCATGCCCCAATTCAGCCCCTGCACCGCGGTTACCTTCAAACAGTTTCCCGTCGATCACGATGCCGCTACCCACCCCCGTGCCGAGCGTGAGCATGACGATAGATCTGTACTCTTTGCCCGCTCCACAGAGATATTCCCCATACGCAGCGGCGTTGGCATCATTCGTTATACGCACGGGAAGATGCAATTCGTTCCCCAGCTCTGCCGCAAGCGGCACCTTTTCCCATGCTAAATTATTGCTGTAAATAACGACGCCGTTTTCTCCGTCTATCGTGCCGGGAGCACCTACCCCTACCGCTTTAACACGGACACTCACGGCTTTTGAAAGTTTTTTCACAAGTTCCGCCATCGTTGACACTACATTCGAAAAACCCTTTTCTCTGTTCGTCGGTATAGATTCATACTTTATTACTGTTCCTGTTTCATCGACGATGCCGCACTTGATGTTTGTTCCGCCGAGGTCTATCCCTGCATAATATTCCATTCGTTATTCTCCGCAGTCAGTATGATTTTTGCCTCTCCGCCCAACACAAAACTTTCGCCGCACGGAACAAAAAAACTGTCTCCCGCACAAAATGGCTGCCCGTTTGCCGTGCCCTTACCATCGATTATGTTGATCGCCGTAAAAGACTCCGCATTAACCTCCTCATACGCTCCGTTTAAGATAAGCTCACGACACCGAAAATATTTGCAAGCCGTCAAAAGCCGCAGCTTGTTCCCCTGTATCTCCTTATAATCACCGCCGTTCGTTTTATCCTCAAACTTATGAAAGTCGATCACTTCGAGCGCTTTCTCGATATGTAACGGGCGCGGCTTTCCGTCTGCACCTTTTCGATTATAATCATATACGCGGTAAGTCACATTGCTGCTCTGCTGCACTTCGCAAATCACGCACCCTGCACAGATCGCATGTACCGTGCCTGCGGGAATCAAGTAGCAATCCCCTGCTTGCACGGGAATAAAATTCAGCAATTCTTCGACAGTTCCTTCCCTCAGCTTTTGCTGAAATTCCTCTTTCGCGGTATCCCGCTTAAACCCGCAATAGATACCTGCGCCGTCGTCCGCCTGAATGATATACCACATTTCCGTTTTGCCGTTGTCGCCTTCCACTCTGTGCGCATATTCGTCATTCGGGTGTACCTGTACGGAAAGATTTTGTTTCGCATCTATATATTTTATGAGGACGGGAAATGTCGATCCATGTTTATCCACTGACTTCGGATTATCCTTTACATAATCCGCAAACGATGCCAGATACATACTGCTACCGTCCGGATGAACAGAGAGCGCCCAGCTTTCCGCCAAACGATCTCCGTTTCTCATGCCATACATCTCCTTTAACTTATTTCCGCCCCAAACGTAATCTTTATATGCTGGTAGTAATTTATACATTTTTATATAATCTCCGCCCATACGGGATAATGATCGGATAAGAAACCTCCGTCTCGCATCATTCTGTCGCATACGATTTTTTCGGCTCGAAAGCCTCCTTTGCCGAAAATATAATCGATCTTGCCTCTTTCTTTTCCATAGCCATGAAAAGTATCGATCAAACCGCCGGACAAATCGATATATTCTTTCGGTATCCACCGTAAAACGACTTCGGGTTCCTCATTAAAGTCTCCGCAAATCAAAACTTTCTCTTTGTTTGCCGCGCGGCCGAGTATCAAGGCAAACCCTTTTTCTCTTGCAACTGGATCGGCATTGTCGAGGTGCGTCGCAAACAAAGAAAACGCGCCGTCTGCACCGCAAAAATCCGCCGCCGTACAAGTTCGCGGCCAAAATTTTTGCGTAGGATACCTGCTTCCAGGAATTTGAGGCGTATCGCTCAGCCAAAAATGAGAAGAATTTTTCAGATCTAATTTATTTTTCTTGTAGGCGACCAAATTGATCTCATCGTCTTCCCTCGGTTCCGCAAGGCGCCCCTTGCCGACAAAGGAATATTTATCGGAAAGAAACGCCTGCATTTCTTTTTTGACTTCGGGAACGACCTCCTGCATGCAAATTATCTCTGCATTGCTCTTTGAAAGGTAATCGAATACAGCGTTTTTCCTGTATTTCCAACTGTTTTCGCCGTCGTCCGCAATCGCATTCCTTATGTTGAACGTCATGACTTTCATCTGTAAAGGCCTTCCATTATTTCGGAATATTTTATTTTATATTTACCACTTGTTTTTTCGATAAGATTGACTGTTTTCCCGTTCAAGCAAATTTCTGCGCTATCAGCCAGGCACCCCGTAACGGTAAACTCGTCTTTTCCAGGGCACATGGGATAGAACCCCAACACGGCAAATATGTACCAGCATGCCGTGGTGCCGTTGTCTTCATCGCCGGGGAAACCGTCGTCCGCTGAAGAAAAATAATTGAGGGCGATATGCTTTACGATCTTGCGTGATTTTTCTTTATCCCCGAATTCTGCGTACAGAAATGGAATATGAAACGACGGCTGGTTCGAAATCGCGCACTGACCGAGGTCAGCGGCTGCCATTTCCGTCATTTCATGAATTTCCCCGCCGTATCCACCGATCGCATATAAAGGCTCGACTGCGAATAATTCGTCTATTTTGTTTAAGAACGCCTCTTTCCCTCCATATAATTCCGCCAAGCCCGCGTAGTCGTGCGGAACGGCAAATCCGTTTTGCCATGCGCTCCCTTCCGTATAATCTCTGCCCCACATAAAACTGTCGAATTTTTCTTCGCGGAAACAGCCGTTTTCGTCTTTCCCGCGCATAAAACCGACGGAGGAGTCAAACAGATTTTTGTAGTTCCTGCTCGATTTCAGATACGTTTCGGCGATTTCTTTCTCGCCGAGCGCGGCAGCCGTCGCAAAAATGCAGAAATCCCCGTAAGCGCTGTCAAGCGTTTCGTTTACGCTCTCTTTGCAGAGCGTGTACGGCACGTAGCCAAGCTTATCGTATTCGGGAACGCACTTGCGCGCAATTTTCCTGCCCTCGGAGATGAACTTCGAGTTTGCGACCATCGCATGCAGGGCGCGGCGCGCATTCTTTTCGCTCAGCAATCCCTTCACGACCGCGTCGGCAAAAACCGCCTCGATCAGCGTTCCCGGCATGCAGTTGAATTCGGAGGGAGTGGGCCAGCGCGGGAGCACGCCCCGATCGTCGTATAAATTCAAAAATCCTTCTATGATCTCGTTCAGTTTTTCGGGGATGACCAGCGAATAGAAAGGATACACCGTGCGATAGGTATCCCAAAAACCGTTGTTCGTATATGCCACACCGTCTTTGACCGTAAGCGTTTCCGGATCGATATGGATATTCTTTCCGCATGCGTCCGTTTCATAAAAACGGTTCGGAAACACGAACGCCCTGTACATGCACGAATAAAAAGTGCGCATGACCTGCTCGTCGGCCCGTATCTTCACGCGTGAAAGCAGCTCCTCCCAGGCAGAAGCTGCGAGCGATTCGATCTCTTCATACGTTTTCCCTTCCGTCTCCCTCCGCAGATTGAGCATCGCCTGCTCTTCACTGATGTAGGAGGTGGCTATGCGCACGGTATATCGGCGCGAATCCAAATATACCCCCACGCTCTCCGTTTTCTGACAGCCGCGATCGCGCATTTCTCCGCCGATACCGCAGTCGAAAGCAAAAACGAAATAGATTTTGAAGTCATCGCGATACGGCGCGTTTGTATAAGAAGTCGTATATCCCGTGATCGTCCTTTCGCGCTCGTTTACCTTGATCTCCGAGTGAAAATCAAACGGCAAGACCGAAAACACCGGGCGATCGGCACTGTCTGCCACGCAGACCTTCATGACCGCGCCGCTCATGGTGGGGGCGAGCGAAAATTCCGTACGGTAGCGGAGAAGTTTCAGTTTCATGCAGTACGGCGTGAGCACGGCGTCCTGCGGGCGGAACCCCGACCACCTCGCGTTATAGTCGGCAATCAGCCGCCCCGTCTGCGGCATAAAGCAAAAATAGGAAAAATCATTCACCCACGGGCTTGCCTGGTGCGTAAGGCGTATCCCCTCGAAACTCCTGTCGGCGGGGTGATAGAACCATGCCCCCCTGTAATTGTTCGTCTGCGGCGCAAACATGGCGTGCGCATGCGGCAGACAGGTCAAAGGCAACGTGTTCCCGTTGGAAAAGCGTGCCTGCGAATCTGTACCTTGCTTGATATTTACATAATCAAGATATTTTTTATTCATAACTGCTCACCTCTTTCCGTTATGCAAAGCGCCAACATAGAATTTGCCCAAGCAAACCAAGGTCTGGTGTATTTTCCGGGATCGTTGCAGTCGAACCCTTCGTGCATCTGAAGCGTGCCCGCATCGGTATCCCGCAACACGCCGAAAAGCCGCGTGACCTCCTCTTCGGAGCGGGACGTAAGGAGCTGCACGCACAGCCCTATGTGCCAGATATAGCCGTCAGGCGTGTGCGGGCTCCCCACTCCGTTCGCCGCCGCCCCTTCGAAATAAAAAGGATTCCGATAACTCAATACTTTGCCGCGCGTAACGCAGTAGAGCGGATCTTCCGCAGGGCAAAACCCCATAAACGGGGCGGCAAGCAAAGACGGCACGTTCGCATCGTCCATGAACAACGCGTTGCCCAGCCCGTCGACCTCGTAGGCGTAGAACGTTTCCCCGTTTTCGCAGATCGTGCCGTATGATTCTATCCCTTTACGTATCTCCGCGCCCAATTTTTCCGCACGGCGCGCCGTTTCTTCCTCTCCGAGAATGCGGCAGCCGTTTGCGATCTTTGCAAGCACCGCCGCCGCCAGCATGTTTTCGGGGATATTGAACCCGAACGCGGCTGCGTCGTCGCTGGGGCGGTATGCGGTGCGCACCATGCCCGTATAACGGCAGACGCCTCCCCTGCCGCCGTTGATGAGCGTGTCGTCGATATGCGCCCCTTCCCCGTACCTCTGATGACGGTAAGGGGAATTTTCGGGATGCTGCTCTGTCTCCATGACCGCAAGCGCCGCCCGAACCGCCGAAAGGTATTTGCTTTCGTAAATTTTTTTATCGCGCGTAGCCGAAAAATACAAATCTGCCAGCCAGAAGGGATAGCACAGCGAATCCAGCTCGTACTTCCTTTCCCATATCCACGGGCTGTACGCATCGCAAATGTCTCCGGAATGCCCCCTCCCGTTCGGTTCGGCGTTGAAAGCGTTCGCGTAAGGATCGATGAGAATGTACCCGAACTGCCGTTCGCAAAGCCCGCGTATCAGCGCGGCGACGTCCTTATCCTCCTCCGCAAACGGAATATAGTGCATCACCTGCGCGGAAGAATCGCGCAGCCACATGGCGGGGATATCCCCCGTAAATACGAAAGGCAGCCCTTCCGACTCTGAAACCGTCGTATCCAGAGTGGAGAAAAAGCATTTCAAAAACATCTCGCGCAATTTTTTATCTTTGATCTTTTTTGCCCTTGCGCCGACCTTGCGCCGCATCGTTTCGCATCTGTATCTTTCTGTCATACCCTTGTTGTCCTTTACTTTTACTGAAATAGTTTTATAGAGCCGCGCGGTATACCGCGCGGCTCCTTTTCACCCGCTTATGCGGTCACCTTTCCGGCGTTCTGCCCGTCGGCTGCGCTCCCCAGGTGGATCTCCTGGATCGCCATCTTTCCCTCATCGGAGTTGTACGTATTCCTCACCCCGATGACCAAAACAACCGTCTGCCCGATGTAGCTGGAGAGATCCCACTTCAGGTATGCGTATCCGCTGTCTCCGTCGTGCCACTTGATCCAGTTGTCGCTCTCTACATCGTATTCGCCGCCCGAAGGCATTACGAAATTCGTGCTGTCGGGCGCGACGACCGTGCCGCCGTCTGCGGTATATACGGTGAGCGCGCTGCCCACATGGTTTGAGCCGCTGAACCGCCTTGCGTTGAGCCAGAGATAACTCGTCTCTTCCGTGATCGTAAATTTCGCATAGAGGAACGCGCGGTTATCGGACGTGTCGCTGCTGCCGTTGCGCGTTTTGATCATAGCGCCTTCGCCGACGGGCTCTATGCCCGCGTAATCCTGCCCTTTGGAGACGGCTCCCCACGTTTTGAAGATATAATTTTTGTTGCCGCTGTCGTTGTTCGCGCCCTGGAAATAAGTCATGCTGTTCGCCGCAACGCTTTCGTTCGCCAGCAAATTGCCCGCTATGGTATCGACGGTAGCATTCCAGTTCTCCGCGCTGTCCGTCTTCCAATCGGCTGCCGCAGAGATAAAGCGAATGCTTTCAATGACGTATTGCAGCTGTTCGCCGTCGGGCAGCGCGTCATCGCAAGCCTGCGTATAGAAGATACCCGTGGAAACAAGCACCTCTTTGCCGACGTATGCCGAAAGGTCGAACACCTGATCGGTATAGGAATTCGCCGTCGAGGACAGCATGCCGCCGACCAGTTCGCGCGCACCCGTCGTAAGGTCGACCACCATGACGCCGAACCTTGTCGCGATGCTCGTATTATGCGTGCGCATGCTGATGATCATCGTCTTGTTCCCGTCCGTGATCGTCTTGCGGGCGTAGATGTACCCGTTGAACTCCGTTTCGCTGGTCGCGCGCGTCGTCTCCGTCTGGATCGTGTCGCCTTCGTTCTGCTCCTGCGAACGGATCCCCTCGCTCTTTGCAAAGTTGCGGAACACGTTGTGCGCCCAAAGCCCCTGGTAATAATCGTAGGACAGTACCGTGGCACTCTTCATCTCGGAGAGGGTCAGCCCGGGCAGAATATCCCGCTCCACAAGCGAAACCGAAATATCCGCCTGCCCGTTCGCATAATCCGAACCGCTGAGGGTACCTTCATTGACAGCCTCATAGATATTCGCGAGGGTACCCTCTTCGGCGAATGTGACCGTAAGATCGCCCGCAGCCATCGCTTCCGCCATGGTAAGACCTTCCAGTTTCCATACACCTTCGCCGGCATAAGAGAAAGTATGGTCATTCCCAAGCTTTACAGTCACTTCTTCCGCCTGATCGTCGGTAAGCAGTGCTTCCGTGCTGTCGATGGTAATCGTCACGTTAATGGTCTGTGCTGCATCGGAATTCTGCGAAAGCGTGGGGCTCCATGCCGCATTGCCGTAATCTTTGATCGAATTTAAACTAAACGTCGATTCGACAAGTTGCTTCGTTGGATCTGCAATCCCCGTATTGTCATAGGAAACTTCCAGCGTGCCCTCCGTGACAGACGCATCCAACGTGAGCGAATATGTGCCCGTCTGCGCATCGAAGGTAAAGCCATTCTCCCCGCTTGTCAGAAGATCGCCGTCCAGCGTAAAGGAAACGTTTGCGAGCGAGTAATCGCCCTCGGGCAGAGAGACCGTTCCCGTCAGGGTGTAGCTCATCCTGTCAAAGCGGATATAGTCGATCCCCATGCGGTTTCCGTAGGACATGCCGACCGCAAGGATGATCTCTTTTCCGACGCACTCCTCAAGATCGAACGTTGCGGTGATCCATTCTCCGTCCGTTACAGTATTGCCGCTGTACAGTTCGATGTCCGCGTTCGTGGTCGCATCGACGGCAAGCACCTTCGTGGTCGCCAAGCCTTTATTGTCGCTGCCCGCATTGTTGTAATTCGACCAGCGCACCGTCATGCGCGCATTTGCCTCGGTGATATCCGTCTTCAAATAGACGTAGCTGTACGGCTGCGCGGCGTCCTCTTCGCCGCCGCGCGCGTCCGCCAGCATCCAGCGGCCGTTATCCACCGTAGCCGCCCCCACCGTAACAAAAGTATCCTGAATAAGGGAGTCGCCCGTTGCCTTATATTCCGTGCCGGAGACGATCGTCACTTTCTCCAAACCGCTCAGCGCCTCCTCGGTCGTCCTGCCGAATACAAAAGGATCGGAATCGACCGTACCCGCCGTAAAGAAGATCGATTCGACCGTTAAAGCCGCCTTCCTGACGCCGATGGCAATGATGACCGTTTCGCCGTTATAAGTACTCAGGTCGTATTCGAACTTTTGGTAATCGTCTGTGTTGCACGCCGTCCAGACCGATTGCGAATTGACTTCTTCCAAAAAAGTGTTGGCAAGCGTCTCCGCGTCGATCACTTTGACGGCGACTTCCGTCTCCGCACCGAACGTTCTGCCGAAGAACAGCAGGGTGTCGGTTGCAGCGGTGACCGTCGTTTTTCCGTAGAGATAACAAGTGAAATTGTCTTCCGATTCGTTTCCGCTCATCGAATCGATGCGATACCCCTCCGTCAGTCTCTTGCCTTCGTATTTCGCCCCGCCGGTTTCCCAGATGTCTTCAATTGCCGTAGAACCGGACGACGCCAGCACGGGGAGCTGCGTCAATGCCGATACTTCCGCCAAAAGATCCGCGTTCGTCTTGCCCGCGAGCACCTGCGAGAGCACGAGGCTCACGTCAAGCGTATAGGCACCGTCCGTAAAGTCGGAGGCGGCGACGCTCTGCGTCTTTTCGTCATAACCCTCTTTCGAGAAGGTCAGCGTATAATCGCCCGATGTAAGCGATAAAGAATACGCGCCGTTTTCGTCCGTCGTCGCGCTCGCATACCCTGCCCCCGCAGAGACTGTGACGCCCGAAAGCGTACCGCTCGGGTAGTCTGCCGTGACGGTTCCGGAGACGGTGACCAGTTCTTCGGCGGGGATCGCCGTCAACTGTATGTTCAGCGTATGGGTATCGCCCGTGATGTCGCTTTCCGAAACGGAGACCGTTTGGGAAGTATAGCCGTTCATGGAGACGGTAAAGGAATAACTGCCCTTTTCAAGCTGCGGCAGCGTATAGGTGCCGTCCGAATCCGTAGTGACGGAACTGTCCAGCGCGCTGCCGGAAATGACCGCACCTTCAAGAGCGGCACCGCTCTCCGCGTCGGTCACCTTGCCCGAAATGACGACGTATTCCTTTTGCGCCGCAGCCATGCTCACGTTCAGCGTGACCTTGCCGCTCACGGCGTCGTCGGTGTTTACCGTCTTTGTCTGTGTGACGTATCCGTCTTTGGCAAACGTGAGGGTATATTCGCCCTCCGCTACTTCAAACGAATAGCTGCCCGCGGTTCCCGTCGTCTTGCTCTCCTCCCCGAGCGTGACCGCAACGCCCGAAAGCGGGCCGAGATCAGACGATACGACGCCTTCGATCGTAAAAGCTGTTTCTGTTCCGGGCGGAGTTTCATTATCCCCGCACGCAGCCAGCAAACAGGACGTCCCGAGCAGGACCGCCAGCATGATGCCGATAAAATACCGTTTCAAAGTTCTCTTCATCTTTTCCTCCTCCGATATAATTTATACGAGATCTTCATGTCTGATCTCGAGCTGGGCGGCGAGTGCCATCGTTTCGGCAGCAGAAGCCGCGTCCATCACGTTGCTGACTTCGTCATACTCATACCCCGGATGCCAGCCGCCCGCAAGGTCGCGCGGCAAAAAGCCGTCACGATAATAATTATCATACGCGTAGTCGATGAGGCCGCGGAAAGAATCGATATACTTGCGCGAAGTTTCGCTCTGCCATACGTTGTAAAGATCGTAGAACCCTCTGTACAGTACGAAGTTGAACCATGTTGTGATCGAATTCGTCGGGTAGCGGACCACGTCTTCCTTGAACGTTTCGTCGGCAAAATAATCATACGCGGCAGCCGCGATTTTTTTCGCCTGTTCGAGATAGGTTTCATCTCCCGTGACGCGGTACAGATCGACCGCCCCCGAAAGCGGGGAACCCGAGTTGTAGGTGAGCGATTCGGGCTGGTACTTGCCGTCGGTATAGTATGTGTATTTCACGCCCGTCTCTTCCCACGTTGCAACGTTATAACCCTTATTATCGTAAAAAAGGTCATTCGCTTTTTTCAGGTACTGGATCGTATAATTGTATACCTTCTTCGCGAACATGAGGTAATAATCGGATTTTTTCATCGTTTCCGATACGACCTCGTGCTTTTCGTTCTGGTACTTGTATTCGATGGTCTCGTCGCTGTCCTGATACACTTCATACAGCCACACCAGGGGCGATATGATCGGACCGTTCGAGCAGGTATGCCTAGACTGGTACCCCGGTCCCCACAGAATACCGCCGTATTCGTTGCCGTATTCGTCGAGAGAACAATCCCAGCCGGCAAGACAGTAGTTTGCCAGATATTCTGCTTCTTCAAGGTACTTCTCTTCGCCCGTCAGATCATAACTTTCAAGCATTTCGCGCAAAAGCCACATTTGGTCGTCGTAGACGTTCAGCGTGCCTTCCACGCCCGCCTGATCGCGGGCGACGTTGGAACGGTTCACCCCGTAAACGGTGCGCTCTTCCGTCCCCGTGAATTCCACGAACGTGCCCGTGCCGCGGTACCAGGCGAGCTCTTCGTACAAATCGTCCATCAACTGCTTATATTTTTCGCCCTTATCCGTCCCCTGGTACAGCGCGTACATGCGGTTCGCCAGCGCGTAGACGGCGGTATAATGCCATACGCTTGCCCCGCCTTCCCCGCTCTCGTATTCATGGGAATATCCGTCGTAGACAAACAGTTCCCAATCCGCATCGTTGCGGTCGAGCGTGTACAGATCCTGATCTATATATTTTTCGAACACGTTGTCGGCAAGCTGCGCGGCACGGGCGGCGGACGTGTTCACCGTGTCCGAACTTTCCGCACCATCACCGCAGGCAGCCATCGGCAGGCACATGCAGCCGCACAAAACAACGGGCAATATCCTTTTTATGAACTTCATTTTACCTGTTTCCTCCTTCTTATCAAGATAATGGCTGCCACCGCCGCCGCAATGACGACTGCGCCCGCCGCGCACGAAATGCCGATGATAAGCCCGGTATTGTCACTGCCGCCCGACGAACCGATATTGCCCGTCGACCCTTCGGCAATGTACCCGCTGCTCTCGTCACGCCCGTGCGTGGGGACTTCCACCCTTTCAAAATCTGCAAGAAAACTTTCCAGACCCTCGCCCGTGATCGCATACGCCTGCAATCCGTCCGTCACGATGAATCCCGTATCGAATTCCTGCACGCTGATGCCCTGTTCCGTATAATAGGTGCTGTTCGTCGTCGGGAACCCGAGTACGGCATAGTTGTCCTGCCAGACGTTCAGCACTTCGTCGCGCAGCAGATACAGCTCCTGCGTTTCCCTGTTCAGGGCGAGCGCAGCCACATATCTCCTGCCCTCTTCCTTGAACGGGTCCGCCGTGCTGTCGCCCCAGATAAACTGCTGCGCGTCTATATCGTTCCACGGTTTGAAGCGGTCTTCCAGAAAGCCGACAAAGAAGCCCGC
>ERZ1643249.4264-NODE-4264-length-12086-cov-4.378439_pt1 | contig 12086 bp, 16 predicted proteins | sample MGYA00579263_ERZ1643249 | MGnify/ENA primary metagenome ERZ1643249 (study PRJEB29033, sample SAMEA4952264) | chicken gut metagenome | biome: Broiler Chicken; feature: Gastrointestinal Tract; material: Caecum | place: Ireland | collected 2018 | study: Broiler...
AGAAAGGATTCTCATCATGTTATTCGGACTCATCGTATATTTGACTGCAAGTTTCTTCACTGAAATTGTTATACATTACCTCAGTTTTCTTATTTTGGATCTTCAGATTTCCAAGATGAAACTTTTTTTAAGAGCATTGATCATAGATTTAATTTTCAGTCCGATCATATATTTTATCTCAGCCCACTACCAGATATTCCCTATTTCTCCAGGAATTCTTAGCTATCTTCTTGATATGTTCGCTCTGTCAGCAAATATCATCTCCGTCTATCAAATATCAAAACGGAACTTTTGCCATGCGGCAGTCAGCACTTCCTTTGGGTATTTTATATATTATCAGACTTTTTTGATTACATTCCTGTTTATTCCCGAACGATATAAACTGGGATCTGCGATGAATCAAACAATCTCTGTTATATTATTATTTCTTTTTACTTTTTTTATTGGCAAGCTCATAAGAAAGCTGAATCCTTCTTCTTTCATCCAAGGATGCCTGACAGAAAAAAAGCAGCAAATAATCGCTGTCGGAATCGGCATATTCATAGCGGGATCTTCTCACTATCTGTTCTTATTATCCGGAGTAATAGAAGATTCCAATCAATTTATGGCTGCCATCGGCTTGTTCTTGCTTCTCTTTTTTAGCTTACTTTTTCATTACATTACAAAAAGTATCCTTCAAGCACAAACAGAGAAAACACAGCAGCAAATGATTGCGCAGCAGACTGCCTATATTCAGACACTGGAAGATATGCAAAAAGACGTCCGAATCTATCGGCATGATTTTAGAAATATGATGTCCGGCATGTATTTAGATATGAAAAAAGGTAAAACAGATGTCTTGGAGTCTTATATGAAACAAATGTTTCAGGATTTTGATGAAAATATTGGAGCTAAGATCCAGCTGGCAAATCAAATGGTCCATTTAGAAATTGTGGAACTAAAAAGCCTGTTAATTACCAAGCTGTCTCATTTTCATTCTATGAAAATTCCTTACCATCTGGAAGTTCTCTACCCGGTTCGGACATGCGCTATGCGTACTTCCGATCTTTTGCGCTGTATCGGCATCCTGCTCGACAATGCAGCAGAAGCGGCACAGGAACATTCGGGAGATATTGATATTATGATTACCGCAGCAAAACAGGAAACTGCGTTCATCATCAGTAATTTTGCCCCTCAAAGTCCGAACTTATCTTTTATATGGAAAAAAGGCTATTCCACCAAGGGAAAAGACCGTGGGCTCGGGCTTTATAGTTATCGGCAAATCACTGATCAATATGAAAATGTGATCTGCGCTGTTTCTTGGAAAAATCAACGTTTTTACCAGGAATTACGAATAGGAGGAACCTTTTATGATACAAATCTTATTATGCGATGATGATGATCAGATTCGCGAAGAAATTGAAAAACAGATTAGGAATCAGATTTTGATCTGCCAGTATGATTTTCAGATTTGTCAAAGTACAAACAGCCCATCTGCTCTTTTAAATTATCTGAAACAGATGAGGCAGCGGCAAAATCTTTATTTTCTGGACGTGGAATTAAAAGATTCCAAATATGACGGCTTTCTTTTAGGTCAGGAGATACGACAGGCTGATCCTGCAGGAATCATTGTCTATATTACCAGTTTCCGAGATCTTGCCTACAAAACTTTCCAATATCATGTAGAAGCATTTGACTATATTATCAAAGATCATCCAGACAAATTATCCGGCTCTATTGCGAAATGTCTGCGCGATATTTTTGACCGGATGTCTGCACAATGCGCTTCACCCCCCCCCCAGAAAATTCCCAGTTTTTTATGTTAAAAATTGGGAGTTCTCTGCGCCATGTGCCGCTTGATGAAATCTATTTCTTCGAAACTTCATCCAAGCCGCACCACATCATTCTTCATGGAAAGAACCAGCAAATCGAATTTCTTGGCAGTTTGAATGATATCGCCCAAAGACTGGACGATCGTTTTTTGAAAATTCATCGTTCTTATGTGGTCTCTCTAAATCAAATCGAAGAAATCAACCTCAAAAAGAACACCGTTCGAGCCGGTGGTGAGACCCTGAGCCTTTCCAGAAAAGAAAAATCAAAATTGTTGGAACGAATTCATTCAGGAAACACATTCAGGAATTCTTAGATGCTATTTAGGAATTCCTGATCCTTTTCTTTTCCATGGATGATATATTTATGTCAGCACAAAGAGGAGGAAAGACAAAATGAATCATGAAGTGATCCGGCTCTCTCATATTTCCAAAAAATTTAAAGATGAGCCTGTACTAAAAGACTTAAATGCATCGCTTTCTGAGGGAGAGATCCTTGGATTTCTCGGTCCGAGCGGAGCAGGAAAAACTACAACAATAAAAATATTGACCGGTCAGCTCAAACCTACTTCCGGTGATGCCTTTATCCTCGGTATCAACGCAGATCATATTGATGAGACCATCTATGAGCAAATTGGTATCGTTACTGACAGCAGCGGCATTTATGAATACCTGACGGTTTATCAGAATCTTGATTATTTTGCAAAGATTTTAAAAGTACCAAAGGCTCGCATTGATGAAATACTGCATCAGGTCGATCTTTATGAACATCGAAAGAAAATAGCAGGAAAACTGTCTAAGGGTCAGACTCAGCGGCTGATCTTGGCAAGGGCAGTTCTTCATCGTCCAAAAGTCCTGTTCCTGGACGAACCAACATCCGGATTGGATCCATCTACTGCACTGGAAATTCACAAAATGCTTTTCCAGCTAAAAAATGAAGGAATGGCTATTTTCCTAACGACCCATAACATGGAAGAAGCTACGAAAATGTGTGATCACGTAGCTTTACTCAATGAAGGAGTCATTGTCGAATATGGAACACCACAGGAAATCTGCTTAAAGCATAACAAATTCAAAAAATATGCCGTACAGCTCACTGACGGTAAGAATTTTACATTAGAACAAACGAAAGAAAATATTCAGAAAATCAGCCAGTGGATGGCAGATGATCAAATTGAAACGCTTCATTCCTGTGAACCGACATTAGAAACTGTATTTTTGGAAACGACAGGGAGGAAATTATCATGACATTGCATATGAACAAAATTGCCGCCATTGCACAGGTAAAAACCAGAGCTTTTATGGGCAAGAATTGTATTATCATGCCGATTTTTGCCATTGGATTTACTGCAGTTATGCGGATTTTATACAACAATATGGATATGGGATCTTCCGCTCCAATCGAGATGTTAAATGCTTATGTCCTAAGTATGGGGCTTGTTATGAATCTTGGAATGACTGGAATTTATTGTCCATGTCTGCTGTTAGCGGAAGAAAAAGAGAAAAATACACTCCGCGTCCTTATGACTTCTTCTGTCAACGGACTGGAATTTTTCCTGGGAAGTATTCTGCCTGTATTCATTGTTACAGCAATCATTAATTTCCTTTTAATGCCAATCAGCGGTTACATGATTTCAGGAAATGATTTAGCTGTCTTTGCTTTGGTCTCTATCCTGTCTTCTTTGACTAGCTGTATCATTGGAATGCTTCTTGGCATCTTTGCCAAGAACCAGGTAAGCGCAGGAACCATTATCACACCTGTTGTCTTAATCTTTATGCTGATCCCAATGTTTGCAAATATGATTGAAGAACTTTCCAAAATATCTCGTTTCCTTTTCACCGGAATCTTAATGGATATGATTGCCGATATCTCCACCGGTGCCAAAGAAATCATAAAACCGGAAAGCATTGCGATCCTGATCGCAGAAGTCATCATCTCCATAGCTCTGTTCGTTATTTTCTATCGAAAGAATGGATTTGAGAAAGACTAAAAGGATTCTTTAAAACACAAAAATAATCCCTTCAAAGCAGCATTTACTATTTTCTTCATCTGCTTTGGAGGGATATATTTATGTATTTATTTCAAATTCTCAATATTTTGCTGTATTTTTTCAAGGAATTCACATGCTTCCATACCATCCATCTGTACATGATGAAATTGGAAAGATACCTGCAGCTTATACCTGTTTCCTTCTTTCCGATATTTTCCCCATATCATAAATGGATTGTTGAAAATACCACTGTACATATTCATTGCACCGTCTATATCATACTTTATTAGGCTTGACGTCCCAACGATCATATGATCTTGGATCTCATAATCCGTACATGTCTGTCGAACTTGCTTTGTCAGTTCCCGATAAGTTTGCCGAAAATCTTTCAAATCCGCAAGATAAGGAATATCACAGGAATTAATTCCACCTTTTTCATTGGCAACGATTACGTTAACCCCAATCTTATCATATTCCATCATTCTCTTTCCCACTGGAAGCAGATGAAATTCTTTCATATCATTTGCTGCACAGCAAATACAATAACATAACAGCATATTCAGCTGATATTCCATATTTTTTAACTTTATCAAATTTGATATATCCAACGTCTTAAAAATAGTCACCATCGGCATTGGCGCATCGATATACAATTGCCAGCTTTTCGCCCGATCCGTATCCTTTGGGTCTACTTCTCGCACTTTTTGTCCTCCTAAATCGTTCTATCTAATTTCTTTTTCATCCAAATATGGGGACAATATTCCTCATACCCGATCTCCCCATATGACAAATAACCTTGTTTTTCATAAAATTCTTTTGCCCTAAGCTGTGCATGAAGCCGAAGGATACTGCCTTTTTGCCGGCGAATCTCCTCTTCTGCAGCCCGTAAAACTTTGGTCCCGATTTTCTGTCCCCGATATTCTTTGATAACAGCAATGCGCCCCACAATATAATCTTGTTTTTCCTTCTCTTGAAAGAATCGGCAAGCGGCAATCGGCTCACCCTGATCAAATAACACAAGGTGTACAGCATAGCTGTCAATTTCATCAAATTCTTCTAAAAATCCCTGTTCTTCCACAAAAACTTTTTCTCGGATTTTCATCGCTTCCCGAGGTAAAAAATCATAAATTTTTATCTTCACTTTTCTTCCCCTTTTTTATCGTCCTTTTTCTTTTTATGTTCATCTGCAAAGGACTGCCATGCATTTCCTCTTAAGATCATCATATAACAAAGAACGACGATACCCGCAATAATAAAAATAATTTCCAACATATCCCTCACCTCCTGATTCCGATTGCTCACTCACCTCTTCGATATTGAACGGTAAAATATATTCCTAAACAAAAAACAATAAATGCACATCCTAAACATGGAAAATATAAAAATTTCGGAAGCCTTTCCATATATGGGTGGCTCAATGTACAGATTCCTGCTAAGACAACAAACAAAAAAGTACACAAAAGAATATAAGCCGGCTGTTTATTTGGCTTCTCTTCCACTGTATTCTCCCATTGTTTTTTTCTTTGAAGTACATAGATCAGCTGATTTTCGTCGTCATAGCCTTTTCCCAAAATATAAGTATGTTTTCCCACCCGATCTCTGTCATATTTCACCTGACAAACCAGCGAATAATAGCCAATATGTTCTTTCATAACATCAACCTTTATGATCTCCGGCATTTTATAAAAAGTCCATTTTCTTTGCTCCGTCTGATGTTTTATTTTCGCCAGTTCTTTTTGAACTTTGCCTGCCATCTGTACAGCGCCAATCAATCCTCTCTGATATCCAATCCTCTGCCTGACGTCCATCACATACAAATGTCCTTCTTCATCCTCACAAAAAATCATAGCATCTCTTTGCAGACTTCGTCCAAGCCATATAGCCAGGAAAATTATCAGAACCGATGTCATCAGACAAAAAAGAAGAGAAACTGCCTCTTTATATTCCGTTATTTTCATGATGAAATAAGCACTTATAAATATGAGAACCACTGCCAATACAGCGACCCCGATCATTCCGCTTACAAGATGCAGCGTATAATGATGATTCTTTGCTGTTCGAGATGACATCCAAACTTTTTTCATGCTTTTCCTTTCTTTTCTTCCGTCAAACTTCAGCTAAAGAAATTCCTTCCGAAGAACTTCTTTTGGAGGTTCGATTTCATCTGCTATTGAATGTTCCGTCAGTTCTGAAAGTACTTTGATCTTTCGATTGATCAGCGGTCTCATGCAATTCGGGACATGTTCTTGATGCGCTCTGTGAATCGCTACACATTCTTTGCAGTTTCCGTGATATCGACAAGCTTTTTTGCAAGGGCAATGATCTTTGTCCTTGTATTCTTCTCGAAAGGCCGCCGCAAACTCTTCCTGCAGCTTAAGCCCTTTCTGCCGATTTCCTTTATGAAATTCTTTCATTGCATCCAATTCTTTCTGATTTCCTTCGATCTTCATCTTTCCTCCTAAAATCATATCCCAAAAGCTTTATCATATTGGACTATTCCATCTACTTTCTTTGCCCCATCGCAAAGCCGAATTGCCATAAAATTTTGATCCGGTACATCAAACGGTGCTTTTATCCCGAATCGACTGGCTGGTACATATCCAGCCTTGGGATAGTATGTTTCGTGTCCTAATACGACCACATATTCATATCCAAGTTCTTTGGCAACATGATGTCCCTTTTCGATCAATGCCAAGCCAATTCCTTTTCGTTGATATTTCGGATGCACAGATAACGGTGCAAGCGCAAGTTCTTCCTGATTTCCGATCCTTACCTTTGAAAATAAGATGTGTCCAATGATTCGTTCATCTTCTGCTGCTACAAGAGATAGTTCAGGGATAAATGCCTCGCTGTTCCTTAATGCCTCCACCAGATCCTGTTCTGTTCCATCTTTCTCTGCTGCCGTCTCAAACGCCTTTTTTATGAGATTATATACTTCCTCCTGATCCCTTAACTCTTCCTGTCGAATCATCATTTTCCCATATTTCCTTTCACGTAAATGAGCGCAATCATTCTGCCCTTGCGCTCATTATACCATTATATTTGATTTTTGTCTTTCTTAAATATATACAGCCATAAAAACTATCATCATTGCCGCAATGGAATCATCTACATAATGTATCAACCTTGCTAACTCCTTATTTTGAGGATCTTTTTTCACTGCTTTTAATTTTGATCTCCATTTTTCTTTTTCATATTTTGATAGATATTGAGATAAATTTTTGGTTTTTTGCAAAAGAAAGATTAGGATTAAATCATGTTCTGTAAGTTTATCCTCTTTTTCTATGGCTGACTTGATGATATCAATCAACTTCTCTTTTTGCTCTTGGTTTGCGATATAAGTAATCTTTGGTCCAAATAAACCTCCTTCTCCTTTTGTTATCAGTCCATCTGCAAACAAAGATTCTCCGATCTCATCTATCAGCTTATTCAGACGAATTCCCATGGAATAATCAGAAATCATTTTACTTTTGGTTCGAGTTTTTTCTTCCAGATACGCATACAGCGACGCCAGATGCATAAACTCCGGCTGTAAATCTTTTTCAATGATAATTTTCTTTTTCTCCACTGTAATGATTCCGCCCAAAAGCAGCTCCATAAAAGATGCCAGAACCAATCCTGCTTTTGATTCTTCTTTGCGCATCGGCGGAAGGATTCCATTTTTATCCATAACCAGCATAAGATATTCCTGTGCGATCGATTTTCTCTTCATTTTTTCTCCTCCTTGAACTGATAACAAGAGTATATCACCCTTAGATATAAAAAAGAGAACTATTTCCCAAAGAGTATTTGAAATTTCCTAAATTCTTTCTAATCTTGGAAAATGGCAAGACCGCAAAACATTTTATGCAGCCGGTGTTCATCAAACGGAAGATACTCTGCAATCGTAAGTCCCACGACATCAGAAGTATTCATGATGCACCCTAAAATCTCAGCAAGCTTGTCCATTGTCATCTTTCCGCCGCCGCTGCCATCACCGATCAACTCCTCATTCGCAAAATAAGTTGAATGGAATTTACCTGCATCTAACACATCAATATCCAAATGAACCAATATATGATCGAACCGATCCATAAATTCTTTTATTTCCGGATTTGATATAAATTCCTCTGTCTGAACTTTATAATCAACTCCTGCATTTTTTAAAAATACTTTCTGATAATCATGCAGTTCCTGCAGCCCGACATATAAAATCTCATCTGCTTTAAATTCTTCATTTTTCATAAGTTCCGAAAGCGCAGGCTCTCCGTATCCCATAAGAGCGCCAAGTACCATAGCATGCGCATTGGGGTACTGATCTTTTGTCATTGATACGTCTGGATGAGCATCTATCCAGATAATGCCCAAGAAGGCTTCCCTATCGAACAAAAAAGAGGAAAAGCTAAAAACTCTTCCTCTGCTGCTTCCATTTTTTATTTCGTTTTATGATCTTGAAATATGGAATGCTGTCATCTTTGGATATACGGCTGCTTCTCCCAGTTCTTCTTCAATCCGAATTAACTGGTTATATTTTGCAACACGTTCACTTCTGCTTGGAGCTCCCGTTTTAATCTGGCAAGTATTTAATGCAACCGCCAAATCTGCAATCGTTGTATCTTCTGTTTCTCCAGAACGATGGGAAGTTACCGCTGTGTATCCTGCATTGTGCGCCATTTTAATTGCTTCCAATGTTTCTGATACAGAACCAATCTGATTTAATTTAATCAAAATAGAATTACCGCATCCCATATCGATTCCCTTTTTCAGACGCTCTGTATTGGTTACGAATAAGTCATCTCCTACCAGCTGGACTTTATCGCCTAATGCCTCTGTCATCATGACCCACCCTTCCCAGTCTTCCTCATCCAAGCCATCTTCAATGGAATAGATTGGGTATTTTTCACAAAGCTGTTTCCAATGTTCCACCAGTTCTTTTGAGGTGAATTTTTTGCCGGATTTCGGAAGAATATACTCACCCTTTTTCTCACCTTTCCATTCACTGGAAGCTGCATCCATAGCAAGAACAAAATCTTTGCCCGGCTCATAACCAGCCTTTCTGACTGCTTCTAATATGTATTCAATCGCTTCTTCATCGCTGGCAAGATCCGGTGCAAATCCCCCTTCATCTCCAACAGAAGTTGCAAGATTTTTCTCCTTTAAAAGAGACGCCAATGCGTGGAATACTTCTGCGCACCACCGAAGCCCTTCACGAAAACTTGGAGCGCCTGCCGGCATAATCATAAATTCCTGTACATCTACTGTATTCGCTGCATGAGCTCCTCCATTTAATATATTCATCATTGGAACCGGAAGTCTGTTTCCATTGACTCCTCCTAAGAATTTATAAAGAGACATTCCAAGAGATGCTGCTGCCGCACGAACACAAGCAATAGAAACTGCCAAGATCGCATTTGCCCCCAAATTTGATTTGTCCGTTGTTCCATCTTCTTTTATCATTGCCTGATCCACCGCATAAATATCTGCTGCATCCATTCCTTTTAAGATATCGGCAATCGTTGTATTGATGTTTGTTACAGCTTTTTGGACACCTTTTCCTCCATATCGGGCCGGATCCTGGTCTCTCAGTTCCAAAGCCTCGAATTCCCCGGTGGAAGCTCCGCTTGGCGCTGCTCCTCTTCCGATCGTGCCGTCCGTCAGATAAACCTCCGCTTCTACAGTCGGATTTCCTCTGGAATCCACAATCTCTCTTCCAATGACCTTTTCAATCTCCAATTTCTTCATTTCTTTTCCTTTCCCACAGACTCCCCTTCTGCTTGTGGGTAAAGTCAAGCAGAAGGAGTTCCATGATTCATTCACATGACGGTTAGCATTGACTAACTAATATGAATGTACCAAAGTAGAAAAGAAAAATCAATACATGCTATCGGCTATTTTTTTCATTTTGATTATCTTATATTTTCCACTGATCGGTTGCCTGCTGCCAATCAGCGCTGTAATTTCATTTTGTTTCGCAGTAAAGCTAATAATATCCTTAAGAATCGGTTTCCCTTTCTCATAGGAAAAAGTTACATGTTCAAACGAAATATCATAGCCATTCGGTTCCATATGATCACTGCCTTCCTGCATAACATAGTCGTTGATCTCATTTAACCGGTCAATTTTGGGATCACAGCTTATGATTGCCGCCAGATTCTGAAGTGTTGCATTCAACGGGTCATACAGCCTGGAAGCTACGATCAAAAATAATAAAAAGATTTCCAGCGTAATTTCACCGCTTATTAAAAATTTAACTCCAAAAATAACCACCGTGGCAATTCCTAATTTTAAAACCAACTGAGAACCAACCACAAAAAGCGCATTGGTAAGTTCTGTTATAATCTGGCTCTTTTCACAGTGGTCGATTGCTTCATCGATTTCCTTAACATAAGCTCTCACATAATGATTAGCTTTTAGATCTTTGATTGATTCCAGTCCTTTCTGAATTTTCTCTGTCCTAACAAGCGCTATTTCTCTGTCCTTTTTTCCTGCCAAGCTCAATTTCTTTTTCGCAAGAAGAATCAGCACAAAAGAAGCCGACACACACCATACTGCTGCGAAAGCCATTCGAACATCAAAGAAAAACATTCCAATGGAAAGCAGCGCTGTGGAAATAATAGATCCCAAAAATTCAGGGATAAAATGAGACAGCGCCTGTTCCATCCCAGTTACATCGGACAAAATCGTTGTCGTCAGGTCTGATAAATCTCTTTTTGAAAAAAATCGAAGCGGGAACTTACGAAGTTTCTCTGCCACTCCGATCCGAAGCCTTGCACTCTCCGTATAAGTATGATAAAACGTCATATTATACTGAATATAGTGGGCCGCAAAGATCAAAACAATGACCGCCGCACAGCGCAGCACATAAATTGGAATATTAAGCGCTCCTCCATTTGTCTGAAACATTTTCGTCAAATCATAAGTGAAAAAGTATAAAACTCCGATCGACAAAGCGATGGCCAAATAAGATACCGTGCAGGATATACATGCTTTTACGAGATTTGCCGCCCCCAGTCTGGTTAAGGCAAATCGTCTCTGAATTTATTTGCCGTGACCGCCACGATCGGAGTAAAAATCACATAAAACAAGAAATCCGGCATCAAAGCCCTTCCATCGAACCCATACGTCAAAAGCAAAATCATAGTACCAATCAAAAAAGCAAAAATACTATTGATCATTGTGGTAAATAATGTCATCGGCATCCACATTTGAATCGTATATCCAAGGGAAAACTTCTCATATTTTTTAATCGCCTGATAAAAACGTTCAAAAGAATATACCGTTTGCTGAAAAGTCTTTACAACCGGAATTCCACGAATATATTCCGCTGCCCTCTTTTGAAAAATATCCTAAAGGCAATGTCACCACATGATGCATTTCCGCTTTTCTCATATTGGAAGCGATCCGAAACGCTGCCAGATGAGAACAGAGCAAATATAGCACATAGAGCAAAATGCCGGCTATGGCACAAAACAGTGCATACCAGCCATATTTTGCAGCATCAGCTGCCTGAGCAAAATCTGGATACACCTTTAAAACTTCCTCCACCACTTTCCAGACCCAAAGAAACGGCATCAATAAAAAAACGCACTGATCAATGAAAAAAGCAGAGAAAGCATTGTCAGATACTTATGTCTGCCCGCATAGGCAAACAATGATTTTAAAACTGACATAAAACATCTCCTTTTTTGAGTTAGTTTATACTAATCTGTCAAGTCAAATCTTTGGACCTGATGCCCTGCTTCCCTCGCTCCTTGCAAAAAAGCTTCTGTAATAATATTTACACTGTCAGCAAGCCCGCCTGTCCCATGAGAGCAGAATAAATAAACTTGTTTCCCAGAAAGGTCATTTTCTTTCAGAAAAGAAAGCAAAGGCATCGGGACTCCATACCACCAGCTCGGATAACCTAGGAAAACCACATCATATTCGTCAAGATTTTTTACACAGCCTTCTAATGCAGGCCTAGCATTTTCCCCATTCCTCATTGGCTCGTTCTAGACAATCATCCCCATTGCCCGGATAAGGCTCTTTTATACGGATCGAAAATAAATCTCCTTCCGTCTCTTCCTGAACTGTACTTCTCGAAGAACTCATCTGCCCTTTCCTTTCTTCTGAATTTCTGCATCCTGCAATCGAACATACAAGAATCAAACTAGGAAAAACGGTAAAAACTCTTTTCAAATGATACCTCCTTACGTCCAAAATCCTTATGATACCAAAAAACTTTCACGTGCTCGTTCCTTGATTTTAGCATAAAAATGCTTCCTTTCCTGTTTAATACTTAAATATCATGACTTTCTATTCATTTTAA
>ERZ1643249.4272-NODE-4272-length-12067-cov-22.891941_pt1 | contig 12067 bp, 10 predicted proteins | sample MGYA00579263_ERZ1643249 | MGnify/ENA primary metagenome ERZ1643249 (study PRJEB29033, sample SAMEA4952264) | chicken gut metagenome | biome: Broiler Chicken; feature: Gastrointestinal Tract; material: Caecum | place: Ireland | collected 2018 | study: Broiler...
CGGTTCCGCCAGGTCATGGCTGACCAGTGCGCTGTAATAACTGTTGATGGTCACCGGCGCATTGTACAGCGTCGCCAGCAGGTACTGCTTGATGTTTTTTATTTGCGACGTGTTCTCGTGCAGGCACTTCAGCACAAAGCGGATGTGTTCGGCGTCCAGCTTGAGCAGCCGCGACTTGACCACCTCGGCCGGGAAGTCAGAGCCGCAGACGCGGATGGTCTTGCGCCGGGCGCAGACGGTCTCGGTCATGAGCTCAACGATCTCGTCGATCAGGTCGGCGTCGTCCGGGTTCTGGGCCACCAGCAGCGGGTACTGGATGTTGTCGCGGATCAGAGCCCGATAACCCTCCATCTGTACAGCCGCACACGATTCGGTTCGCTTCGCTTCCGGCGGCTCAGCCGCCCGGAAAGGAATCGAATCGGTATTTGATTGATCTTTTCTTGTTCTATCTTTATTTATTTGCGCGGTCGTTTCCGGCCCCTGTCCCTCCATATCCGAGTTTTCCGTATCCAGTGCGGACATATCTGGCCGGGGCGGGTCAGGCTGACAGGGATGCGGCTGTTCGTAGATGGTGTACTCCATATCACAGATGCGGCCGCGCTCGTTGCGCACCACACGGCGGACAATGTACCCGGCTTTCTCCAGCTCCCGCAGCGCCCCACCGATAGCGTCCACGCCCTCCTTGCAGATCTTGGCCAGGCCGCGGGTGGTGTAGTTCCATTCATCCGGCAGGGACAGCATCATGGACAGAAGGCCCTTGGATTTCAGCGAGATCGTCGTGTCGCGCAGGTGGTAATTGCTCATGACGGTATAGTTTTTGTTGCGTTCTATGCGAAATACGGACATTTTGTTCGGACCTCCTGTCAGTTTTGGTTGCTTGTAAAGTTGGGTTTATTGTTCGTCCTGCTGCAAGGCAGAGAAAAAGTCCAGTGTTGCCTTGGGTACTGCCTTCTTCGGTTTGGGTTCCGCGGGCGCGGCGGTGACTTGGATTTTACCAAGTTCTTCCCGCAGCATGGTGCGCAGTCCTTCTTGTGCGGCAGCCTGGTCGCTGGCTTTGAGGATGCAGGCGGCAAGATACGCGCTGCGCTCCCCAGGCGACTGCGACTGTAAGAGCTGCCAGGCGCGGCGCTGGGCCGGGTCGCGCAGGTTGGGGCGGAAGACGAATTGCGGGCGCTTCACCCTTGCGCGTCATCGCCCCAAAGAGCGGCCACAGCGCGCTCATATCCCTGGGCGTTGACACGGTCGTCCAGCAGGGTCACGGTGCGACAAATCGCGTCTGTGGGGCGGACGTGGCGGCTCACCACCGACGCGCCTCCTCCCATCATGACGACGGGGAGCGCGTGGTAGTCAAACCCCGCTTCCAGCACGGCGGAGAGCAGCCGCTCGGTGTAGAGGCGGCCCTGTTCACGGATCAGGCTGCGCACGGATTCTTCCAAACTGCACGGGCGGCCCGCCAGTACCTGCTCGATCTGCGCATCGGTCAGGGACAGACCGGTGTTCTGCCGCACCCGCTCCCGCACCTCGTCGATGCAGCGGATCATACCGAATTCGAGGCTGTGGCAGGTGTCGATGATCGGCCGCCCGTTGTCGATGCGCATAAGGTCCACCGTCCATCCACCGATGTCGAGCAGCAGCATGGAGGGTTCGTCTGCCAGCAGGTCGGGTTGGGTCATGAGTGCTGTGAAGCCCTGGGGGAAGAGAAGCACATCTTCAGTCGTGATGTGGTACGTCTTGCCCTCATAGCCAAACTCGACCGGCTGGCCCGCATTACGGAGCAGGTATTTGCGGAAGGCGGGTTTTTCCCGTCCATAGCTGGTCAGCGGTAGCCCGGCCGCAATGGTCACGCCGCACTCACGGGGTACACCACGGGCCTCAATCTCTTTGGCGATAGCCGCCAGCGTCAGCAGGAAGTAGTTGTCGTTGGCGGTCTTGTCCCGCTGGATGGGCTGCCGCCCGCTGCCGCAAACAAAAAAGCACCCGCCGAACGTAAGCACGTTCTGGCGGGTGTAGGGTTCGCGGTCACCAAAAGGCGTTATGCCGGCCGGGAAGGAACAGTTTCGTGTTTTGATGGCGTAGTAGCCGTGGTCGATACCAATGTTCATGGATTTTGCCTCGCTTTCGTTTTACGTTGAGATTTGCGGATCTATGTAAACGGCTGGTAGATAACTTTTCTTTCCAGCCGGTAAATTTATATTAGGGGGAGAGGTGTGGAGAGGGGGAAAAGCAAAAGCCGCCTGGTTCCGGCATCGCCAGAAACCGAGCGGCTAAAAATGGGCGCACTTGTCCCCACAAATTTCACCTTTTTATACCATATAATCAATTTCACCATCCGCTGCACAAGTTCATTTTAACTGCTCACGAGGTATTCCCTGTTTAAATCAAAATTATCGTTCGCTTCTATTCGTCTCTAGGAGATAAAAGCTAGACTCTCTTGAAATATTCGATAATATGAATATAATAAAGTTAAAAAGATGAATGATTTTCACTTTGATTTGGAGAAATGCTTTTGCATTTTGTGAAGGAGAAACAAATGTTAGACTTACTCTCACAATTAGTAGCCACTCCTGTACCACAATTGATCCACCCACGCGAAATTTTCATGGCTCTCCCTTCAAAAGACAAACAATATCAATATCCTCGAGATGTGCAGGCAGAAGTTTGGGACCGATGGTTTTCCATCCGTGACAAGCGGAATACAATCATCAAAATGAATACCGGGAGTGGGAAAACAATTGTAGGGCTTCTCATTCTTCAAAGCTGCCTTAATGAAGGAAAAGGCCCCGCCGTTTATGTTGTTCCTGACCGATACCTTGTTAATCAAGTCTGTGAAGAAGCCAAAAAGCTTAATATTAGAGCTGTTTCTGATCGTGATGACTACTTCTATTCTACAAATCAAGCAATCCTTGTAACAACAATACACGCACTCGTAAATGGACACAGTGTGTTTGGGATGCGCGCAACACAAAATTACCCGATAGGAAGTATTCTACTAGATGATGTCCATGCATGTATGGGAACAATTTCTTCTCAGTTTTCAATTAAGATTCCTGGTAATGACTTGTTGTATAATCAGATTGTATCTATTATAAAGCAAGATTGGATGTCTTACGATAGTACAAGTTATGTGAATATAGTAGAGTCTCAAGATCCAAGCAAAATATTCTTATTGCCCTTCTGGATATGGCAGCAAAAATCCAGCGATATTTATCGCCTTTTGAAAAATCGTGACACTTCTGACGACAAAAATACTTTCATATACTTTTCGCTCCCTCTTTTGGAAGGAGATTTTCAGTTATGTAATTGTACAATCACTTCTAATTGTATTGAAATAACTCCCCCTGGTATTGCTATTTCAAAGATCCAGAGTTTTGAATTTGCCCAGCGAAGAATTTTCATGAGTGCAACGCTTGCAGATGACAGTGTTTTTATAAGCACGCTGGGCCTCAATCAGGCGGATCTTACAAACATTATTACCCCTGTTTACGCAAACGATATTGGTGATCGCCTACTACTCTTTCCTTCCCAATTGAACAGCCAAATTCCAGATGAAGATATCCGTGCTAAGATTTGTGAGTTGTCACAACAGTATAATACAGTAGTCATCGTTCCATCTTATGCACGAGCCCATTTTTGGCAGCCTGTATGCAATATCCTCGCTGATTCGGACCACCTTACACAGACGGTTGCCTCGTTAAAACATCAACATGTTGGACTTGTTGTTTTGGTAAATCGTTATGACGGAATCGATCTGCCTGATGATGCATGCAGAATACTGGTGATTGATGGATTACCGCCATTAAAAAGTAAGTATGATCAATATGTTGAAAGTATTAATCCAACAAGCCAGCTATTATTGCGTGAACAAATCCAAAGAATAGAACAAGGCATGGGAAGAGGCGTTCGCTCTAGCAATGATTCCTGTTGCGTTATTTTCATGGGCAATCAACTTTCAGATATTCTTTTGCGGGCGAACGGAGTTTCTATGTTTAGCGTTGCCACACAAACGCAGTATGCTTTATCTAAAAATTTGTGGGATTTACTAAAAAGGCAATCTCCTTCTCCCACTGTTGAACAAATTTTTGAGCTTGCTAATTACTCATTACAACAAATTGGCGACTGGATTGGTTTGTCTAAAAGTAGACTTTCACAATTAAAGTATAATTCTACAGTTGTCGTTAACCGTACTGAGGTTGCGCTGCGTAACGCATACGAAGCAGCTGCACAACAACGCTTTCCCATAGCCACCACCGCTCTCAGTCAAATTATCAATGAGGAAGAGGATCCTCGTACTAAAGGTTACTTATTGCAAATTTGTGCACAATATGCTAACTTCTACGACCAAGTACGGGCACAACGAATTTTGGCATCTGCTCGTACTCTCAATCACGGCACATTACTCCCAATCGAAGGTATTCAGTATAATAAAATTGCCTTCACCTCACACCAAGTAAATAATATTAAACAATACCTAGCTTCCATTTCCAATGATTGTAACATCTGTACTATTCATATTCATGCGATTTTAGATAGACTTATATTCTCTCCTGATGCTCATGATTTTGAACACGCCTTTAAAGAACTCGGTGAGATTCTTGGTTTTGTTTCATCTATGCCAGATCTTGAAACTCACGGAGCTGGACCAGATAATTTGTGGGCAATCGGAAATAACACCTATCTAATTTTTGAATGCAAAAGCGGTGCACAGACAGACACGATTTCGAAGGATTATTGCAATCAGCTTAGCGGATCTACAAACTGGTTTATTTCTGAGTATGGGGGAGAGCCTAAATACAACCCGATTATGGTTCATCCCTCAACCCAATTAAACGCCCTCGCCAGTCCTCCGCAGCGGATGCGTATTATGGATTCAGACAAACTTTTTACCTTAAAAGAACAGGTGAAAGCTTTTTACTGCGCACTTTTCCAAAACGGCAATTTGTTCGATGATACTCAAATTAATCAGTTGCTAACTAGTTATAGGCTGAGAAGTTCAGACATTGTAAACGTTTACACAATGCCGCCAAGACAATAATACGCATCACTTTCTATAGTTGCACAATGGTGCCTCTATACGTAATAGAACGATTTTCACCTGCCTTTCGATTTAACAAATGTCTTGATTTTTCCTAAATTCTTATTTTGAAAACAACCCGTTGAACGGGTGGTTTGAACAGGCCCTATAAGGGCCTAATGCCTGTGGTAGCTCCCTAAAGGGAGCACTGAAAAGTCTGGCAACCACACTTTTGCCACGGGCTGCCCCCTACTCGGGGGCTCTTTTTATGCCTTCTTTGCTTTCTCTCCTGTAAACGGATCTACGAATTCTTTTAGGCTTAACTGGTCGAAATACCACAAGCTGGAGGACGACATCCATATCCAGACCCGGTACAAACGGTCCACAGACAACAAAAAAGGCGGCATTTCTGCCGCCACGTTCTACGCAAGCGATACGCTGCCTGCGTTACTCTTTTTGGAATTCGTACAGATGTGCGCCCAGGACCTGCCGGTTGCCGTCTGTGAAAGCTGCCACCGGCTGTTTGTTCCCTTCTCCAGCCGCGCCAAGTATTGTGAGCGGGTTCTGGACCCGGAAACCGGCGCTACCTGTAAGGACATCGCCGCCAAGCTAGCCTATGCCGAGGAACTGAAGGCCAACAAAGCCAAGGAACTCTACAACAAGATGCGCAACCGCTACCAGATGCGCTGTTCCCGTGCGCCCGGCAACCAGAAAATGCGGGACAATTACAACGCCTGGCGCAAGCAGGCCCAGATGGCGCTGAGTAAGTACCAGCTAGGGGAGATCGGTTGGGAGGAGTTTGAGAAAGTTATACTCAGAACTATATAAGGATTCATCTAGTCATATCAACTATGTACCGATTTTGTAGACATCACATATATGCATTTCTCTTTATCGAATCCGCTAAATAGTCTGCTGCCCCCATTGCGCATGAATACTTGTCATGCTCTGCCAAAAAAACATTTGCCTTCTTGTTCATCTTCGAAATTATTACTTCTGTATTTGTCTTAATCTCAGGGAAAGCTTGTACTAGTCCGCCTCCCAAACAAATGACCTCGGGATCATATATCTGCATCAAATTTATGATTCCAATTTCATAATACTTTAGAAACTCATCAAACATTTTTATGTAATGTTCGTCTTTTTTTCGCAGCATTTGTGCTACATATTCTAAACTTATATTTTCATCGGCAATTGGAATCAGCTTTAATTTTTCAAGAATCGCTTTCGTTGAAAAATATGTTTCCCAACACCCATACTGCCCACATGAACATTTTTTCCCGTCACTACAAATAATAATATGCCCGAATTCTCCGGCCTGCCCATGAGCTCCAAAGTCTAATTGTCCATTACAAACAGCACAGCCGCCTACACCTGTTCCCATGGATAAATATATTGCATGTTTTATGCCTTTTAAGCACCCATAACCTTTCTCATAATATGCTCCCGCATTTGCATCATTGATAACAGCAATTTTGCAATGGAAATATTCTTCACAGCTTGATATAACTGAGTTTGTAAGCCAAGATATGTTTGGTACGCTCAAAATTGCGCATGTATTATTGTCAACCCTGCCTGGAATTGCAAAAGCCATCCCTACCACATTGACAGAGGTACTTTGTGTTGCTTCTTTCAAAATAGTAGCTAATTCTGCAATAAAGTCGTTCGCCTTAGTCGGTGTCGGAAAACTTGTTTTTTGGATGGATCCACTTCCCTTTGTTATACACACTTTTACAGAAGATGCACCAATGTCAACGCCCATATATGCGGACTCTCGAGATAAGTATACATTTGATTTAACATAATTTTGAACACACGAAAGGGTATATAATGTTGATGGCGCCGCCTTTAGTTCTAATGCTAACCTCTCTATTTCTTTTCCAAAAAGAGGAACAAAGCCAATTGTTTTACTCAGATTTCTATCTGTTTCCCAATTACCAACGCAGTTTTCAAATACTTTTTCAGATATTTCTTCATTATCAATTATCGCCACTGTTGACAAATTGAAAAAGCCACCAATCGGATCAAAGCCACAACCCAAAAGGGTAAAATAAAACTCGTTTTGTTTTATAAGTTTTATAATATCTTGTATTTCAACAAATTGATTAACAAACCATTCGGGATCACTATGCTCCCCTATAGTTTCAACCTCTTCTCTATTGAACAGTTCTTCACTATACTCCTTAAGAAAAGAGAACAACAGCGGATTTCCTTTTATGTTTTTTATAGATCCAAATCCAAAAGAAGGTACAACCATTGCACTGGAAGAATAGTTTGCTGTTTGAGAAGATCTATAATGAAGTGCTACATAATATTCGCCTTTTCTTTTTATTACTACAGCCGTATCACATCCAATGGGGATTATGTTATCTCCCCTAGATGCAGCTTCACGTGCTGATGGTAAATATCGATCTCGTAACTTTGCTTTTCTTTTCTTGCCTCGGACAGCGCATAGATAGGTTTCATTCTCAAAATCAGAAAAGAAAGATAATCTTTTGAAATAATTGTACTCGCCAACTTCAAAGCATATTTTATTTCCTTCTAAATTAACGCGATGTAAAAATAGACTCGGATCATCGAACAATTTTTGTCCTATAGACTGCCTAATTTTTATTTCCTTATTATTGATCGGATAGTCACAAACATTTGTCTCCACATATTTTAAAACATTCTTGTTCCTCAGCAAGTCTACCGAGAGTCCTTTCCATTCAGGTAATGTTAGGAAAGGAATCGTTATATTTACCTGTCCAAGACGACATACGGCCAATTGATTTTTTTCGCAATCTTTATAATACATTTTTACATATTCTATACATCTGCTCCCTTTATATAAAGAACTCTTCTTTTGTTGAATATAATTTTTCCTGACCTTAATTATAGATTTTTTCCCATAAGAATCCCACAATTTATCTATAGCAACGCCAAATATGGCCCAAAAAAGTGCTTGCAACACTTCCAGCATTTTTATCCTCCTGTAATAAAATTATAAATAAAGAATTCACATCCTATTTAATGTGATAAATTTTATTATAATGCCTATTTCGATACCAATCAAGGCCTATTTCGATACCAATCAAGGAATTCCTGTAATCTTCTAATTTAAATGAATCGCTTAATGCCATCAGAAAATAAAAAAACAAAACCGAACGCACCTTCGAAAAGAAGTACGTTCGGATTTGCTTGGTATGGTGCACCATCGGGGACTCGAACCCAGGACCCACTGATTAAGAGTCAGTTGCTCTACCAACTGAGCTAATGGTGCATAACAGGATTTTCAGCGTTGCGGCGTCAAATCTCTTTTGCCATCTTGCTCACGCTCGCAACCTTCGTATTGGTCGCTAACGCTCCGAGTTGATATAACAGCGGCCAGCCAAGGTATAGTCCCAATCTTCCGGTAGCGAGAGCATCTGGATCAGCCCCCTTGCCCTTCAGGCTAAGCCGCTTGTCCCGCAGGTGATAGTTGCTCATGACGGTGTAATCGCTTGTTCGCTCAACGCGAAATACAGCTAATTCTGTTCATCTCCTTTGCGCCAGCCAAAGGCAAACCGTAGGGCTTTGGCTGTATTTTTTTCAGCGTATCACAGGCGTGCCTACTCAGGTTCGTCCAGCTGCAAGGCTGAAAAGAAGTCTGGCGTCGCCTTAGGCTCCGCCTTCTTTGGCTTGGATTCCGCGGGCACTACGGTGCGGTGACTTGGATTTTGCCAAGTTCTTCCTGCAACATTGCGCGCAACCCTCGGCATCACCATCATCCTGCAATCCATGAGCCAGCTTGAGTCCAAGTACGACAAGAAGGCCCAGACCATCGTGGACTGCTGCGACTCGACGCTGTTCCTCGGCGGCAAGTCGAACTCCACCAACAAGGAGATTGCCGAGATGATTGGCAAGCAGACCATCAACCAGATGACCTATGGCGAGAGCACGGGCCAGTCTGGCTCGGCCAGCAAGAACCTGCAAATACAGGGCCGCGACCTCATCGACGCCGCCGAGATTGGCAAGATGAGCCGCAAGAAGGCCATCCTGCTCATCGCGGGCACCAACCCCCTGATGGACGAGAAGTATGACCCGCACGCCCACCGACGCTATTGCTACATCGTTGACAAGCGCAACAAGAAGCGGCTCCACAAGGACAGCTTTGACTTCAAGAGCTACCTGCGGACCGGCCACGGGGACTGGAAGCGCATTGTGCTGGACACCGAGACCACGGGGCTTCACCCCGGCGAGGGAGAGGGCGACGAGATTCTGACACTCTCCGTCGTGGACGGCCACGGCGACGTCCTCTATGACGGGAAGTACAGGCCCCGGTGGAACGAGCGCTGGGACGCGGCGTCGAAAGTCAACGGCATCTGGCCGCAGGACGTGGCGGACCCGCCCACCATCGAGGCGGACCTGCCTAGGATTCGGGAAATCGTTGGTAGCGCCGACGAAATCGTGGCCTACAACGCGAAGTTCGACCTCTCCTTCCTCAAGTGCGTAGGCGTGGAGCCGAAGAAGGATGCTGTCATCACCGACACCATGGCCGAGTACGCCGCCTTCGCTAAGGTGCCGAGGGCAAACGGCAGGGGGTTCAGGAACTTCAAGTTGACGGAAGTGGCGGAGGCCGTTGGGCACCAGTGGACGGGCAAGGCCCACGGGTCGCTTGCCGACGCGCAGGCGGCGCTGGCCGTTCAGGACTTTCTCGACTCCCGCGTCCCACGGGCATCGGCGTGAGGTCTGCGTGGGCACTGGACTTTGCCGGGAAGGGAGGGCCGTCAAACAGGTATACTTTGGCGTAAGGTCGCACCCCTCTGATAGAAAGGACAGGTGGTGAAGATGAGATGGAAACACTCGTCCGCCTCGCCGTAAAGCCTCTGGCATACCTCGGCTCCGCCGTCGTCCTCCTCGGCCTCGTCTATCTGGGCATCCAGCTCGGAGGCGGGTGCCGAGGGGGCGGCGGCGAGCTGCGCAAGGCTGTTGCTCTCATCGCAGCGGGCGCTGCCGTGCTTGGCTTTGCGGCCATCTACGGCTTCTCCGGTTTTTAGTCTCATTCAGGAGATGAGAACACACAATCACACCAAGACAGAAAGGTAGGAAACAATCATGCTTGACAACGCAGTCTCCATGCTCACGCAGGGCATCACGTTCCTCGGCGGCGTCCTCGTCGTCTTCGGCCTCGTCAACCTCGGCATGACCATCAAGGATGGTATGCAGGGTGGCGGAGGCCAGCTCTCCGGCGCAATCGCCATGATTGTGGGCGGAGCCATCGTCGTTGGTGCTGCCGTCTACTTCGGCTCCCTCAGCACGGGTTGGGCCGGTGGCCTCTAAGCCGGGAGGTGGGTTCATTTGCTCTCCGTAGCGATACACAAGGACATCGGCGAGTACCAGCCCAAGGTCATCGGCAAGATGACCGGGCGCACCCTCGTCTCCATCGCCGGGGCGCTGGGCGCGGCAGTCGCCAGCGGCTTGTACATGGCTTTGGCCGCCTGATAAACACTGTACAGTTCCGGCTGGATGCCGGAAAGATGGACGGACTGGAAGTCAAATCCGCAGTCATCAAACTTCCAGATCATCCTGCGCCAGATATCCTCATACGCCGTGAGGAGAAACAGCGCGGCCAGATTACGGTCTGACATTCGATAGCAGCGCGCACGCCAGTGCTGCCAACGCTCCCGATGACTATCGCTCAGGAAAAATCCAATGGAGCAGCCATTGAAACTCCTCTCTAAGCGGGCCTGAAGCTGCACTCCCGCTTCAGGGAAGAAGCAATCCCTGACAAACTCGTTGAGGTCAATCGCACCGGCCACGATCCGTTCATCCAGACAGACGCACTGCTCCAAAGGGCAGGGATGATTGCGTCTGAAGTTCATGCAGTATGGGCACTCCATGTCATCTCTGCTATATTGGAAACCGGGATAGTATCGGCCATGGCCTCTGGGCTTAAAATAGGGCGGGGTCATCATCTGCTGTTCCATCTGGCACAGCGGTGTATCCCGCATGAAGTAGCGTGTCATTGGTGGTGTGCTCCTTTCAGTAAAGCAAAAAAGCGCCGGAGTCTTATTTCTAAAACTCCGGCGCCTGAATATTACATGATCGGTTCCTGGTTGTAGGGTTCCATGGGGTGCTGCTCCTGCTCTCTTATGCGCTCCAGGGCATCGGGAGCTGCAATGGCAATCTGCTCCTGAACGCCCCGGATGCACTTTTCCTGCTCGGCAGTCAAGTCAAAACCAGCGTCTAAGGTGTCAGAGCAGCACCGGTAGATTTCGATAAGCTGCTCCTGATTGAAGATTTGCTGTTTGGAAATGAGGCCGGCGCGGATGGCGAAGTCCTGCTTGGCACCTGCATAGTTTTCCTGAAAGTAATTGCCCTGGTTGAGACCTGTGCGGTCGAAGCTCCAGTCCCATGTGACGAATTGGACGCCAAGCCGGGTGGGATGGGCAGCCAGCACGGCTCCGTTGAAGTCAGCCAGCAGGCGGTAGTCACCGGTCAGGCTTTGGGCTTGCAGGGGCGGAGCCTGTTCCAGCAGCGTCATGTACTCCCGCACGGTGCAGGCCAGATCGGTGGCTCGCTCACAGGCCCGTTCCCGTTCCGGCGTCGCTACATCCTCCTGCCAGTAGCGAACGCCTCCGTCCGCTGTGATCCGGCAGAGAGGGAGACCATCCCACTCCACAGGAAGCAATTCATCCTGTTCCGGCTGCGGAGTGAATCCCTCACGGTGGAGAGCGGTGCGAAGCTCCTGAAAAAACTGTTCTCGGTTCATTTACTACCTCCTGATATTTAGTGCCCTTTTTGAATTTGTCTGAAAGCAAAAAGGGCGCCAACCTATTGGTCCATCACGACCAACAAATTGACGCCCCAAACTTTGTGCATTCTATTGGCAGAAAAATAGCGCCCTTTTTGAAAACTGATGCTTCAAAAAGGGCGCTACATAGTTTCTGGTGTTGCCAACCTTCGAGAAGAGGGGGTTCGAATCCTACCAGTTAGGGGGAAACAGCGGTTGGCATCTATGGAATCATCCGTGAATTTTCGAGCTGAAAAAGCCCGGAAACGGTTGATGCCACTGGCTTTTCGCCAGTGGCATCT
>ERZ1643249.4273-NODE-4273-length-12060-cov-168.020408_pt1 | contig 12060 bp, 8 predicted proteins | sample MGYA00579263_ERZ1643249 | MGnify/ENA primary metagenome ERZ1643249 (study PRJEB29033, sample SAMEA4952264) | chicken gut metagenome | biome: Broiler Chicken; feature: Gastrointestinal Tract; material: Caecum | place: Ireland | collected 2018 | study: Broiler...
CCATCTGCCCAATTTTGCTTGACAAAAAAGGGCCGCTATTATAAAATATCTCTAGGGTGTATCTGAAAATTCCCCAACGCTGTTCTATTCTACCAAAAAGCCCCATCTGCTGCGTTGCATTCGCTTGCATTCCATGGAGGAGTGCGGCGCTCATGCGCCTTGCATCTGGCGCTTTTTGGCGAATATCCCAGCATTTTTGACTTCTCAGATACACCCTAGATAAAGTTCCTAAGTGAATACAGTTAAGGGCAAACCTGCAGAAATGCAGGGACGCAAAGCTGGAAGTCTGACGTGGAGCGCCTGTCACAGGCTGCAAGACAAGATAGTTCGGCCGCAGTTATATGTAGGGTATAATTGCGGCCGTTTTTCTTTTTCTTGGGGCATGGACAGCCGGTCCCCGTCCACATATACAAAGGGTATTTCAGGAGGTGGAGTGAGTCGTGAGACGGCTTCCTTATCTTTTTATCGTGGTATATCTCATAGCGGCCGGCATGCTGGCGGCCTATTCGCCCGACCGGCTGTCCCTGGTGATCGTCGGCTGTATGGGCGTCATCGCGCTGGCCAGCGGGTTCTATTGCCTGGCTCCGGTGATCTCGTTCACCAACGGCCTGCGCAACGGCCAGAACAGCATCAAGCGGGCCATGAACGCGGAGGGCGGCACCGCCTGGATGATGGCCCTCCAGATGGACCGTTTCTTTGAGCAGAAAACGCTGGACCAGCTGTTCCAGGAGTACCGGGAAAAGGTGCGCCAGCAGCGGGAAAACGGCCTGCTCATCAGCGACATCGACGACACCGTCAACGAGGACATCCTGGGCCTGTACAGCTGGCAGAGCGTGGCGGCCCAGATCCCCGGCACCATGACCGGCCTGGGCATCCTGGGCACCTTCCTGGGCCTGCTGATGGGCCTGCGGGGGATCAACTTCATGACGGTGGAAGCCGCGCTTGGCAGTGTCGAGACCATCCTGGCCGGCATCAACACCGCGTTTTACACGTCCATCGCCGGCCTGATCCTGTCCGTCTTTTTCAACGTGGTCAACAACATCCTGCGCAACATCATGAGCCGGGAGGTGGACCTCTTCCTGGAAGAGTTCCACCGGACCATCATCCCCACCACCGAAGAGCAGAGCCGCTACAGCGACCGCCGGGAAAACCGGCAGATCGTCGAGCTGCTGGAGCGCCTGCCCAAAAAGGGCACCATGCCTCTGGTGGGCAGCGGCAGCACCTCCGGCAACGAGCAGATCCTGATGCCCCAGATCCTGGACGGCCTGAAAAAGAACGAATTCGTCTTTTTCCTCCAGCCCCGGTATGAGCTGAACACCCGCAAGGTGATCGGCGCCGAGGCTCTGGTCCGCTGGAACCACCCCACTCTGGGGGTCATTTCCCCGGCGGTCTTTATCCCGGTGCTGGAAAGCAACGGCTACATCACCAAGCTGGACCAGTACATCTGGGAAAAGGTCTGCCAGCTGATCCGCCAGTGGGTGGACCAGGGCATCCGCCCGGTGCCCATCTCGGTCAACGTCACCAAGACGGATGTCCTGGCGATGGACGTGGCCGACTTCTTCAAGGATATGCTGAAAAAGTACCGCATCCCGCCCAAGCACCTGGAGATCGACGTCAGCGGCAGCGCCTATCTGGAAGCCTACGGCGTCCTGAAGGACGCGGTGGCCCGGCTGCAGCAGGCCGGCTTCCGGGTGATCCTGGACGGCTTTGACGGGGATTACATCAAGCTGAGCTCGGCCGGCGAGATCGGCATCGACCAGCTGAAACTCAACCTCCGCAGCGAAAATCTGGAAGATAAGCTGGAGGTCCTGCCCGCCGTCTTTAACCAGGCCCGGACCCTCCGGCTGAACCTGCTGGCCGAGGGCATCGAGAGCATGGAGCAGCTGACCATGCTGCGCAAGTGCGGCTGCACCGAGGGCCAGGGCTACTTCTTCTCCCGTCCGCTGTCGGTGGCCGAGTTTGAGAAGAACCTGAAAGTGGGGCAGAACGGATGAAAAAGAACCGACAGCCCGCCTCAAAATTCAATTTCTGGCAGCCCGCCACCGATATGATGAGCGGCCTGGTCTTTGTCCTGATCCTTGTCATCGCGCTGCTGTGCCTGTACATCCTCCACGACTACACCGGCTATGAAGAATACCCCGCGTCCAGCTACGGCGCGTCCAGCTATTACGAGGACGACTGGGATGGCTGGGATGACGAGTGGGGCGGCGGCTGGGGAGGCTGGGGCGGCGGCGATGGTGACGGCGATTACGACGAGGAATACATCCCCACCGCGGGCGGCGGCGGGATGTACCCCGACGAGGGCGTCAAGTCGGCCGTCTATGTGGAGCTGGTGGACGATGAGACCGACCGGCCCATCCCCGAAGCCGGCATCCGCTTCGAGCTCTACCGCACCGACAACACCACCCTGCAGGAGGGCTCGCTCCAGCAGCTGAACACCTATTACCCCGAAAAGATCACCTACCGGGAGTACGCCACCCGGGAGGACGGCACCTTCTACCTGCCGGAAAAGGTCTGGCACGGGAATTATTATTTCCACGAGCTGAATGCTCCGGAGGGCTATGACGCCGCGCCGGACACCTATTTTGACATCACCCAGCTCTACGACTGGCCTGATCCCTATGTGGTCCAGATCCGCCTGTCCCCCTGCAAGAACATCATCCGCATCCAGATGAGCGATGCGGACACGGCCCTGCCGGTGGGCGGCGGCACCTTCCGGGTGGTGGCGGCTGAGGACATCGCCACTCTGGACGGCACCGTCCGCTACACCGCCGGCCAGGTGGTGGACACCATCGAGTGCGACGAAGAGGGCTACGGCGAGAGCCAGGAGCTCTATCTGGGCACATACACCGTCCAGCAGGCGACAAGCCCCGACTACTACGCCACCATGGAAGAGGACCTGACGGTGGAAGTGGAGCGCAAGACCGGCGCTCTGCCCCCGGTCCACGAGGTCGAGGTGGAAAAGACCCAGCTGGTGGTGCAGGTCTCGGATGAGCTGTACGACAGCCAGAAGCTGGCGGGCGCCGTCCTGATGGTGACCGACGACCGCTCCGGCCGGACCCGCCGCCTGGTCACCGACGAGACGGGCACCGCTGTCCTGACCGACCTGCAGAAGAACACCACCTACCACATCCAGCAGACCCAGACCGTGGGCGACTACCGGATGGGCGACGGTGCATACGATGTCATCGTCAGTGCGGACGGCCGGATCGGCGGCCTGAGCACCGGCCAGCTGGCGATCACCAACCGGCTGCTGCGGGTGTCCATCCATGTGCAGGACGCCATCCTGGGCACCGAGAGCCTGAACGAGCCGGTGACCCTGTACAACGGCCAGGATCAGGTCGTCCTGTCCTGGACCACCAACGGCCAGAGCGTGGAGATGACCGACCTGCCCGAAGGCAGCTACTACATCGTCCGCGGCGAGGACACCGAGAACCCCTACCGCTTCGAGGTGACGGATACGGCACAGGTCCAGACCTGGAGCATCTCGCTCTTCACCTTCCGCAGTGCGGTGGCCCTGGCCGTCGCGGCCCTGCTGACCGTGGGCGGCATCTGCCTGATCGTGTGGCTGGTGCGGCTGATCTCCCGCCGCCGCAAGGAGCGCAGGGAAGCGGCCTCCGCCGGTACAAATGAGCAATAAAGCAACAGTAAGAGGTATCAGATATGAGTGATGAAGGAATTCGTATAGGGGATTTGCTTCTGACCATAGCAAGGCGGTGGAAAACACTGGTCGTTCTGACATTGCTTGGCTGTGGATTGGGTCTGGTCCTGAACAGTATCTCCTTTGTTCAAGGCAGCTACACCAGTTATGCGGTCACGACCTCCATCGCCATTGTTCCGCGTGTCTCGACGGGAGGTTTTGCCGGCGGGTCGGACCATTTGACCTCAGATGACTTTCAGCTGGCGGAGGATATGGCCGATTCGGTTTCCTATGTGATATACAGCGACCGCGTGCTGGAACAAGCCATTGAGCAGGCGCGCCTGATCTCGGTAGAACCCGAAGAAGTGGCACGGAATCTTGGCATCAGCCGGTACAATGAGACGCAGATCCTGGAGCTTACCCTCTGGTGGATGAATGCGGAGTCCGGCGTGGAACTGATGAACGCCATTTTGGACGTTGCAGTAGAAGTATTGCCTGAAACGCTGATGATCGGCTCGGTGGCTGTGATCAATCCGCCCGCAGCGGAGTTTACGCCAGCCAGCAACAGCTATACAGGTATTTGGATCCTGACCAGTCTGGTGGGTTTTGTGATCGGTCTGGGCCTGATTATCTTTGAATTCACCATGCATCCGACTTTGCTGAATCCCAAAAGCGTCGAAGAGGACCTGGGGCTGGAGATGCTGGGGATCGTTCCGCAGGACCATGCTTATTTCCAGCGGAAAGGGGAGCTGCTCAGCCGGGAATCTGCCGTAGATTCGACGGTGGAACAGAGCTTTGCTTCAGCGGCCTACATCCTCTGCAACCGGCTGGGAAGCAGCAAAAAGAAGAGCCATTGTGTCTATGTTACCTCAGCGGAAGAGCGTGAAGGCAAGAGCACCGTGGCGGCCAATCTGGCCATCCAGATGTCCGATCTGGAGAAAAAAGTCCTTTTGATCGACCTGAATCTGAATAATCCCAGCTTGGGCGGGATGTTTTTACAGAACGTCGATTACAGCCGCACCCTGAACGCCCTCTATAAGGGCGAGGCGACGGTACAGGATACCGTCGTCTCCCTGACGGGGTATTTGGACCTGCTGCCTACGGTTTTGGAGCGTAATGCCATCAATCTGGACAGTGTTCTGTTTGACTTTATTCAGCAGCTGTCCCAGAACTACGACTATATCATTATAGATGGTCCTGCGATCGAGCAGTCGTCGGATGTATTGCGTTTGAACCAGGTGGCGCAGGCGGTGCTGCTTGTCATTCGATATGACGCTACTCCGCTGCCGGTGATCCAGGATACGATCGACCAGCTGGATAAGTCTGGCATTCGGATTCTGGGGTGCATCGTCAATGCCTCCAGGACCATGCACGGCTTCCGCTCCTGGCGTGACCGACCGTCGGATCTGGCTGCCAAATCCATGCGGGATGCGGCCGAGGTTGACGACCTGCTTTTGGTGCCCGCTGCCGGGAATGGCAATGAAGGTGATTTGAGCAATCCAGCCGGAGCACCGGATATTCTGGATGAGCTGACCAAGGATCCCCTTCAGAAGGAGACCTTGTCGGACGACGAGGCTATGGACGCTCTGATCCGGATGGGTGCGGACAACAGCTGGACCCAGAAGCCCGAGACGCCTCCCAGCCAGCCGGAAACGCCGGAAAAACCGGTAGCGCCGGCAGAAAGCGCTCCAGAGAAGACGAAAGCTCCGGATGGCCCGAAGAGTCCGGATGACAAGCCGGTGGTCATGACGTCTACCGTCCCGGCCAGGCCGATGAGGGAGACTCCGGTGCAGGCCGCGCCGAAGGCCACTGCCCCAGAGACGCAGCCTGAACAGGACGGCGCAAGAAAAGGCTTCTTCTTTGGACGGAGCAAGAACTATAAACCCAAGCATTGATGAAAACCGCGCCGCGCCGTCCTTCTGCAGGCCAAGCAGAGGGGTGGCGCGATGCGGTATATGGGGTAAAACGATGCGTGAAAACAAAGAAACAGAGATGCTTTTGCGGCTGATGCGGGCGGCTCTGCATCAGGATTTTGAGACGCCGATCCCCTGGAAGACCGGCTGCGACGCTGAAAAGCTGGATGTTTTGATCCGACGGCAGAGCCTGGTGACGATGGTCTACCCGGTCATTGCCCGGCAGAGTGGGGACGGATGGGAGTCCCTGAGGGAGGGGATGAAGGACTTTTTTGCACGGGAGACCCATCGGAACATCACTCAGGAATATGAGATCGAATGGCTGCTCGACGAGATGGAGGCATCTGGCATCGACTGTCTGCCCATGAAGGGCTGGGTGATACGCAACGATTACCCCGACCCGCTGATGCGAAGCATGACCGATTTCGATGTCTTGATCCGCGATTTAAACAGCCGCCGGATGAAAGACTGGATGGAAGCCAGAGGGTATAAACCAGACCATATTGAGCAGCCGGTACAGGATTGCTATTGGAAAAAACCCTATATGTATGTGGAACTCCACCGCAGAATGACCAACAAAGGCCATATGCTGCCGGACGAGATCAAGCTGGTAAGCCAAAAAGAACAGACGCTGTGGAAGAGCGCAAAACGTTTGAATGGCAAACAGCATATATACCAGATCAGTGATGAAGATGTTTACATTCATTATATGATCCATTTTTATAAGCATTTTACGACTTCAGGGGCAGGCATAAGGTTTCTGGCTGATAACTATGTATTTTTGAAAGAAAAAGGCGCTGCGCTGGACAGGAACAGCCTAAAAAAACAGTTGGATGGATTGCATTTGTCCGGGTTTGCCAAGCAAATGGAACAAGCAGCGAAAGCCTGTTTTGGGACCGGTCAGCCACTGGATGAAAGAGAGGCCTTGATTGTAGATTATCTGACGAGCACGGGCATTCATGGAAACCAGGAAACGATGGAGATGATGTCTGGATTTGTCAGAGGCGGTGATTCTTTCAAACAAAATAAGGTGCTGGCTATTTGGAGGCAGTGCTTCCCCTCGATTTGGTATATGAGGGAACAATATCCCAAGCTGGATTCACATCCACAGCTTTTACCATTCTATTGGGGAAAACGTTTGTGCAGGGTATTGATAAAAGAAAGATTTAAAATAGCCGGAAGTGGGCTGCTTTCCAAGAGACCGGATGAGGAGACAAGCAAAGAAATCGAGAGGCTTTATCGAGCGGCAGGGATTTTTGAATCATGATGAGGATGGAGCGCTGAAAAGAAAATTTCTGTGGTGCGGAGGAATAAAATGTCAAAACTTCAGCATAATGTGTGGCTGCGGAGCGTAAAATTGTTGGCTGTTTTATGTATGACACTGCCCTTTGCGGCTTGCTGGTATGGGTACTATACGTTTCATGTCGTAATGCCACTTGAATGGAGTGGAAAGTTGGTTGTTGTGCTGCTGTATGCGGCCCTGTATATAGCACTGGGAAATGTATACGAAGCATTTCAGATTTCATCGCAAAAAATAGCATCAATCGTTTTCAGCCAAATGCTGGCGGCTATGATTGCAGACGGTTTGATCTATCTTCTCATTTGCCTGCTGGCAAAAAGATTTTGCAGCCTTATACCAGGAATTGCCGCCATAGCAGGGCAGTTGGTGGTGTCGGCTTTATGGGCTTTTTGTGCACAGAAATGGTACTATAAAGCTTTTCCGCCACTGGCAACGGCAATCGTTTATGATATGCGGCCAGGGATCGAGGAGATGATCCGCGAAGACAATTTAGAGAAAAAATATAACGTCAAAATAACGCTTGATGTCCAGAAATGCCTGAAAAATATGGAAGTCCTGCGGCAGATGGATGTGGTATTTCTAGGTGGTGTTCACAGCCACGAGCGCAATAAGATTTTAAAATACTGTGTGGAACATGATATTGATGTTTTTGTGCTGCCTCGTGTAGGTGACCTTATGATGGACGCAGCTCGACCGACCCATATGTTTCATTTATCGGTGCTAAAAGTGGGCCGTTCCATGGCAAGTCCGGAGTATCTGTTTATTAAGCGAGCGATGGATATTGTCCTATCTTTGATAGCGTTGCTGATCTCCAGTCCTATTTTTTTGATAATATCGGCTGCTATCAAAGCAACAGACGGAGGACCGGTATTTTATAAACAATGCCGCTTGACAAAGGATGGGAAAAGGTTTGATATTATCAAATTCCGCAGTATGAAAGTCGATGCGGAAAAGGATGGCGTTGCAAGACTTTCGACGGGGGAAACAGATGATCGTATCACACCGGTCGGCCGTGTGATTCGTAAATTTCGCTTGGATGAACTGCCGCAGCTGATCAATATTTTAAAAGGCGATTTGTCCATTTGCGGACCGCGTCCCGAGCGCCCCGAAATTGCGGCACAGTACTGCGAAACGCTGCCCGAATTTGCCCTGCGGCTGCAGGTAAAAGCCGGATTGACCGGCTATGCGCAAGTATACGGGAAATATAATACCTCTCCTTATGATAAACTTCAGATGGACCTGATGTATATCGCCCACCAGGGAATTCTGGAGGATTTGAAACTGATGCTGGCAACAGTGAAAGTTTTATTTATTCCAGAAAGTACAGAGGGTATAACAGAAGGAGAGACGACCGCTATGGGACAGGACTACCCAAAAGACGGTACAATGGTTTAGACAGGATTGGGTTTGTGTGGAGGGGTGGCTGAGTGAAAAAAATATTGCTGGTAACATTTTCGGATAATGCGGATCATCAGGATACATTGTTTGGAATCTATGAAGAACTGATAAGAAATGCAAACTGGGATCCCTATCTTGTAGCTATACAGGAACCGAAAGTCCCTTTGCAGAGGTCAAAACATACTTGGCTGGTGGATTGCCCAAAACGACCTGGGATCACAAAAAAGACATTTGATTTTCGGACGCTGTTTTCTTTGGTTCGCCGTATTCAAAGTAATCATTTTGACATCATTTATTTTGAAAGTTTGCATACATGGAACCTTCCCATCATGATAGCAGCAGGCAAAGCCAAAACTTACCAGGTGATTCACGAAGTGATTCCACATGAAGGAGATCGTCAGGTCACGATGGTGGACTTGATGAATCGAGTTGTTTGTAGGCTGGCGGATTACATTGTTTTAAGAAATCAAACATTCATCTCAAGTTTGATCGAAAGATATAGGATCAAAGCTGATAGAGTAAAATACTTGGAGTTGTGGCGGCGCTATCCAAACTATACACCTCCAAGCCATACAAAACGGGCGCTTTTTTTCGGAAGGATCAATCCGTATAAGGGTGTAAACAATTTGCTGGAAATAGTCCGCTTGTGCCCTGAAATCTGCTTTGACGTTGTTGGACGCACAGAAGAACACGCACAAATGGAAATCGAACAGCTTGCTCGGGAACCCAATGTATATTTAAATACCGAATATGTAAGCGATAAGGCGATGAAAGATGCGTTTACAAATTGTAGTTGGGTGATTGTCCCGTACAACTCTGCATCACAGTCTGGAATTATCATAGACGCCTATAAATATGCCCGTCCAGTCATTGCATTTGCTGTTGGAGCCATACCAGAGCAGGTGGATGATGGGAAAAGCGGCTATTTGATAGAACCTGGAAATAATAAAATGTTCGCTGATAAATTGCAAAAAGCGATTAAAATGCCTTCTGAGCAGTATGACCAAATGAGCCGGTATGCCTATGAATTTGGCTGCAAGAAATACGCTGCAAGCGGTGCAGTGGAACGGTTTGAGAAAATAGTGAAATGAAGGTGAAAAAATGAAATTACTATACATTACAAGCCTTTCGGGAAAGAGAGTCAATGGATTTATGCGCTCAGCCATTTTGGCAGCAACAGAATTGGGAATTGATTTTACGATGGCGTGTAATATGGATGAAGCTGATAAATTAGGATATGCTGCCGATTGTAAAAAATATGGAATTCATACTGTACATGTAGACTTCGACCGAAATCCTTTAGGGTATAAAAATTTACTTGCTCATAAGCAGTTGAATAAAATTATTTATGATGGTAAATATGATGTTATTCACTGCAATACACCGATTGGTGGTGTGCTGGGCAGACTGTGCGGATGGGAACAAAAAGTGCCGACCGTTATATATCAAGCACGTGGGTTTCGTTTTTACCAAAGGGCACCTTTAACAAACTGGCTGTTATATTATTCTGTAGAAAGACTGCTAGCATATTGGATGGATATATTGATTGCCATTAACCAAGAAGATTATTATAGAAGTGCGCAGAAATTTCGCCTTCGCAAAGAGACCGGTCGTATTACATTCCAGCGTTGGAGTGGATATCAAGTCTTTTGCAAATGAAGTTAGAATAAGGTGGCTTTTTTGCGGCTGGAACTTTAAATAAGAATAAAAATCATACAATTTTAATTGATGCAATCAAAAAATGAATCGTGATGACGTGGCTTTGTTGATTGCTGGTGAGGGTGAAAACCATAAGAAACTCCAACATAAGATTGATGATTTAGGGTTGAGTCAACAAGTAAAATTGCTGGGTTTTCGATCCGATATAAAAGAAATCTTAAAGGTGGCTGAATGCTTTGCATTTTCCTCTTTAAAAGAAGGACTTGGAATGTCAGCAGTTGAGGCGGTGGCAAGTGGGCTGCCCTGTGTTGCAAGCAATAATATATGATGGAGGATATAAAGAATGGTTGCAGGAATTGCTGCGGCTTCTGTCATTGCTTATTTAGCCGCTCTGCTTGGAATGCAGAAACGCCAAGTTTATCAGCAGATTGTATTCCTGCTGATTTATATTATAGGGATAACTGCGCTTGCTGAGATGGACGTAGTTTTACCTATCTATTTTTTGATATCATTGTTTCCATTTCTTATACGGATGGAAAGAATGTCGTTTTTTTCTATTATTGTTTACATCTATTTTGGCTGTTATTTACTGTTTGGGTTGTTGTTTCAGGATAGACTTGCAACTTGCATTACTTTTATAGTAAAATACTGGCAATTTATCATTTTCTTTATCATAATTGATGCAAAAATTGATCCCAAAGCAAAAGTTTCGGTTGGACAACTAAAAATTGCACTTATAGCGGAAAGTTTGATTGGAGTTTACTTGCTGCTTACAAATTCTGAGGTTGAAGAGAATGGTATGGTACGTCTTACCTCGGGTGCACAGCCTATAACAGGTAATATTGCCGTCGCAATTTTGCCAATTTGCATTTATCTATATTTTAAAAATAAAGGAACACCTCGAATCGAGACACGGATCATTATATTGGAAGCACTGTTTGGAATGTGGATTATTTTGTCAGGTACACGAGGATATACGCTACTGTTTTTCTTAGTGATGATTCCGATTTTTTATGATTATTTTATTCGCAATCGGAGAAGTGGAAGAAATGCAGCACATACTCGTTTTATGATTCTAGCTTTTGTATGCTGGATGTTTTTATTATTGGTAATTTTGATTCCAAGTTTTTCAGGTCAAATTGTTAGTATACTTCGTTTGAGTGATTCCGGTGGGATTCGCAGTTATGAAAATGCGGCTGAATGGCAATTTTTTTGGAATGCACCGTGGGGAGTCAAATTATTTGGTATTGGTATGGGAGGAACACCAGGCCGTTATGGAGCATATGTAGATGCGATTACTGCACAAATTGCAAAAGGAATGTGGAATCAGGAGGTTTACCTTTATGAAGCAGGCTCGCCATATCATAATTTTTTTGCGAACCTGATACTGAATATGGGGCTGTTAGGTTTGATTGTAATTAGCATCATGAATATTCTTATCTGGAAAAAAACAGGCCAAATTTGTGGCCAAAACGTTACTGAAAAATGGGCATTTCACTTATATCATATTGGATTTCTTCTGATGAACTGGTTTAGGTGGCCTGCTGAGTGCGGAATTGCAGAGATAGTTTTTTATGGTTTGTTATTAAAGCTAATTGAACGAGAAAACCAGAATAACAGTGCGCCGAATAAGCCGAATAAAAAGAGAAGAATGAGAGAGCCATTATGAAACTTGTATTTACAATGTTTTTAAGTATAGGCATAAAAGGTGCTGCAGCGATTGCCGAAATTGTAATACAACTATTACTTACTAACTATGTAGGAATGACGGGTTACGGCGAATACATATTTTTTGTTAGCATTATAGAATGTCTTTACTGGTTGTTCTTCTCTGGTAGTGTAAAAATCAATACATTTTACCTTTCGGTTCCAACTTTAAAAATAGATGGTTTTAAAAAGTCATATATTACTCGTTATGTTGTACCATTTGTTTTGGTAATCGCTATTGTATTGACCGTTGTAAAAGGCAGCTATGGTTTACTAGCTGCAGTTATACTATTTGTCTATTTTTTGGCATATGACAGAAGCAGTGTTTTCTTTTCAAGAGATTATCAACTGCCTGCTTTGTTGGGAGAATATATGATAGGCCGCCTTGTTATGTTGGCCGGTTTGTTTGTATGCTTAAAGCTAGGATGGATAAATGGCTTAAT
>ERZ1643249.4275-NODE-4275-length-12050-cov-6.851355_pt1 | contig 12050 bp, 9 predicted proteins | sample MGYA00579263_ERZ1643249 | MGnify/ENA primary metagenome ERZ1643249 (study PRJEB29033, sample SAMEA4952264) | chicken gut metagenome | biome: Broiler Chicken; feature: Gastrointestinal Tract; material: Caecum | place: Ireland | collected 2018 | study: Broiler...
TTCAAAAGAAGCCGCGTCCCTTGCGGGACAGCTTACACATATTAGCACGATTGCAATGTTTCGTCAAGCATTTTTTGCGGCTTTTTTGATTTTTTTCATGTTTTTTCGAGAAAAAAATCTCCGCATCCATCATGCAAATATTCCTATCCACAATATCTTGTGGCGCGCGGCGCCGCATCCCCTACTTGCCGGAAAAAAGATGCCGCCCTGCGGTGAGGACGGCGCGATGATTTTGTTATTTGCAGCCCGAACAAGTCTTGCAATTGCCAGAGCAGTGGGGCGCGGGCTTGCCTGTTGCCGAATACACGGCGCCCGACCATTCACGGGATGCGACCGTGCCGCAGGCGGGACAGCGGACCTCGTCCGAATACTTAGCGAGTTCATCGAACTTTTTGCCGCAGGCGGGACAGACATATTGGAAGATGGGCATACGTTTACCTCGATCCCTTGCGCGTCTTGCGCTCGGACAAACTTGTACGGTCGTCCGCCGCATGATGCCCCCTGCCGCGCTGACCGCGCTTTTTCTGCTTGGGCGTCCTGATACGGATGGAATTGGTCGACTTGATGAGGAAATAGGAGCAGACAGCCGTCACGGCGACCGCAATGCCGATAAGCAGCCAGAATCCCCACGAGAGATCGGCAAACGGGACGGGCACGTTCATGCCCCAGAGGCTTGCGATCAGCGTGGGCACGCTGATGATGATCGTGATGATCGCCAGAAGCTTCATGACCACGTTGACGTTGTTGGAGATGATGGAGGCAAAGGCGTCCATCGTACCCGAGAGAATGTCGCGGTAGATGGTACACATCTCCATTGCCTGACGGGTCTCGATGACGACGTCGTCAAAAAGATCCTGATATTCCTCGTTTCCCGTGATCGCGGGGAGGCGACCGAGGCGGTTGTAGACATTAAGGTTTGCCGTCAGCGACGTGGAGAAGTAGACGAGGGAATTTTCGATGCCCAGCATCTGAATGAGTTCCTGGTTCTTCATCGAGCGGTGCAGTTCCGCCTGCACACGCTGGGACTTCTTATCCAGCTGGCGCAGGTTGGACAAAAACCGCTTGGCATTGCCCATCATGAAGGTCAGCAGGAAGGAGACGTGAAGCGCAGTGTCCACCGTCACGCGGTTGCTGATGAAGTCCCCAAGCACCGAGTTGCCGCGCAGGGACACGGTGATGATGCTCTTGCCGTTGTGGATGATCGCGATAGGGATGGTCTCGTACACATCCCCGTCATCCATATCTGTGATGATGGGCGTATCGAGCAGGCACAGGAACATCTCGTCGTCGCGCTCGAACCGCGCCGTCTCCTCTTCATCGAGGGCGGCCTTGAGCATCTCTTCGGGCACGCCCGTCAATGCGTACACGTCGTCGATCTCGTCGTCCGTCGGGTTGACCAGATCCACCCAGCAGCCGTCTTCATAGGCTTCGAGGCGGTCGATCTTCCCATCCTCCATCGTCTTGAAAAATTTCAGCATACAATATCCTCTCTTTCGCAGATTGGTTTCTTCTGCACCCTTCTATCCCGCTGCGGCGGGAAAAGGGCAGCAAAAAAGCGCACGGAAAACACCGTGCGCTCCGAAACCCTGCTTCAGAAAGGATCGGATCTCACACGGGTCTTCTGCTATGAATAACACATCGGTTATTTGGCGCAGCGTCCATGTTTGGCTCCTTCGACCATATCGGTCATATCCATATTATAATCACTCCGATCAGATTTGGCAACTGTTTTCGCGCAAAAAAATCTCAAATGACGCAAAGCCCGTCGAGAAATGCCGCAAAGATCCCCTCCGCCTGCGGCGAGCGGGCGGCAAAGCGGGCGATGAGCGCCTCGGGCGGAGCGATCTCCCCCTTGTACGCGCGCGCGTAATCTTTAATAGCTGCAAAGAAGCGCTCCTCCCCGACCGTCTGCCGCAATCTGTCAAAGAGGATGACACCCTTATCGTAGGCAAGGCTGCGATAGGCGTAGTCGCCCGTGTAGTCGGTGAGGTCGCGGCGCATGGCGGTCTCCCCGCGCGAGAGCTGGGCGGAGACGGAGTAATAGGCGCGGTAGGCGCTCTCGCTCGCGGCGACCATGTCCGCATACGTCCTGCCGTACTCCGGGTGCGCTTCAAAAAAGAGCGCCGCGGAGTATTCGGCGAGCCCCTCGTCCTGCCATGCCTCGTGATACTGATCGCTCCCGACCATCGCGTACCACCACTGGTGCGCCGTCTCGTGCGCGACGACGAGCGGGACTTCGGTCGCGGGCAGATCGTCCGCGATGAGTGAGAGCATGGGATATTCCATGCCGCCGTACGGGAAGCCCGTCTCCACGACGGTGTACGCGGGGTACTCGTACGCCCCGAACGTGTCCGCATAGTAAGAAAGGCTCTCGCAAGCGGCCTGAAGGGTGCCGGAGGGATCCGCGTCGTCCAGGGCGTAGTAGACCACGGGAATGCCGGACGCCTCTGCGGTATGGACGGTGAACTGCTCCGAGCATACCATGGTGAAGTCCCGCACGCCCTCGGCGCGGACATGGTAGGTGGCAAGCCCGTTTTCCTCGGTGCGCGTCCCCGTGCCCGTATGCGCGACATGGTAGCTTGCGGGCAGAGTGAAAGTCACGTCGTAGTCGGCGATGCCGCTCACGAACGGATCGCCGCAGCAGGCATAGACGTGCTCGCAGAATCCCTCCTCCCCCCACGCGCAGAGAATGGGATAGAAGTTCCCGAGATTGACCGTTTTCTGTCCCACGCCGAGGCGGTGTTCGATCTCGGGCAGCAGGACGGTAAAGCGCATCGTGAGCGTGATGCGCTCGTTGGGATAGACGGGCGCGGGCGGCGTGACCTCAAGGATATTTTCATCTTCCCCGACAACGCGCGCCTCGCCGCCCTCGACCCCCGTCAGCGTGATGCCGCCGAAGCTCGCGCCCTTGTAGTAGACGGCGGGCGCGTACGTCTCGGACACAGGGAGGTATTTTGCCCCCTCGCGGAAGGCGTTGGGCCAAAGCTGGAATTCGACCGTCTCCCAGGCGCTCTCGGTGCGGTTTTCAAGCTGCACGGTCATCTCCCCCGCAAGGGAACGGGTAGAAGGCTCGTAGACGAGAGTCATCGTGTACAAATCGGGCGTGGTCGTCCCGCACGCCGCGAGTGTGAGCGGCGCGAGGGCAAGCAAAAGGGCAAGAACGACAGGCAGAATGCGTCTCATATCTCCTTACTATATGCCTGTCCGCGCGCGGGAATGCAAAAATCCGGCAGGCAGCGCCCCGCGGCGCAAAAAAAAGTGCTATCATATCTGTGCGACGGGAAAAAGTGAGGAATGTTATGTCGGCAATCCAATCCCTGAGCGGCTTTTTCAGCGACAGCTGGCAGTCGCTCCTGCTCGCACTGGGCGTGGCGCTCGTCACGTTCATCTTAAAAAAGACGGTCAAAAAGCTGCCCGAGAAGGTATTCACCTTCCTGCCCTTCGCGCTTGGCATCCTGGCATTTGCGGTGTACCGCGCGATCGCGACGCTCTCGTGGGCGCCCTTCACGACGGAGATCGTGACGACGCTCGAGGGCGGGTTCACCTGCGGGTGCGCCGCCATTTTGTGCTTTGTCGCCTGTGACAAACTGCTCAAAAAGGTGGGCGAACGCGGCTCTGGCGAGATCACGCCCGTGACCCCGCTGCTGGAGGGGTACGTCGCGAACGACAAGCTCGCCGAGACGGCTGCCACGCTGATGGAGGGAAGTGCGGGTCTGACGGAAGAGGAACTTCCGCAGTTCGTGCGCGAGACGCTCTCCGCCGCCGTCCTGCCCGAGACGACGGAGGCGGAGCTTCTGGCGCTGTGCGCGCTGGTCGGCGCGTACCTTTCGCAGATCTCAGAGACCTGACCGTCTTTTTTTGCCCCTTCCCCTGCGGAAGGGGCATTTTTTATTGGCCGATGCACATACTTTCGGCGATATGAACACGGGCGGAACAACCAAAACCATTACGGGCGATCTGAAGTGCGACAGAGAGGCGATGCGCGCACTGCTGCCCGCGGAGGACATCTTCACCTTTGATTTCACGGACGGGGCAGGCAGGCAGTTTGTCTGCTTTTTTGCGGATGCGCTGACGGACAAAGATCTCCTGTCACAGCAGGTGTTCGCGCCCTTGCAGCATACCGAAACCGCGGCAGAGATCCGCTCAGTGCAGGAGGCTGTCCGCGCGCCCGAGATGCGGACGGAACATGATCTTGCAAAGCTCGCGGACGAGGTGCTTGCGGGAAATCCCGTCCTTTTATGGGAGGGCGCGCGGGAGGCACTCATTCTGGGCACAAAAAAAGTTCCCCTGCGCACCATTGCCGAGCCGCCCACGGATGTCGCGATCAGGGGCCCGCGCGAGGGGTTCATCGAGGACGTCAAGACCAACTCCGCGCTCGTGCGGAAGCGGCTGAAAACAGGCGAGCTGATAATAGACACCCTGACCGTGGGCAGGCGCTCGCAGACCGCCGTCATGGTGTGCTACCTGAAAGGGACCTGCCGCGACGATGTCGTCCGGGCGATCAAGGAAAAGCTGGAGGCGATCGACATCGACGCGGTGCCCGATTCCTCCTACCTCACCCGCTTTCTCTCCGACCGGCCCTACTCGCTCGTCAAGCAGGTGGGTACGACGGAGAAGCCGGACATCTTCTGTGCCAAGCTCGCCGAGGGCAGGGTGGGGCTGCTGGTAGACGGCTCCCCGATCGCGCTCACCCTACCATATATGCTCGTGGAGGACTTTCAGTCGGGCGAGGACTACTTTGTCCCCGCCTTCCGCGCGACCTTCATGCGGCTCCTGCGGCTGTTTGCGCTCATCGTCGCCATTTACCTGCCCGCCTTCTATGTGAGCGCGCAGCTCTTCAAGCTCCAGCTGCTGCCCGTCAAGCTTCTTTTGACCATTGCGGGCAGCATCCGCGACATTCCGCTCTCGCCGTCGCTGGAGATGCTGCTCGTTCTGCTCGTTCTGGAGGTGCTCAACGAGGCGAGCATCCGCATGCCCAAGTATGTGGGCATGGCGCTCTCCGTTGTGGGCGCGCTGGTGCTGGGCGAGACGGCGGTGAGCGCGGGATTTGTCTCCACGCCCGCAATCATCATCATTGCGTTCAGCGGCATCGGGCTGTACGCCGTGCCCAATCTCATCGAGGAGACCAGCATCGTGCGCTTTGCCATGCTGCTCGCGGCGGGCAGCGTGGGGACGTACGGCATCATTTTGCTGACGGCGTTCATCCTCATCTACCTCGTCTCGACGGAGAACTTCGGCGTACCGCTCGCCGCGCCCTTCGCGCCCTTCTACGGGCGGGATATGCGCGACGCGCTCGTGAAATACAACCTGCACTCGTTAAAGACGCGCCCCGCCGCGCTGAAAAGTCCCAACAAAAGGAGGCTCAAATGAAACTCGGTTCCCGTCAGATCCTGTTCTTTTTGGCGGCGGTCGCACCCGTGGGAAAGCTCATCCTCCTGCCGCCCCAACTGGCGGCGGTCGCGGGCAACGATCTTTTATTCCCCATCCTCGCGCAGCTCCTCGTGCAGGCGGCGCTCGTCTTTTGCGTGCTGCTTCTTTCCCGCAGGGAGCGCACCGTGTACGCGCTGCTCGAGGGCAGCATCGGCGGCATCGGCGCGAAGATCGTGACCTGGGCGCTCGCCCTGTTTTTGCTGTACGCTTCGTTTATGCCGCTCGTCGAACAAAAACTGCTCGTGCAGAGCATCTTTTACGACACCATCCCCTCCTACATCGTCTTTGCGCCCTTCTTTCTGCTCGCGGCGTACCTGTGCTCCCGCCCGCTCGCCTACACGGGGCGCATCTGGGACATCCTTGCGCCCCTCGCCATCTTCGGCATGGCGGGAATCCTGCTCTTTTCGGTGGGCGAGGCGGACTACGGCGCACTCCTGCCCGTCGGCGCGGCGGGGCTTCCCGGCTTTTCGGGCGGCGTGATGCGCACCTTTGCCTGGTTCTTTGACGCGGCGCTCCTGCTGCCCCTCGTGGGACGCTTTGACTACAAAAAGGGCCTCGCCTGGAAGGGCGCCGTATGCTACCTTGCGGGCGGGGCGGTGCTGCTCTTCTTTCTTGCGACCTTTTACGGCGTCTTTGCGGACATCTCCGTCATTCAGGTGTTCGCCTTTGCCAAGATGAGTCACTTCTTTGCGGGGCTGACGGTACTTGGGCGCATCGACTATCTGTTCATCTTTGCGCTCGCATTCGTGATAGTGTTCTACGCGGCGCTGCCCGTCCACGGCGCCGTCCAACTCGTTACAGACGGCTTTTCCGCGGGAAAGTGGCTGCCCGCCCTCCTGTCGGTGGGCGCAAACGGCGTCCTGCTCGCCCTGCTTCTCCTCTTCAACTTCGATGCGGACAACACTCTCTCTGCAGTGACGGGCAACGTGTTCTGGCTCCTCCCCGCGATCGGAGCAGCGTTTATTTTGCTGCTCCTCCTCTTCTACGGGAGGCGTCGCCATGAAAACTAAGCGCTTTCTCGCCGCGCTGCCGGGCAGGCTGTGCCTTATCATTGTTGCGGCGATCATCCTCATCTTCTTTTCCAACGACTTCGGGCTGGTGGACATTCAGAAGACCGCCATCGTGCTCGCCGTGGGCATCGACCGCGACGGCGAGGACTTTGCGCTCACGGCGCAGATCGCCGTCCCCAAGGGCAGCGACAGGACGACGGGCGGCACGTCGAGCGTGGAAATCGAAGGAAGGGGCGCGACCGTCCCTGACTGCATTTCCGATATCTATGCCAAGACGGGCTGGGTGCCCAAACTGGTGTTCTGCAATCTCGTCCTGCTGGGCGAGAGTGCCGTACAAGAAAACATCTTTCCTTGTCTCGACTTCTTTTTGCGCAACGAATATATCCCCAACTCCTGCCAGCTTGCCGCCTGCGAGGGCAGTGCGGGAGAGATGCTCTCCACAACGAGCGCCATCGACGACACCTCCGCCCTCGCCCTCTCCAAGCTCTTTTCGGACGCGGCGAAAAAGTCGGGCTATGTGATGACAACCACGCTGCGGGAGTTCGCCGTCGGCTATTACGGCGTGAGCGGCAGCGGCTACATGCCCTATGTGCGCGCGCAGGCGCAGGAGGGATCGTCCTCGGGCGGCTCATCGGGCAGTACGGGGAGTTCAGGCAGTTCGGGTCGCTCCGGCGGGGCGGGAGCGCAGGAAGAGAAGGTGTACAGCGCGGAGGAGACGGCGATCTTTTCCGGCGGCAGGCTCGCCGCCATTCTCCCCCGCGAGCAGACCTTCGCGTTCAGCCTGCTGGAGGGCAACGTCTACACGGGCTCCTTTCAGGCGGACGGACAGACCTACGTCGTGCTCAAGAACGGCGGCTCGGTCGGGCTGGAACTTGCCGACGTGCCCACGGCGACGCTCTCGCTCGAACTGCGCGTCCAGCTGTACGGCACGCGGGAGGCGTCCTCGCCCGAGGAGATCGCCAAGAGCATGCTTACCCCCGAGCAGGAGGCGCGCGCCGAAGAGGTCTTAACGGGGTATCTTTCCGACCTGTGGGACACCTGCGTGCAGACGGGGTGCGATCTGTTCGAGCTCAGGACCAAACTCTACCGCGCCTCGCTCGCCGAATACGGGCAGTGGAAGGACAGCATCCTCGACGCCCCCGTGAAGATCGAAGCAACCATCAAAAGCGTATCGTGACACATAGTATAATCTATAAAAATGAGCCACGGCAGGATATACAGATTATATATAAGCTACAATTATAGTATTGCTCAAAAATTTCTGCAAAAAATTTTTCCGAAAACTATTGACAACGCAAAAATATCTGCTATAATATAAGTACAAAAAGAAAATAACTTTCATGAAATGTTATTCCCTCACAAGTCGTTAAGGTAGGTCACTCCGATGCACAAGTAATGCCCGGGGCAAAGAAAACAATCAGCGGACGGGAAAGTCCGCGGGCAACATGGACGGAAACGTCTCCGAAAAATTCAATGAGGTGGGAGGTGCGCAATGTTCAGATTCATTTCCCAAGGCTTGAAGATTTCGTAAAAGGAGGATAGTCCAATGTACAATTCCATCCAAGAGGCGGAGAAGTAAATCGGCTTTGAACACAATTTCGCGGTAGAACATTTTCCCGCGGCAGGCAATGAGCCTACGATATAGAGGAAGCCGAGAATTCTTCCGACCTGACAAGTCCCCCATCCGAAGCGTGGCAACGCGTTCTGACAGACCGATCACAAGGACCGATACCGGTAAGTTTGCGTGAGAGGCGCGTCGGCGAGCAGAGAAAGGCTGCGACCGGTGGCATCCGATCTTTGGCAAGCAGGAACGTGCCGCAGAGTATGAGTTACGAGACAGGAAACGCGAAGATCTCTGCCCACCCGAACAACTAAATCAGCAGACTCTCCCCCGTGCGGTTGCGCGGGGGTTACTTTTTGCCCTGCCAACTGCCTTGCGCAGGGATGGCTTTTGCGTCCGAAAAAGCAAACTCGGGAGCGAAAATCCGCTCCCGAGATGTTGCTGTTCTTATTTTCTTGGCGCCGACTGCGCGTTATGCCGAGAGCGTCTCCGCACCCGTATCATCGGCGGGCACTTCTGGCAGCGTCAGCGACTGTCCGCCGTACTCGATAACGATATTCATCTGCTCCACCGTTCTCACGCCGCCAAGGGATGTGACGACACCGCCGCCAAGGGATGTGACGACACTGGTCTCCTCCTGCCAGACGGCGACCAATCTGCCGTTTTTATCAAACTTGAGCACGACGTTCTCGCCATCCAGGTCGTCAAGAAGCACATACCCGTCGCGATCCTCGCTGTAGACATAGTCGTCATAGTCCGTCGAAGGAAGCGCGTCGAGCGGATCGAACAGCGACCCCACCGTTATGAGATCGACGCTCCACTCCCCGCCCGCGTTCTTCCAATAGCGGCTGAGTGTGTTTCCGAACTGGTCATCCGGATTGGGCGCAACGTAAAATTCCGTCGTTGCCTCCGAATCATCCAGCGAGACATCGCCGTACGCACCCGTCTGATGCGCGCTGCGGCGCTGATAGATGAGGCCGTCGGCATGTACGATCTCATATTGCTGCACCTGCGTGCAGGTATATTTGATACCCAGGACGTACGACGTCTCTGCATAAGACGTCTCGTAAGTGATCCTGCAGTTTTCCAGCGAGGCATCGAAATCGGAAAAATATGCCTCCCACTGCTCCCGCGTGACGTGCTCCGACGGCGTATTGCGCGCCTCCGAAGAGATGGGCGCGCATGCCGCAAGGCCCACTGTCAGACAGACGGCAAGGGCGCCCGCCGCAATCATCGTGCCGAATTTTTTCATGCAATTTCTCCTTTCCGCCGCTTGCCTGCGGCGGCACGGCGGCGCACAGACGCGCCCCGCCGATGGCTTTTATTGTATCATATGCAAACCGCGCTGTCAAGCAGCCTACATACAGATGCGCTTTGCGATGGCGTTGGAGCCGATCGTCCGTCCGCCGCCCAGTACAACCGCCATCTGCGGATCGCTTGCCAGATGCGCCTCCATGCCGAGGCGGTCGGAGACGTAATCGGCAAAGCCCGCAAGAGCGCACACGCCGCCCGCAAGATAGATGCCGTTCTTGCACATGACGGCGCTGACCTCGGCGGGAAGCTTCTTTAAGATAAGCTCCGCGTACTCGATGATCTTATCCACATAGATGCGGATAGGCAGCAGAATGTCCGCCGAGGAGACGGAGACCGAACGGGGCTTGCCCGTCGTGACGTCCCGCCCGTTGACGATGGTGCTCTGATTGTCGTTTTCGATGAGGCTGCCGACGGTGTTCTTGAGCTTTTCGCTCGAGAGCGAGCCGATCTTTAAATTGAACGTCTCGGCGACGTGGTCGATGATGTGCACGTCCATATTGTTGCCGCCCACGTTCATCGTCAGCCCCGCGATGATGCCGTCCAGAGAAAACGCCGCGCAGCTTGACTTCCCCGCGCCGATATCTATTGTAAAGACGGGCGTGGACTCCGAGAGGGGCACGTCCTGCCCGAGCGCCGCGAGATAGGGCGTCTCGGCAAAGGAGACGCGGTTGAGCCCCGCAGAGCGCGCGACGCGGCAGTATTTCTCGCGCGAGGCGAGGCTGCACGCGCAGGGCACGCAGAAGAGCGCCTCCACCGAATAGGAGCGCCGCACGACCTTCTGCAAAAAGTACTCGAGCAGCGCCGCAGCATAGCGCTCGTTGAGGATCTCCCCTTCATAGACGGGAAAGCAGACGTCGGTGAGCTCCGCCGTCTTGCCCAGAAGACGCTTTGCCTCGTTCCCGAAGGCGCGGATCTCCCCCGTCTCCTTCTGAATGGTGACGCAGGTCGCCTCGGCGAGCACGATGCCGCTCCCGATCTGATAGATCTTCGTGACCGCGGTCCCGAAGTCAATTGCAAGTTTGAGCATGGTATTTCCTCTGTAAAAAAGCTAAATGATCCCCGCTTCCCGCAGCATTCCTGCGAGGCGCTCGAGCGGCAGACCCATGATGCAGGAAAAGCTGCCCTCGTATGACCTGACGAGCGGGAAGCCGTCCTGTATGCCGTACGCACCCGCCTTGTCCATGGGTTTGCCCGTTGCGACATATGCCGCGATGACCTCGTCCGTGAGATCTTCGAAGGTGACGTCCGCATGCGCGACGTCGACGAGCTCCTTGCCGCCCGAAGTGAGGCAGACGCCCGTAAACACGGTGTGCGTCCTGCCCGAGAGCCGGCGAATCATCCTGCGCGCGTCCGCTGCGTCCTTGGGCTTTCCCAGGATGTCCCCGTCCAGCGAGACGACGGTGTCCGAGCCGAGCACCGCGTCCTGCGGGCGGCGGGAGGCGACCTCGCGCGCCTTGCCCACGGCAAACGCGCGCGCCGTCTGATACGCGGAAAGCCCCGCGCCCACTTCCTCGAAGCGCGAGGGCTCTATCTCAAATTGCGGGACGAGCCGCGCGAGCAGCTCCTTTCTGCGCGGAGACGCGCTGGCGAGGACAAGCCTCACAGGATCTCCAGATTCTTGCGGAAGGTGCGCTTGAAGTCGGCGCCCGCTTCCATTGCCTGGCGGATCTCCAGCGCCGCGTCGCCCGCAAGCTCCGTCTTCATGATGACCGAATCGCCCAGAACGTCACAGTTGATGCCCGTGACGACGCCCATGCCGCTGCGGTCGAGCGCCTCGCCGATGCGTAGAAGCACGCCAAGCTTTTTGACGATCTCCTGGTCCTCCTCGGTGACGATATCCTTATAGCGCGCCCATTCCGCGGCGTTCAAATCGCCCTTGCGGCTGCACCCCGCGACAAATGCGGCGAGCACGATCTCACGGTGCGTCGCGCCGTAGATGCCCGAATTGAGAATGATATAGCGGCTGTGCTGTTCGTGGTCATAGTAGCGCACTTCCCGCCCGCTGTCGTGCAGGCTGGCGGCGATCTTGAGGACCTTCAGATAGACGCGCGGAAATTTATGCAGCACCCGCAGCTGTTTGAAGAGCTGGATGGAGAGGCGCACCGTGTGCTCGACGTGCTTTTCGTTGCAGCCGTAGTACTTGACGAGCGTCGTCAGCGAATAGCCCAGAACGTCGAGAATGGGACGCTCCAGCGTCTGCGGCACCGCCTGATTGAACATGATGCCCTCCCGAAGGCCGCTGCCGCTGACCGTAAAAGATTCGATATGCAGATAGTCGGTAAACGCCTTGATGATGGCGAGCGCCGCGGGCATGATGTCCGCGCGCGCGGGCGAGAGCCCGCGGATGCGCTTGCGCTTTTCCACGTCCAAAACGCGCACCATCTCATAGATGGAGCAGAAGTCCTCCACGGCGAAGGAATAGTTGTGCACCGTGTTGAGCGGGTACTTGCGCACAAGGCGGTTGATCTTGTACAGGTTGCGGAAGGACCCGCCGACGCCGATCATCTGTACGTCCGGCTCGACGTCCGCAAGCCACTCGATCTTCTTGAACTGTTCGGTGAAGAACTCCTCGATCTTTCTCGTCTGCTCCTCGGGGGAGACGCCGTCGTCCGCAAACAGGTCGGTGAGTGTGACCGCGCCGAACGAGAGCGATGCGTAATGAAGCACCGTCCTGCGGTTATAGTAGATGATCTTGGTGCTGCCGCCGCCGATCTCCAGAATGATCCCCTTGGGGA
>ERZ1643249.4276-NODE-4276-length-12044-cov-4.772208_pt1 | contig 12044 bp, 5 predicted proteins | sample MGYA00579263_ERZ1643249 | MGnify/ENA primary metagenome ERZ1643249 (study PRJEB29033, sample SAMEA4952264) | chicken gut metagenome | biome: Broiler Chicken; feature: Gastrointestinal Tract; material: Caecum | place: Ireland | collected 2018 | study: Broiler...
ATGTTTTAAATTTAACAGCCAAATTGGATATTAATTCCCATACTAATCATGAAGAAGTTACCTATAATTGGATTGAATTATTAGCTTATTTAGCTTGTATATATGGCGGAAATTTTAAAAATTTTCGTACAAGTGATTTAGACAAAATCGTAGAAAATTTAAAAAATGGAAAAACAATAGAAGATCTTACTTCAACACTAACTTTTTATGACTACTATTTAGAAGCTTACTCTGCTGTATTAAGCGGATTTATTGGTAATTACTCTATTGAAGTGTTAAATGAAAATAATGAAAAAGTTTTTGAAAATCGATATGGATTAAAAGCTTTTTTACCAATTGCCAAAAATTATTATTTCACACATTATAAAGATTTTGGAAATTCTAGGTCTTACGGCTTTAAAAGAACACATTTAGGAAACGATTTGATGGGAAGTATTGGCACTCCTATTATAGCAGTTGAATCTGGTATTGTAGAACAGCTTGGATGGAATCAATATGGTGGTTGGCGTATTGGAATTAGAAGTTTTGACGGGAAACGATATTATTATTATGCTCATCTACGAAAAGACCATCCATATGTAGCAGGATTAGAAAAAGGTGATACTATAAAAGCTGGAGATGTTATTGGTTACTTAGGAATGACCGGATATAGCATAAAAGAAAATGTTAATAATATTAATGTTGCTCATTTACATTTTGGCATGCAACTTATATTTCATGAATCACAAGTAGATAGTCCAAATGAAATTTGGATAGATGTATATGAAATTATTGAATTTTTAAAAGCAAATTCTTCTGAAGTTTATCTTTCTAATAAAGAAACTATGGATTACTCTAGAAAATTTGATCTTATGGAAGAATTTTTAACAGAGTAGAAATAGTTTAAGTATCCAGTTAACTGTCCAATTGGGGACGTTTCTATTTGGGACATTTTAAAAATTTTTGTTAAAAAAATAATATATAGTAAAATTTATAAAATGACGAATGTGAATGAAATCATATTAGAAAAAATTAATATATCTAATAGGAGAATCTCAGTATACTAGAGAGGTGCCTATTAGATATATTTAGTTTTTCTTTATGATGTAATGTTAGCCGAGGAATGTAATAAATTTTACTATATATTATTTTAATTGATTAATGACTAAAAATGTCCCAAATAGAAACGTCCCCAATTGGACAATTATAAGAACTATCTCCCCAATTTTACAACAATCTCCCTGTTTATCTTCCCTCTAATAACTTTTAATGTTACTTCATCATTTGGTTTTTTCGTATATATATACTCCCTTAAATCATTCATTGTTTTTAATTGTGTACCATCTATTTGTGTAATAATATCGCTTTCTTTTATTCCTGCTGTTTCTGCTGGACCATTTTTAGTTACTTCTGTTACATATATTCCTTCTTGAAATCGATTACTTGTTCCTGTTTCCAAATAAGGAATTACTTCTGAATCATAAGCATACATACCAATTTTTGCTTCTTGAAATTCTCCTGTGTTTTTGTAACTTTCAATGATTGGTTTTACAATACTTATCGGTATAGCAAATCCTATTCCTTCTGCTGATGATATTTTTACTGTATTAATACCAATAACCTGCCCATTTGGATAAATTAATGGTCCTCCACTATTTCCCGGATTAATAGTTGCATCTGTTTGAATTAGATTTGTCATATAAGATACTTTTTCCTCTTCTTCTAACTTTATTGTTCTATTTTTTGCACTAATGATTCCTGATGTAACTGTTCTTCTAAATTCAAATCCAATAGGATTACCTATTGCATATACATTTTCTCCTATTTTTATATTGTCTGAATCTGCTAATGTTACATATTTTAAATTATTTGCTTCTATTTTTACAATAGATAAATCTATATTAGAATCACTCCATACAACAGTCCCTTCATAATTGTTACCATTTTCTAATGTAATATAACATTTACTGTATTTAGCTCCTGTTACATGTTCATTACTTAAAATATACCCATTTTCTGTAACAATTACGCCCGTTCCTAGTCCTAACTGACTTTCTGTATTATTTGAAAAAATAGAATTCCCTGCATTTTTTAACTTAGATATTCCTACCACACTTTCTACTGTTTCTTCAATAACATCTGCCACTGTCTCACTTTTTTCTTCTACCTTTTCCACAGTTTGTTCTTCTATTGTGGATTTTGTCTTTTGTGCAGTATAATTTGAATCATATATTTCTATATTTTTATATGTAACATATAAATAAAATCCTAATAACCATATCATTATCAATATAATCATTGTGATGATAATTTTCTTACCACTATTTTTTCTTTTTTTAGTCTTTCTCAATAAAATCACCTCAAAAATAGTATGAACATTTTTATATTTTTTAATCTTTTCTATAATTTGAGTTTTCAAATGTTAATAAAAAATTTATATCGATTTTTTCCTATACAATAAAAAAGAAGTATATATACTACAAGATATAAAGTAATATATATACTCTTTCTTTAAACTCTTTTCAATTCCTCATAACGTTTTACTTTTTGTGTTGTTGTTTTTATTAGTGGTTCTGTTGTAATAGATATTTTTTTAATATGTTTAAATACAGGCAATTGTTGATTAATCTCTTTTATTTTCTCCCAAATCAATTCTTGATATTCTTTTTCTGTTTTTTCACCTAATTTTTCTTTTATTAAATCTTTATCATAAACAATTTTTGCACATAACATAGTATCTGTTTTATCTTTGCCTCTTTGATATACTAAAGATTCTGTTACATATGGAAGTTTGTTAATTAAAAATTCAATTTCTTGTGGATATACGTTTTTCCCATTTTGTAAAACAATAATATCTTTTTTTCTACCTGTTACATAAATAAATCCATCTTCTGTTATATATCCGTAGTCTCCAGTTCTAAACCATCCATCTATAAATGCTTTCTGATTTTCTTCATCATTGTGATAATATCCTATCATAACACTAGGACCTTTTACTAGGATTTCTCCTTCTCCATTTTCATCTGGATGATCAATTTTTACATTTAAACTTGGAAGTGCTAATCCCACAGCTCCCGGTTTTTTCTCTTTATCTGTTTCTGCTGCAATAACTGGTGAAGTTTCTGTCAATCCATATCCTTGTACCAATTCTATTCCGAAATTATTAAATCCTACAATCGTTTCTTTATTCATAGGTGCTGCACCATATAATACTAAGCGAATATTTTCACCTAAGTTATCTAATATTTTTTTAAATATTACTTTCCTTAAATCAATTTTACATTTTAGTAAGGTATTCGATATTTTTACCATAGTACTAATCAATTTTTCTTTTCCTTGGTCATGAATTGCTTTTTGTACTTTTTTATACATTGTTTCTAAAACTAATGGAACTGCAACAAATACAGAAACTTTATATTCTACAAGATTTTTTTGAATATACTTTAATCCATCGCAAAAAGCGACTGTACATCCACTATAAAATCCATAAAGAAATGTAACTGTACATTCAAATGTATGATGAATTGGTAAAAAAGATAGCAAAGTATCTGTTGGATATAGTTTTACCCAAGATGCAAAGTCTGATAAATTGGCACATATATTTTTTTGAGATAACATAACTGCTTTGGGTACATTTGTTGTCCCTGAGGTAAATAGCATAATAGACATTTTCTCAGGATTCACTTTTACTTTTTCATAGCGGTTGTCGTCATTTTTTAATAATTCTTTACCCTTTTGCAATAATTGTGAAAAATTTTCTACATCATTATCTTTTATATTATCCATACAAATTAGTATTTTTAAATTTGCATTTGTATCTTTTTTTAACTTTTTCATGACTTCTATATATTTTTTATCAAAAATAGCAACTTCTGCTTCACTTCTTATTACTGAATTTTCTATCTCATTATTTGGAAGTGCTTTATCTAATGGGACAATAATCATATTAGCGCTTGTTACTGCTAGATAACTAATACACCATTCATATCGATTATTTCCGATAACTACAATCTTTTTGTTTTCTAATCCTTTATTTAATAATTCTGTTGCAAATGCCTTAATGTCTTTACCTACTTGTTCATATGTTTTTTCTACATATTCTACATGCTTTAAATCTCCATTTTTCTTATATTTATAAGCTACTTTATTAGCATAATTTTTTACAGAATATTCTATCATTTCTCTATAATTTTTTACAATTCTAGGCTCATAAACCTTTCTATTTTCATTATCTCCCATACGATCCCTCCCATTCTTTCTTCATTTTACCTCTATTTATATGATTTTTCAATACTAACACTTAAAAATTGTTACGATTCAGTGTTCTATTTGGCAAATACATATATAATATATTTTAAGCGAGTTTCGGGGGGACCGACACGATACATATTGTTTATAAATCAATGACTGCTTGCAGGAACTGATTTATTTACAATATGTAAAGTGTTGGGATAGCGAAAAATATATTATATATGTATTTGCCAAATAGAACACTGAATGATAACTAAAAATTAAATGATTATAGGTTATTTTGTAGAATAATTTGATTTTTTTATTTTTTATATGTATAATCATCATAACAAAATTTTTTAAGGTGATGTTTATATGAAGAATTTAAACTATGAATTAACAAATCCACAAAAATCAATCTTATTAACTGAGCAATTTAACAAAAATACTTCTGTATCAAATATATGTGGAACATTATCTATTGCTGAAAAAATCAATATAGATGCTTTGGAAAAAGCTATCAATTTATTTATAAAAAATAACGATTCTGTAAGAATTCATCTATTTGAAGATAGTTCTAAAATTAAGCAATTTATAAAGAACTATTCTTTTGTTGACATTGAAAAAGTAACTATAACAAACCAATGTCCTTTGTCAAAACTTGAAGAACTTGTTATTTCAAAACCTTTTACACTTTTAAATAGTGACTTATATCGTTTTGTCATTTTTAAAAATTCAGATGATACTGGTGGCTTTATAGCTAATCTACATCATATTATTTCTGATGCTTGGACTATGAGCTTATTAATTGACCAAATTATGTCTTATTATACTTCTATTATCCAAAACTCTCCTATAGAACATACGATAAACAGCTCTTATATTGACTTTATAGAAGAGGAACAAACATATATAAAAAGCTCTAAATTCGAGCGTGCAAAAGATTTTTGGGAAAAACAATTTGACAGTTTGGAATTTTCATATTTAAAAGATTTTCAATCTAGTTCTTATGAAGCCATTAGAAAAAGTGTTACACTTTCAAAAGATGAAACCAATACTCTAGTCTCTTTCTGTAATAAACATAAAACTTCTTTATTTTCATTTTTTATGGCTGTTGTACATATATATTTATCTAAAATAAATAACACTAGTTCTTCTACTGTAGGAACACCTATATTAAACAGAACTAATTTCAAAGAAAAAAATACAACAGGTATGTACATTAGTACAATTCCTTTCCGTATGGAAATCAATAAAGAATTAACTTGCATAGATTTTATTAATGCTATTTCTAAACAAGAACTTTCTGTGTTTAGAAATCAAAGATACCCTTATCAACTTTTATTAGATACGATTAGAAAAAAATTTAATATATCTAAAAATCTTTATGATGTTTGTTTATCTTACCAAAATGCAAGAAACCATAGAACATCTTCTAGTGTTCCTTATTCTTGTAAATGGCTATTTAACCATTGTGTTGTTAATAATTTAGATATTCATTTATATGATATCGATGATACGGGAATGATTAATATTTATTATGATTTTAAAAAAGATTTATTTACAATGGAAGATATAACCCTTTTGCATGAACGCTTCATGCAAATAATAAAACAAATTATCATGAATCCAGAAATAAAAATCAAAGAGCTTGAAATTGTTTCTCCTCAAGAGAAAGCATTCATTTTAGAAAAATATAATCATTCGCATAGGACGACAGATACATTTGTTTCTGTTTATGAATTATTTAAAAAACATGTAAATCAAACACCAAATAAATTAGCAATTTCCTATAAAGATACATCTCTTACATATAAACAATTAGATCAGCTAGCAAATGAAATTGCGCAAATATTAAAAACACATGCTATTGATTCAGGTGACATTGTTTGTTTAGCATTTTCAGATTCTATTGAATTTGTTGCTAGCATTTTGGCCACTCAAAAATTAGGTGTGTGTTATATTCCCATTGATATTCAATATCCTGCTGATAGAATTGAATATATCGTAAATAATAGTAAAGCAAAGTTAATATTAACACATTCTAATGCTTTATCTGATATTAATTTAGATAAAAATATATTAATAAAAATTGATTTAAAAGATTTTGCTTATAATGATTTTACTGAAGATTTACATTATAACTTAAAAGAAGATGATTTAGCCTATATTATATATACCTCTGGTTCAACTGGAAAGCCAAAAGGTGTTAAAGTCTCACATAAAAGTTTAAGTAATTATATTACATGGGCTATAAAACAATATGTACACAATGAAGAAACAAATTTCCCATTGTTTTCTTCTGTTGCATTTGATTTAACAGTAACATCCATTTATGCACCACTATGCTCAGGAAACACTATTTATATTTATCAAAACAGCAATCCTGAACTACTTTTAAAAGAAATTATTACAGATAATAAAGTTCAAATTATAAAGCTAACCCCCCGGACATTTTACTTTATTGCAAGATCTTGATTTGACAAATAGTGCTATTTGCAAATTTATTTTGGGCGGAGATATTTTAACAAAAGAAATGTGCGAAAAAATCACATCTCTATTTTCTCATCCAATCCATATTTATAATGAATATGGACCAACAGAAGCTACTGTTGGTTGTATGATTTACGAATATAATGCAAACGATGCCTATACATCTGTCCCAATTGGTTATCCGATTGATCATACACAGATTCTACTATTAAATAATGACTTAGAATTGACTCCATTAGGTAGTATTGGAGAAATGTATATTAGTGGGGATTGTTTAGCTTTAGGATACACTGACAATAAAAAAACTGATGAAAGATTCTTGAATAATCCTTTCTATCCACCACACAAATTATATAAAACAGGAGATTTGGCAATATTACATCCTAACGGAATTATGGAATATTTAGGGCGTAGTGATTTTCAAGTCAAATTAAATGGCTATAGAATTGAACTAGGAGAAATTCAATCTGCTTTACTTACACATTCATCTATTAAAGATGTATATGTTTCTCTATTTGAAATTTCTGGGCATAAATTACTTTGTGCTTATTACGTATCTGATCATGAAATAGAAAATTTATCTGACTTTCTAAAAAAGAATTTGCCTACATATATGATACCAACCTACTTTGTTAGATTAGACAAGCTTCCTTTGACAATTAACGGAAAAATAGATAAATCTGCACTTCCTTTACCAAAAAAGAATCATACCAAATATGTTAAGCCACAAAATCCATTAGAGAAAACCTTGCAGGAATTATTTACTAGCTTATTAGAGCTAAAAAATCCAATTAGTGTAGAAGATAATTTCTTTGATTATTATGTAGATTCTCTTTTATTAATAAAGGCACAGTCCATATTATATAGTAAAGGAATTTCAATTAACACACAGAATTTTTATGAATATCCAACAATTAGAAAACTTGCCGATTTTCTCTTAATTGATCAACCAAATAACACTTCTGCTTTTCTTGAGGAAATGCCTATCGTAAAAGAAATTAGAAAGCCTATTCATATTTCTTTTGACCTTAAGAACATTATTCTTTTTGGTGCAACTGGTTTTTTAGGAATGCATATCTTATATTATTTATTAACAACAACACATAGTAAAATATTTTGTATTATAAGAAAAAAAGATGCTATAAATCCTTTATCAAGACTTATTAGGAAATTCCAATTCTATTTTTCTGATTTAGATATAGAACAATATTTATATAGAATCAAGGTAATAGAAGGAAATATTTTAGATGGCAAATTTGGATTAAATGATGAATTATATAATCTTTTAGGAAATAAATGTGATTGTGTTATTGATACAGCCGCTTTAGTAAAGCATTATGGAAATTATGAACTATTTAATAAAACAAATGTAACTTCTACTAAAAGTATGATTGCTTTTTGCAAAAAGTTTCAAATTCCTTTACATTATATTTCAACGATGTCTGTTTCTGGACATGGGCTTGTTAAAACACCTTCTGGTGATTTTACAGAGGATGATTTGTATATAGGTCAATCTTTTCGTGAAAATGTATATGTAAGAAGTAAATTTGAAGCAGAAAAAGCAATTGTGGAAGCATGTAAAAATGAAGATTTAATAGCAAGTATTTATAGATTGGGTACTATTACCAATCGCTATTTCGATGGTGTTTTTCAAGAAAATTTTGCTGATAATGCTTTCTTAAATAGATTAGATGCCTTTATCAATTTAGGAATTTTTCCAAAAGAACTTTATCATTTTAATTTTGAATTTTCCCCTGTAGATTTTTGTGCAAATTTTATTGTACAATTAATGCAACATCAACAGCATAATTTAGAAATATACCATTTATACAACAATTACTATATATCAGGTAATGAATTAATCAATATGTTATCTGATTCTGGTCTTTCCATAAAACCATGTTCTATTAATGATTTTAAGGTTGCTTTAATAAATGCAAAGTCTAACTATTTTGGAATTACTGCCTACATCCGAAACATACATAATAAAAATATTATTACATTCCATAATGAAAAAACTTCATCAGTTCTAAACTCTTTAAATTTGGATTGGCCAAAAATAACATCTGAATATATTCATAAAATTTTAATATACCTTAAAGAAAAACATAGTTAGGAGGAAACATAAGATGAAAACTATTAAAATTTTTAATATTGATAATGAGAAAAAACTAGCATTTGTAAATACTTTAATATTTGCTATGATTGCGGCAGTTTTATATTTTGTACTACCTTTTGTTTTAAATTATCCGCCAAATTCAATAGACAACAGTTTTCAAATGGAAATTGTTGGTATAAAATATACAACACAATTTATCATCATTATATCTATTTTACTAATCTTACTATATATTGCTTTAAGATTTATATATAGTAAATTATCTCTTTCTGACGATAAATTAAAAAATTCTTCAAAAGAATATATTGAAACTTTAAGGAAAAAGTCTTTCAATTATCCTTATGTAATGCTTTTATTAGAATTATTTGTACCTTCAATTATTATTGCTACACTACTGTTTGCATTTAATACAGAAGCAGAATTAGTAATAAGAATTACAACTGTTGTATTTTCATTTTCTGCTGTTTTTGCTATTTTTTCTTATATGCTTAACAAAAAATTCTTTTCTAATAGATTAATTGCTACAGCAAAATTAGTTAAAAATGAAGCTACCGGCATTCGATTACCTCTTTACAATAAATTATTAATACAAATATTGCCTTCATTTTTATATTCTTTTGTCCTAATTTTGTTAATTTCTATGGCATTAATGACAAAAGAAAAAGGAGAATTATTATATCATTTCTATAGACAAGAGCTATTATCTCATTTTAATGAAGAAACTGTCTATAATATATCAGATGTAGAGAACACCTTAAATTCTATAGAATTTAAATCCCAAGGAGATCATGCGCTAATCATGTCCGCTTCTACAGGTGAAATTTATTATTCTCCACAAAAATTAAATGACTTCTTTATTAAATATGCTCTAAATTTTTATGACGAAACAGAAGGTTATACATATGAATATTATGGACAAAATATAGAAGGTGCTTTAGTAAAAATTAATACCGATAAAGGTGAATGTTATGTAGGAATTCGATACTTTGTATTTGCTAATACTTTTATTGTTCCTTTCATATTAATCGCTGGTCTTTTAATCATTATTAATTCTTTATTTATCTTTTATATCGGAAAAGATCTAAGTAATGATATTAATAGTGTTATTGATGGAATGAAGCATATTTCTGACTCTGATGATATTGTTTATGCAAATAATCTTCCAATTACTTCTAATGATGAAATTGGTGATTTGACTGCTTCATTTAATGAGATTCAAAAATTAACAAAAACCTATGTAGATCAATTGCACAGTAGCCAAGAAACCTTAATGGAAAGTGAACGTCTAGCATCACTTGGTCAACTGATTGGGGGAATTGCACACAATTTGAAAACACCTATTATGTCTATCTCTGGATCTTTAGAAGGACTAACCGGTTTAATCAAAGAATACGATGAATCTATTGATGATCCTGATGTAACTTCGCAAGATCATCATGATATTGCCAAAGATATGTCAGAATGGATTTCAAAAATTAAGGATTATACTGAATATATGTCAGATATCATAACTGCCGTTAAGGGACAAGCCGTAACATTATCCGAAGCAGATTCTGTTCATTTTACACTTGATGAATTAGTAAAACGAGTAAATATTTTAATGAAACATGAATTAAAAAATGCTATTATCTATTTAAATATTTCAATGAAAACAGACGAACATACTACTATAAATGGTGATATCAACAGCCTCGTACAGGTAATTAATAATATGATTTCAAATTCTATCCAAGCTTATAATGGTAAAACAAATAAAAATATTGATTTAATTTTAGAAACGAAAGATAACCATGTTCTTATTCATATAAAAGATTATGCTAGTGGTATGTCAGAAAAAGTAAAAGATAAATTATTTAAAGAAATGATTACAACTAAAGGAAAAAATGGCACAGGTTTAGGTTTGTATATGTCTTACTCTACCATAAAAGCTCATTTCAATGGTGATATTACATTTGAGTCAGAAGAAGGAAAAGGTACAACATTTACGATTATATTGCCATTATAAGTAAATATATGTTAAAAAGAAAGAACATTTTTCACATATAAAAATGTTCTTTTTGATTGTATTTTTAGTAAGATTTTTTTAATTTATTAAATTCTTAATCTACCAAATCATATGAAAAATCAAGTAAATTAGACATAAAATGTTATAAAAATGCTTGATTTTTATTTTTTTTATTAATATAATAATAAAAAATTAATATTAAGAGAGGTTTACTATGAGAAAGCATTTACAAGGTGCAGAAAATATAGAAAATAATACTTACAGAATTATTGCAGTAGATGATGAAGAAGGTATTGTTGACTCTTTATCTATATTTCTAAAACGTTCTGGATATGATTTCACAGGTATCACTGATCCACAAGAAGCTATCCAATTGGTTAAAGAAGAACATTTTGATTTAATGATTTTAGACTTTATTATGACACCTTTTCATGGAGATCAAGTTGTTGAAGAAATCAGAAAATTTAACAAAGATTTATACATTTTACTATTAACTGGTCACAAAGATTTAGCTCCACCTTTAGAAACAATTAGAAGACTGGACATTCAAGGATATTGTGAAAAAGGTGATAAATTCGATCAATTATTATTATTGATCGAATCTGGAATAAAATCTATTAAACAAATGAATGAAATTAAAGAAATTAATGCCAAATTATCAGATACCTACGAAAAATTAGAACAAGCATATTTAGAATCCATAAAAACATTGCGTTATACAATCGAAGCAAAAGATGTATATACAAGAGGCCATTCTGATAGAGTTGCTGCTTATTCTGTTTTGATGGGAAAAAAGCTAGGACTTTCTAGTGAAGATTTAAGAAATTTAGAAATTGGAGGATTATTTCACGACATTGGAAAAATTGGAGTTCCTGACAGTATTTTATTAAAGGACTCTAGACTAACAGATGAAGAATATTCTCAAATAAAGCAACATCCAAATATTGGCGTTCATATTTTATCAAATGCTTCTATATTTAATGATATATTGCCAATTGTAGAACATCATCATGAAAAATATGATGGAACAGGATATCCGGGAAAACTTGCTGGAGAAAATATACCATATTTAGCAAGAATCGCAGCTATCGCTGATAGTTTTGATGCTATGGCTTCTAGAAGGGCTTATCGTGATTCCTTAAGCATAGATACTATTATTTCTGAATTTGAAAGATGTAAAGGAACACAATTTGACCCAGAATTAGATGATGTATTCTT
>ERZ1643249.4277-NODE-4277-length-12042-cov-16.866772_pt1 | contig 12042 bp, 15 predicted proteins | sample MGYA00579263_ERZ1643249 | MGnify/ENA primary metagenome ERZ1643249 (study PRJEB29033, sample SAMEA4952264) | chicken gut metagenome | biome: Broiler Chicken; feature: Gastrointestinal Tract; material: Caecum | place: Ireland | collected 2018 | study: Broiler...
TATAATGTCGCCTTGCTTTGTGTGCTGTACGGTCTGCCCGGCTGTCGTCTGGCCTGTAATAAGCTCATATACGCCCACGTCTGCGCCGTTACCGCCCATGCTAAAGGTTAAATTACTTTGCGGGTCAAGGTCTATTGCAAGCGTTTTGCCCTTGCTGCCGGTCGCCAATGCTTGCGCCGTCGTCGTTTTCGCTTGCCCGCCTTTCTGGTTTGCTATCGCAATTATCATGCTTTTATGCCCCTTTCTCTGACTGAGATTATGTATCTAATTTCAGTCAGCCTTATTTTCGGCCGGTACTTTCAGCCGTTCCAGCTCTGCCGCTGCTATTCTGATTTGTGCGCCTACTTTGTAATGCTCAATAGCCTTTTTCTTAATCAGCCTGTACATGGTGTTTTCATGTACGCGTAAAATCTCTGCCGCCTCTGGTACTGTGTAAAATGGTCTTTCAAAATCGCTCATTATTTCGCCCCTTTCTGCGCCTTAATATGCGCTAATAGCTCTTTTTGCTGGTCTGCTGTAAGTGTCATTATTTCGGCCTCAAGCTCTGGCAATATGCCGCTTACCGTCTGGCCGTTAAACAGATAATCATATATAGCACGTCTGCCCACTTTCTCGCGTTCTGTGTCGTCGTCGGTGTGTATATAGATTTCTGTTGTTTTCGGGTCGCAATGCCTCATAAGGTGTTGCACGTCGTAAAGGTCTAAATCAATTTTAAGGGCTTTTGCTGCCTTGAAAGCTGCTGTGCCGCTCGCGTGTCTGATTGAGTGCGCCGTTATCCTTTCGGAATTGTAACCGGCATTTACAAGCATTTCCTTAAACATACTGCTTATAGTGTTTGAGGCTATGCGGCCGTCGCTTATACGGTCGAAAACTTTGTTTCCGTTCTCGTCTTTCTTATAGAGCTTTGCGCCGGGCTTGCCTTTGTTGCTGGTGCTTACAAATAGCGGGCTTTTACTGGTGTATTTGTCCGTTCTGACCTGTAAATACTCGTCTATTGCAGCCTTTACCTCTGGCAATAAATATTGTTTCTGGTCTGGCTCGTCGTGTCCTTTGCCCCATATAAATATAATAAAGTCGTCGCCGCTTTGTATGATGTCGCCAATATTAAGGCGGCTTAATTCTACGGTACGCAAGCCGTTTACTGTGGTTAGCTTAAACATAGCGTAAAGGCGTTTGCCGTCCTCTGTGCTGCGGTCAATGCTTGCAGCTATGGCCGGGAAAGCCTCACACGGTACAGCGTCGCGCTTGTGGCCGTCTGTTCTGGTCTTTTCGCCGTGTAAGTTGTCGCCTATATCCTCAAGTATAAGCCCCTCACAATATGCCCAATGTACAAGGGCTTTTGCAGCTCTGAAATACTGCGTGCGCGTTCCAGCTTTAAGCTCGCTGTTGCTCAAGTAGTCGCGGTATGCTTTCATATCCTCGCGGGTTGCTGCCTGTAAAGTTATGCTATTCTCTGCAAGCCACTTGCTAAAGCGTCTAATACACGTCAAATAGCCCTTTACGGTCGTTTTCTTGCGGTCTATGTAGTTTATATACCTTTGGCACAATTCCGCGCTTGTAAGCCTTTGTGCGGGCTGTAAAGCGGTATTCTGTGGCATAGGGTATATATGCGGCTGCGCCGGTATTCTGGCCGGTGCTATTGCTAAAGCTGCGTTATTGTAAGCCATATCTGCCGCCCCTTTCTGTTTATGGTTACGTCTACGGTGCTATTATAGCCTGTTGGTGTCTATTTGTCAAGTAGGCCGCAATACATTTTTTACGTACCGGGCGTAAATTCTGCGCGGGGCGTTCTGTGCCGCTTTTCTTTATAGGCCGTATAAAAGAAAAAAGGGCTTTCCCTCGCTGTTGCGGGGGCTGCCCTCTTTCCTTTATCTGTATATGGCTCTAACAGATGAACAAATTAAAAGTTTTCTACGGTTTCGGCTGTAAATTCGTCCCAATGGTCGATCATGGCCGGGTTATTCGTGCAGCGGTGGTAAAGCTCTACCATGTTATCGAAAGCCTGTAAACGGTCGCCCCCGGTGTATGATCTGCTGTTATACTCTGCCATACGCAAGGCCGTTGCCTCGCGGTCGTTCATGCCGTGGCTTTCGCCTCTGGCCTTTGCAGCCTCGCCCGCATATCTGCCGATCATTCTTACCATTGTAGGATTGCTTGCGGCCTTTGCCTGTTCCAGCAGCTTTGCATACTCGCTGCCGGTCAAAATTCCGCTTTTCAAAAGCTCAAGCGTGGCCGTGTCAAGCTGCGCCGGGTCTGCGCTGTAAGCGTCGTCAATGGCTGCCGCAAGCTCTCTGCGCATAGCGTTAAACTGCGTGTTGCTCTCTCTGAAAGTGCGCCTTGCGGTTTCGTAGGCCTGTTTAGCCTCTAAAAAGTCGGCCTGTGCGCGTGCGCTCTTTGCTGCATAGTCGGCATTTACCATGCCGTTACGCTGCGGGTACTCTCTCGCTTTCTGCTCTGCCTTTTTATAGGCTGCCTCTGCGTCGCGGTAGGCCTTAAAAGCCGCCCTTGCCTGTTCGTCCAGTTTCTTTGCATAGCTGTTAAATTTACTCATGGTTATTTATCCTCGCTTTCTGTTGTCGTGGTAATGCCTGTAAGGGTGCAGCCGCCTTTATAAAGGGCGCAATCTGTACGGCATTTGTAGTTATACTTGCTAAAAGGGCATTGCAAGCCCTCTGTTTCCTTTGCTGCGGTCAATCTGGCAAGCGTGCAGCCGTTACCGTCAAATAAGGCGCATTGCTCGCGCTTGCAATCGGTCTGCATACTCTCTCTAAAGGGGCAATTCTTACGCGGGGGCGGTGCTGGCCTGTTCTTTTCGGCCTCTCGCCTCGCCTGTTCTGCCTCTTTCTTGCGCCGGTGGTAGTCCTCAAGCTGGCTTTGCGGTATTGTAATACCGTCTACGGTAACGTCCATTTCGTATTCTTTGCAATTACCGATCATGCGGTAACGCCTTACGCCGCCGTACTGGTTTACTTCCTCTTGCCACTCGCCCGGCTCAAGTTCTTTACGCGGTAGTCGCATAGTGCTTTTACCTCACTTTCTGGCCGTCGCTGGCCGGTCTACTTGAAATTATGTTTATTACGCTTAATTAGCCTCTGCGGTCGTTTATGAAGTCCTCAAAGTCGCTTAAAGCGTCTGCAAGCGGGCAATTCTCGCCGCCTGTCTTTCTGTTCTGGTAAAGATGATCTGCAATCACGTCAAAGGTAAACTGCGGCCGGTGGTAGCCTAAGCTATCCTTAAAAAGCTCTGCGTTCGCGTCGTGTACCGCGTTAAACGCCGGTAATACCTCTCTTTGCCATACTTGCCGGTCAATCTTTGCGAAACAATGCGGGCATTGCCTCGCCTTGTCGTCTTTCCAGTTGTCGCGGTGGTATACTTCCCACGTACCGCCGCATACCTTGCAATGAATACGCATATAAGCCATATTGTCGCCCCTTTCTGGCCTTTAGGCCGATATTCTGCGGTTGTTTATAAGCCTGTCCAGCGCGTACCTGGTCGCGTCTATTGCGTGGTTGTCCTTGTCTGGTACATCGGCTAAAAACTCGCCGTCTTTCGTTGTCATGTACTCATAGCTGATAAATTCCCGGTGCGCGTTCGGTGTTCTGGCCGGGTCTATCACTATGCGCCGGTTTTGCAGCCACTTAATACCGTAAAGCACGCTGCCGGGGAATTTCCGGCAAGCTATAACCTTTAGTCCCTCGCCCCTCAAGTCGTTTATGCTTTTCGGCTCTGCGCTGTCGCATACTATGGTTTGCCGTTCCTTGAATACTTCCGGGCACGCGCCTATAAAATAGCTTGTCTGATACTGGCCGGTATCGTCGTACCCTTTCGCTTTAATGGCTTCTGCAAGCTGCTTATTGCTCATGCCCTTTTTATAGATTTCATCAAGCAAATAAACGGTATCGTGCTTTTGGTCGTATGCTACGCGGATAAATACGGCTGGGTCTACGCTAAAGCCAAAGTCTACACCCGCATAGATATATTGCAGCTCGTTTATTTCGTCGTCGGTAATTGTCCGTACTGTGATATTCGGGAAAACCTCGCCGCCGCTGCCGGTGGCCTCGCCTAAATACTCGTGCCGGTATGCTTGCTCGTTTATCTCTTGCAGCCTTTCGGCCTCTAAAATAAAGTCGTCGCCTACCCATTGCGCCGGTACGTCAAGGTAAGTCGTGTGCAGCGTGATTGCTCGCGGGTCTGGCCTTGCTATAAAGACGTTCGCCCAATTACTCGCATTTATAGGCGGGTTAAACGATCTAAAGACGGTGTACCGGCTGCCGCCTCGCTGTACGGATTGCATAACCGATCTTGTAAAGTTCTCGCCGGGTAACTCGCTAAATTCCTCAAGCCATATAAAGCGAAAATAACCGCGCCGGGGCTTAATACTCTTTAGCTTGCTGCTGTCGTCAAGGCCTCTAAAAAGGATCTGTGCGCCTGTCGGCCTGTACGTCCAGCACATAGGCGAAACGCTGCCGCGCCATAGGTCGCCCACGTCTAAAACGTCAATAGCCCATGCAATTTGACTGTAAACGCTCTCGCGCATTGTATTTGCTGTACGCCTAAATACTATTGCGCTGCTTTCGCCGGTCTGATCTTGCATAATGCCGTTTACAATCTCAAGGGCGCAAAAGCTACTTTTCCCGCTGCCTCTGCCGCCCGGTAGGTTTATATACTGGTGCGCTGCGGTCTGTATATCCTCATGCAAGGGCAAATATACCGGGGCTATATGCTGCGTTACGTCCAGCGCGTCTATTACGGCCTTTGCGTCTTTTCTGTTCTTTACTTCCTTTTGCAGCTCTGAAAGCTGCCGTAATACTGCGCTATTCATTCGGGAAAACCGCCTTTTTAAGCTCTGCAAGCTGCGCCAATATGTCGGCCTGTTCTGTAAGTTTAAGGCTATTGCGCGTTATGGCCTCTGCTGCGTTAAGCTGTACTTGCTGGCTTGCGTCCGGGTCGTTCATAACGTCGCGCATTTTCTGTATTGCCTCGCTTACAATGCCTTGTATATAAGCGGTGCTTTGTTCTAAAAGCTCGCGCCGGGCTGCGTCGTACTTTTCCTTAAAGGCCGCATTTCTTAAGCGGGCGTATATCTGCGTTTCCGAAACGCCGCACGCTGCCGCCGCTGCTCTTACTGTCGGATTGCCAATAAGTGCCGATATAATAAGCTCGTCTTTGCGGTCTGCTGCTTTTGCCATACGGTCGCCCCCTTTCTCTGTACAATCGCATTTTTTCGCCGGGGTCAAGATGTGCGCCGCAGAACGGGCATACTCTGTAATATCCCATTTAATACCGCGCCCCCCTGTATAGTTTCATAAAGTCGGCTAAAGGTACGGTTACAAGCCATTTACTGCGGTTCTTACGGTGAAATACGGCCGGTATCTCTTGCGGCCTCGCGTCTCGCTCTGCCTGTGCTACGGCCTTTTCAAGCTGTAAATGCTCTACTCGCTTTACCTCAATGTGTACGCCGGGTAAGCCGCTTACGTCCGGGGCTGTACGGCCTGTAAGATAAGGTTCAGCCGTTCGCCTGGTGCTATAGCCGTATTCCTGTAATACCGCTGCAAGCTCTCTTTCGCCGTCTGCGCCTTTGCGTCTGCTATCCATAAGCCGCCCCCTAATTTCGGTAGCCGTCCGATTTTCGTACTTGCTTAATCATTACGCAATCGGTCATAGCTTGAGATAGTAAGCTCATGCGCTCGCCTCGCTCTCTTTGCTTTTCTCTTTGGCCGCCGCTGCCGCTTTGCGTTCCCATTTCGCCGCGTCATACTCGCGCTGCTTTTCCGGGTTTTTCTTTCGCCACTCGCGCATATATGCAGCGCGGGCGGCTCTGGCCTCTTTCGTCAACTGCATTGCTTACCTCGCTTTCTGTATAAGCTGTAATTTACGTGCAAGGCGTTTTTTACGTGGTTTACGCCCTATACGTATTATACGCTATAGTAATGGTTTTGTCAATGCCTACGCGGTTTTTCGGCCTCTGCCGGTGGCTCTAATTAAGATTAGAAATACGCTTAAGTAGAAACGGCCAATAAAAAAGACGGCCGCCCTTTCGGGTTGCCGCCTCTGATCTGTGCCGGGTATGGTCTGTTATTCGTCGCTCTGTTCCTGTGCCGCTAAAGCAAGGCCACGCGCTAAAGCCCTGTTGCTTTCGATCTGCGCCGGGGTTATGCCTAAAGCGTCCAGCGCGTCGGTAGGGTCGCCGGTATAGCTGTATTCGTGGTTTGCAAGCTCTGTGCTAAACATATCTTTTATAAAGCCCTCGCCGGTCGTGTCGGCCGCGATCTGTTCCAGTAGCTCGCGCCTGTGCCGGTCGAACATTTCCCGCATTGCTGCTGCGTCGGTCTTTCTGATAATACCGCCCGCCCCTATGTTTTGCAGCTTGTCTTTATCGGTCGCCGGGTCAAGGCCTAAACGCTGCATACCCTCTGCAAGCTGCTTTTCATTGAAAGCCCATATAAAAGGAAAGTCGTTTACTTCCTGTTGCTGCCGTTCTTTAAGCTCTCTGTACGTCATATTATCGCCCCTTTCTTATCGTCTGCGCTGCAACGCATTTATAGCAACGTCTATTTTCTCGCTGTATGTCTGCGTGTGCGGGCTGTAATTTAGCTTTATGCTGCCGGTTTTGCCGCTGCGGTTTTTCGTGATTGCAAGCTCTTTGCTCTGCGTCTTGTCGTTGTACCAAAGAAATATAATCTTTGTCGCGTCGTTTTCCCAACTGCCGCTTTCTTTCAAGCTGCTATTTGCTGGCTCTTTCTTTTCGTCTTTCTTGCCCTCGCGGTTTTGCTGCAAAAGCACAAACATAATAATATTGTTTAGCCGGGATATGCGCCGCAATTCCTCGCTTATCTGTGTAAAGCGTTCGTAACGGCTGGCCGATTTGTTAGCCGTCGTTACAAGTAAGCCGGTGTCTACAAATACTATTGTCGGCTCTGTTCTGCCCGCTGTGGCCGCCTGTATCTGCTTTTCAATCTCTGCAAGGTCGTAAACGTCGGCTATAAGCCTTATTTCTTTGCGCTGCGTGATTTCCTGTAAAGCAGCATTTACCTTGCTGCGGGTGCGCTCGTCGTGCTTGTAGCCCTCTATTTCGTCAAGCTCTATGCCGGTATGGATTGCTACAAGGCGTTGTAATATGGTCGCCTCGTCCATTTCCAGATTGATATATAAAGCCGGGTATCTGTCTTGCAGCTCATGCAAGAAATTAAGGGCAAGGCTACTTTTGCCCGCGCCTGTATCGGCTGCAATTACTACGGTATCATGCGTTTTTAGCTTTACCGTGTCGCAAAACGTCTTAAAATGCGGCATTTCTAAATAATGGTCGTCTACGGCCTCAAGTATTGATATTGCACGCTCTAAAGTAAGCAAGCCCAAAGGCTGCGCCGGTTGTGCGTCCTGTGCGCTCTGGCCGTCTGGTACGTCCTGTACGGCCGGTGCGTCTGTCTGCCGCTTTTCGCCGTTTTCTGCCGGTGTAACCGGGTATTTATCGGCTATATAAGCCTGTCGCCATTCCTCGCGGTCATATTTCATAATGTCGTATTTGAATTTATCGCAAGCCGCGCCCATGTCTAAACCGTCTTTATTCATCAAATAATCAATAATGCTGCCGCCTGTGCCGCCGCTCGCGCTGTGGCAATGGTAAACGCTGCCGGTTACTTGAAAGTCGTCATTGTGGCCGCATATCGGGCAAGGGTTAAAGAATAACGCCCGCCCCCTCTTTACTGGCCTACTATTCGTTGTGCTTTCCACGTATGCAGCAAGGTTAAAGCTCTCTTTGTCTGCCTCAAATTGCGCTTGTAACGCGCTGTAAGGCCTCTGTAAGCCGTTTTGCTGCGCGGGTGTCCGTTTATATTCCCATTCGTTTTTTACGGCCTCTGTGGGCGTTTCTGCGGGCTGTACGGCCTCATATACTGGCAAGGCCTGTAAAAGCTGTGTGCTGGTCGTCTGGCCGCTGGTATAAAATACGCTGTCTGCCTTGCCGCCATAATATAGCCGGGCGTTGTCGCTGGCCGTTGTGTCTGCGCAATGGTAAACGGCTTTATTGAATATTCCAGTAAAGCGGGCTATAAGGTTGTTTGCTGTCGCCGGGTCTGTTATAGGCGCGTCCAGCACAAGCACAATGCGGAATTTCGGCCAATTATCAGCATTACTAAAGCTGTAATACATAAAATAAGGGTCTATGCCATGCTGCGCCATTACCTCGCGTGCTTTCTCTGGTGTCAAAGGGTCTGCAAGCCTTATTTTGTGGCCGTCTGCGTCTTTCTTGCCGGTGTCGTTGTCAATGTCTGCGCATATTACTTGCTGCGCTTGCCATGTATCGCCGGTTGTGCCGGTCATTGCAGCCGGTGTAAATGTAAGCCCCTGTCTTACGCTTTCTATAAGCTGTTCGGGCGTTACCTCTCTAATACTGGCCGCGCTGCATAGCCTGTTACGTAAAGACGGCGGGAACGGCTGCGGCTTGCTTGTGAATTTCTGTGTATCAATGTTTAACTTAATTTTCATGCGTTACAATTCCTTTCTTGAAAGCAGCCGCCGCCCTCGCTATAATAGGGCATAAAGGGCGGGGCTTTCCTTTGCTGGTTAGTCTGCCTTGCGGTCGCGTTTGCTTTCGTCGGTGGGCGCGTCCGCTTTTTTTATTGCCTCTTTTGCTCTGTATTCCTCGCTTTCGCTCAAGCTGTCGCCCCTCATGTATCGCAATACAATTACGGCCGTTTCCAGCTTGTCAAAACGTGCGATTTCTTCCGGGCGTTTTGCGCCGGTGTCTGCTATGCTATTACATAGCGTGTAAATGGTGGTCTTTCCGTGTGCGCCTATGCGCTGCTTTTCAATAATCATTTTTACGTGTCCTTTCTGCCGGTTTTCGGCTCTGTTTTTGCCTCTGTCTGAAATTATCTGCATAATCTCAGACAGAAAATACCTTGCTTTGAACGTCTGCGCCGCAATGCTTACCGATTAGAAAATATATTTCCTCTGCGGTCGTTTGCAGCTCGCCGCCGCCCCTCTCTTGCATTTCTTGCCCTAATGCGTATTGAATAGCTAAATCAAGGTCGGTAAGCTCTGCTGTGGTCTTTACCTCGCCGCTTGCTATTCCAGCGCGTACAATCTCGCAAAATTCGTTGTAATTCATGGTTACGCCCCCTTTCTGCCTCTAAAAATCGGCGGTTATCGTTGCTTTGCTCTTACATTATCCAGCTTTGCGCCCTCTGGTACAATGTCGCTTTCGTGCCATTATCGGGCAATTTTCGTACTGTCTGGCCTGTAAAGGCTGTGTGTATTATACCTTTCAGACGGCCGCCGCCTCAAGCGTGCGGCTGTCGTACTAATCTTATTAAAGATTAGATATTGCGCGGGTTAAAAATGCCCGGAAAGCCTGTATTTATGCGGGTTTTCGCGTTTTCTGCTAAACCACAGCCCACAGGAAACTAAACCACAGCCCACAGAAAACTAAACCACAGCCCACAGAAACTAAACCAACGCCCACAAAATGCCCCTCACTCTGTATATTGAGGGTTGCGCCCTCTGTGAGTTATAACCATGTACCGGGAAAGCGTGCTTTTCGTCGGTATGTCGTAAGCCTTGCTTTTCTTTCCCTTTACCGTGCGTGTTGTCGTCGGTAAGGTAAAATCAAGGTATCTTGCGGGCGCGTCGCTTTTCTCTGCAATAATCCTAAATGCAGCCGTGAAAACGTCTTTCAGCTTTTTATTTACGCGCTGCGGTATGGTCTTTTTATCCTTTGCCCGCGCCTGTTTTATTTCCTCTGCGGTCGCCTCGCGGTTTTCTTTCTTTGCCTTTTCCTCTGCCTCTCTTTCGGCCTTGCCCTTGCCGTTTATAATTTCGTCCAGCTCGTTTTTAAGCTGCGGGCAATCGTCTATAAGCGTCTGATACCTCACTTTATAGGTAACTGTCTTTGACGGTGCGGGCGTGTCGTCGGTCTGGCTGTCGGTGTCGTATACCGTCGTTGTGGTCGTGCGCTGGCCGTCTTTACTGGTACGTGTAACGGTCTTTTTTGCTACTTTCGGCTCTGCGTTATAGGTTCTGTAATCAGCTCGCACGCCTCGCGTTACAATGCCGGTTAAAATGCGGTTTGCAAGCTCTACGGCTGCGCGGTTTGGCTCGCTTACTACTGCGCCGTGTAATAGGCGGTTTAGCTGCGGGTGCTTAAGGTCGGTCGATCTCTGCGCCGCTATGGCCTTTAGCCTGTAAAGGTAAGGTGTGCTTACGTTCATTGTCTCGCTGCCTTTGTCGTAACTCTCAAAGGTCAAAACGCGGTAAAAGCTGCCGTCTGGCGTGCGTCCTACAAGCGGGTCAAAGGGTGTTATCATATTCAGCATTGCAGCAAGCCGCATTTCTGCGTAATCTTGCCCGGCTCTGCGCTTGCTTGAATATGTGCGCGGGTCTATTTTCAAGTCGCGGCATATTGCGGGCAAATAGAAAGATATTGTATTGTCGCCGTCGTCTATCTGCGCCAATGATACCGCCTGTACTACGGCCATTAAAAAGGCTGTGTGTATCTGTGTAAGCCCCTCAAGCGGTTTATCTTGCAGCACAAGCGCATTAAGTTTGCCGGTATCGTCAAAAGCCTGTTTGCGGTCTACGTTTGACGGTAGCCGGTAAATAGAATAGGCGTTTAGCGCGTCTTTTAGGTCGTCTGTGGAATAAGACGCAATGCGGCCGCCTATTGTCATTAACGCGCCTTTTTCAATAGCTGCGCTGCGCGGGCTGGCCTTTTCCTGTGTTACTTTATCCCATGCGGCCATAAAGTCGTTAGCATAAAGAGATACTTTTATTGCCTCGTCTACTGCCGGGTTGCCGGTCGCCTTTATGGTTGTGTCTGTGCCTTTTACCTCATAACGTGCAGCGTGCAAGGCCTCTGTTATGGTACGGTCAAATAATGCCGGGTCTGCCTCATACCGCGATAAATCGCCGTCCGGGTGGTATGATATATAGCTTTCCAGTAAAAAGGCCTTTGCGCCCTCTGCGGTTATTTCGTCTGCTACGGCTTGCAGCTCTGGCGGTAAGTCGCCGTAAGCAATGCGCGGTAGGTTTTCCCAATATTTGCCCGCTGCGTCTGCGTTATAGCTGCCGTCTGCATTTGCTTTGCTGGCCTCATATTCTGCGTTTACTGCGTCTATCATGTCTTGAATTTCCTTTAGGGTCATTGCTGCGCCCCCTTTACTGGTCTTTGTGTCGTTCCATATCGGCCGTTATAAGGTCGCATAAGTATTGCGTAAGCGATATATTGCGCCGCTGGTCAATGCTTGCCTTTGCAGCCGCTACGGTTAAATACTCTTTCAGCTCTGCCGGTATTTTCAGATTGAGGCGGGCAAGCTCTACGCCCTCTTTGTTTGTGTCTTTTACGTCCTTTACGCCCTGTACGTCTTTTACGTCCTTTGCGTCTGGTACAGCTTTTGCGCCGCTTGCTAACTGGTCTATTACGCTTGCGCCCTGTGTCGCTGCCGTGTTAAAGCCTTTCTTTGCCATTGTTAAAACCTCTCTTTCATTTATAGGCCTATTTCTTTAATAAGCTGCTTGTAGTCTTTCGCCGGGTTGCTGCGCGGTGCATAGTCAAATATGCTTTCTCGCTGCGTCTGCGCCTCTCTGATTGCTACGCCCTCGCGTATTGTGGTTTTATATACTGGTATGTCCAGCTCGCGGCATTTGTCCGTTATAACGTCCGTAAGGTCGCGGGCAAGTATTGTGCGGGTGTTATGCTTTACGAAAAGCACGCCGCCAATTACAAGCCCTTTATTGCTCTTTTGCCGTGTCCGTATTGTCTGTGTAAGCTGGTAAAGGCCTTGCAGCGCGTACATATCAGCCGTAAGCGGTATTATTACCATGTCTGCGGCCTCAAGCGCGTTTAATAGCAGCGTGTTTAACGTCGGCGGGCAATCAATAATAATATGGTCGTACTTGCTGCGTAACGGCTTTATAGCGGCTTTTAGCGCGTCTGTACGCTCTTTGCCTGTAAAGGTGGTATCAGCAAGCGCAAGGCTCGCGCTGGCCGTTATAATGTCGCCTTGCTTTGTGTGCTGTACGGTCTGCCCGGCTGTCGTCTGGCCT
>ERZ1643249.4279-NODE-4279-length-12036-cov-18.094149_pt1 | contig 12036 bp, 8 predicted proteins | sample MGYA00579263_ERZ1643249 | MGnify/ENA primary metagenome ERZ1643249 (study PRJEB29033, sample SAMEA4952264) | chicken gut metagenome | biome: Broiler Chicken; feature: Gastrointestinal Tract; material: Caecum | place: Ireland | collected 2018 | study: Broiler...
TTTATATTATCGGAAGCCGAACTTGCTCGCAAGGGTGAGGCTGATGGTAATAAATACTATGAGATGAGTGTGTAAAACACACAAATTCGCTAGAATTTATAAAATTTTATGCAAATAAAATTTTAACATCACATAGTTTATAATATTAAATTAAGAAAAAGATAAGCAAAATAGCATTGCAAGGTTATATTTGCTTATTTTTTTAGTTGTTTATTTTTTTACAAAAACATACAAAATAATTTGACAAATAACTTTTTAGGAAGTTATATGAAAGGTCCTCCACAATTTCAATATAATGTTTAATAATCATAATTTACCCCTTATATATTGATTATAACATAAAACTTTGCTTTGTCAGTAAGCATACCAATAAATAATCAATTATTTTTTTGATTAAGTCTGATATCCTTGCCCTTGACATACACACAGATTGAACTTGCCTTGTCAATAATTCGGCTAGAAATTCGCTCGTCATAGTAGTCTTTTATCTCGTATAAGTCAAGGTTTGAGGTGATAACAGTCGGCAATCTTTTCATTTTTCGTTCGTTAATCACCTGGTAGAGGTAGTTGATAGTGATATTCGGTTGTCTTAACTCTGTGCCGAGGTCGTCAATAAAGAGTATTTCGCTGTTAAGATAGCGGTCAAGGAGATTTGATTTTTCGTCTAAGTCACGTGTTGAATAACTCTTGACAAAATCTTGATGCATAGCGAAAGAAGAGGTTAAAAGTACCACATGACTTAAGTTTATCAGTTCGTTTGCCATGCATTTTATAAGGTGAGTTTTGCCAACTCCAGTGTCACCTGCGATATAGATAAGGGTCTTATCAAACTTTGAGTGGCACCATTCTTTCATCTTTTGATAAAGTTTTTTCATAAAATCGGCATTTTCGAAGATTGAAAAATCGGTTTTGTCGAAATCCTCCAACTTATCAAATCCGCTTTCTTGCTTTAAGGTATTGTTTATTTCGCGGACAAGACAGGCACAGTACAGCCCATCAATGTAACCTGTATCATTGCACTTTTTGCAAGAGTAGTTTGGTTCAATTGAGCCGACACCAATTTCCTCAAGACGTTTTAGGTACTTTGATTTTTCAGCCTTAACTTCCTTAGGTAACTCTCTACCTTGACGACTATAATCTATCATTTTAGAGGTGTAGTCTTGATAGAGTTTTTTGAAGGTACCATCTTTTAAAGCCTCAATTTTGTTGGAAACAGCGATATTTTCGGCATAAAACCGCCTTTCATCGATGATTTTTTTAGCCTTTTCAATAACAGAAGTTTTCATAAAACACTCCTTTTTTTTGCATACTGTTTGTACAATTGTTTTTAAATACAATGCGATTTTATGTTTTGTTATATTTTTTATATTTTGTTATAATTTGTTCTATTTTTGCAAAAGCATAGTTTGTGATGAGGAAGCACCCTAGGTTGTGACGGCACTAGAATTACAAAGGTTTTAAAACTTGCTAAAATAGACGTATAGACTGAGAAAACCTGAAATTCACCCCTTGCGGGTCCTTATCATGGTAAAAATTTTAGGGAAATTTTTGTCATGGGGTGGAAGGGGAGTTTGGAGAGAAACCAAAAGCACACAAGACATTATATGTCGAAGGGTGCGGTTCATCGCTGTTAGACTTGCTTTAGCAAGTCGTGTCAGCGTAATGAATTTGGTGTCACCCCAGTTTAGACTTCTATCTCATCAATACTTTGGAATAGTGCATTGATTTCATCTTTTGAGTAACTTCGCCCACTGAAATTGCTCTTGACGGCATACTTTTCTTCAATAGGTGAGTTACTTTTCGCCTCATCCAAGGTTTTTATGCCCTTGTCACGATAGTCCGCAAGCACCCGCGATAGATATTTGATAGGGTTATCCTTGCCTTTCGATAGACTGACCGCATAGTCAATCACGTCAAGCGGTAACTTCCACTCTTCAGTCCAAATCTTGAAGTTTGTTCGGTCATAGGTTGAGACATTTCGCTCTATACCCAGCCTGTCAAGTATACCTTTAATCTTACTGTCATCAGCAAGCACCTGATTCATATACTGATTGAAAGCGGACAGCGACAAAAGCCCAAGTTTGTAGAACTTTCCGACCGTTTTGTCCATGCCTTCAAGTGTTCGAATGGAATTTTTGAAGCAATACGATGCAATCTCCAAAAGCAGTGCCTTTTCAAAACCCATATTTATCCATTTTAGGATATAATTTTCCACGACCGCCTCAAGATTTTCGTAGTACAAACCGATAGATTTGTTAATCTGAGTTGCCAGCGAGTAAAGTTCCTCTTTTTCCTTTTCGAAATCGTCTATTTCTTTGCTTGATAACAATTTCATCTCAAAATACTTGGTCAAAATCTTGTCCAACTTCTCAAAATTGAGCCGACCTTTTTTCTTATAGGTTTTGATAATATGAAGAATAACCTCCATATTAAACCCAAAATCATTAAGCCATTTGTTGAGCAATGCCCGCTCCTCAACATAAGGCGAACGTTTTATCCCGAGAATGGCAAAAATTTCATTTAAATTTGGGTCCTTTTCTTCGAAAGAGTTCAATCGTTCTTCCACCTGCGAGGCGGTGGTAATGCCTTCGTTTGCCCAGTTCCGAGCGACAGTAAGAATATAACTATACCCAACAGGCTTTTGCTTGGTCGACACACAGTACTGCATAATCATAAGCAGAGCCTCTTGCTCAACATGATACCGCTCTAAAAAGTCGTAGTACTCACTGTACTCGGTCTTCGAGATTGCCCGCTTGCCTTGGAAAATCTCTTGTGCATGCATATTGAAGGTCTCATACTTGTCAGGCTTGAATAACTTGTTGGCAGTAAAGACATTCTTGAGGGGGATATATGTAACTTGAATAGGGTCAGCCCGCAATACCTTCACAAGCCCTTGCTCTTCCCAGAACTCAAAGGCTCCAACAACGTCCTCTTCACTCATATTGAGTGTTTTTGCGACATTTTCGAGGGAGTTATCAAAAGAGGTACTGCCACAAAGGTAAAGCCCATAGATATACACAACCACAAACTGCGGTTGAGCGAAGGGCAGATAGTCACTTAAGAAAATGTTGTCAATCTCGGTTTTTGAGTTGGCGATAAATTCAGTTGAGTATTTACAAAAAGCCATAATACAATTCTCCATTATAATAGTAGCACTTTTCCCGCCTTTTTACAAACGATTTTTCGGTAGGCGAAAGGAAATTCATACAAATTAAGGTTATTAATTTGCTTACCTATAAATATATTATACCATGAAAAAGATGTCAATAAATAAAAAGATAACAATAAATAAAAAATTTAAGATTATTTTGGTGGCACTATTGTTTGTAATAGTGATGACGGCTGTTGTACTTATTGCCATGCATGGCTTGAAAGATGAAGAGCAAAATCTATCCTCGTATAGAATGGAACTTTCATACAACAACACCTCGCACTCGCTCTCGGGCAAAGAAGAGGTGACGTTTGTCAATAACTATGAAAATATGTTTACCTATCTTCTATTTCATCTTTATCCAAATGCCTTTAGAGAGGATGCAATAAATCGAGTTGTCTCACAAGCCGAGCAGGACCATGCTTATCCAAACGGTGAAAGTTATGGAAATATAACTATTAATTCTGTCACATACAATGATGAGCTACTCAAGTTTTACATTGAGGGAGAAGATGAGAATATCCTGCGAGTGGAACTCCCAGTTGAAGTTTATCCCGATGAAAGTGTCACGGTTACCATAGATTTTGATGTAACCTTAGCAAACATCAATCATAGATTAGGTTACGGCAATAACACCATAAACCTAGGCAATTTTTATCCCATTCTCTGTGTCTATGAGGACGGAACAGGTTTCAAAACCGACCTTTATCACTCAAATGGCGACCCATTTTATAGTAATACCGCCAACTATGATGTGACCTTGACTTATCCGTCAAGTTTAACTATGGCAAGTAGCGGAAAGGTTATCTCTTTGTCAAACTCTTCTGAGCAAGTGGAGCCTTCCACAACAACAAATCATATCAAAGGGGAGAATATTCGTGATTTTGCTATTGTGCTTAGCGAGATTTTTGAAGTCGAGTCGCAAAAGGTAGGGGATACAACAGTCAACTATTACGGCTACCAGGGAGACAAAAATTTAAATTCATGCCTTAAAATTTCGGTCGAGGCACTAGAAACTTTTAGCGACCTATTTGGCGATTATCCATATTCTACCTTGAATGTTGTCAAGACAAATTTTGTCCACGGTGGCATGGAATATCCAAATCTTGTCTATATCAGTGATGATGTGCCAGAGGAAGATTTAGCCTATGTGATAGTGCATGAGATAGCCCATCAGTGGTGGTATGGTGTTGTCGGCAATGATGAGTATAACCATGCTTGGATGGATGAGGGCTTGGCAGAGTATAGCACACTTATGTTTTTTGAAGAGCATTCAAGTTATGGACTAGATGTCAAACAGATGGTGACAAATGCGACAACAAGTTACAAGACTTTTGTGCGAGTTTACACCTCGGTAAACGGCGAAGTTGACACCTCAATGGAGCGAAATCTCTCTCAATTTGCCACCGAACCTGAATACGTGCAATGCACCTATACCAAAGGACTTATCATGTTTGACACAATAAGAAAGTCTGTAGGCGATAAGAAATTTACAAAGGCACTTCAAAACTATTATGAAGATTTTGCCTATAAAAATGCAAGCCCAGCCGATATGATAGCCTCATTTTCAAAGACCACCCACAGCGACCTTGAAGGCTTTTTCTTAAGTTGGCTCACCGGCGAAGTTGTCATTCAATAGACTAGCCCTTGCTAAACTTGACAGACTAATTTTTGTCTAGGCTTGTAAAACACCTATAATTTCATTAAAAACGTGTCTCATCAACTCCGCTCCGCGTTCGCGGACCTATCGACCCGCTCACACTCCGCTCATCTCTTCGAACGGGGACTAACTAAAATCAAGACAAATATTCTTCGTTCTGTTTGTTCTCGCTCCACCGCCGAAAGACCATTCGACCTTTCGGCAGTTCCGCTTTTTCTTCGCTCGAGTTTTGCCTGTCAATTCACTCCGCTCATACGTACTTTCGACCGTTGACCCAAACTCCACACTCACAAACTCAGTGGTTTGACGACTGTCCGCTCAAGTGAGTTTTAGGTTTATACATTATCTCCGCTCTAACCAAACTTAGTTTGGATCATTGTCCGATTAGGTTTGTTTTAGGCTTAGACTTTTATTTCCGCTCTAACAGACCAACCAAATGTTGGACGACTGTTCACTCAAGTAACCATTGTCAAGTTCTGTATTTCCGCTCACATTTTTCAAATAAAATCCTTATTTTTTGGTCGAAGATACCACCGCCTGCGAGCCTAGAGGCTCGGCGACTGTCCGCTCGGATGTATATTAGATTTAAACTTTAATTCCGCTCTAACAGATCAGTTTGTCCTATTTTTCAATAAAATTATCCTCATTTTGCGAAGAGTTACAGGTCGGTAGCCTTTTTTGCGAACCAAATGTTCGACGATTTTCTCAATAAAATCCTTATTTTTTGGTCGAAGATACCACCGCCTGCCTTTTTTGGCAAACTTAGTTTGCATCATTTTTCTATATTCTACCTCTTTAAAAGTGCCTTTAGGCACCCAAAATCCCCACTTTTTTCGAAGTAGTAAAGGTCGGTAGCCTTTTTTGGTGGAAAAATTTTTGCGAAGTGGGTCAAAATGCTTGACAAAAAGGGCGGGGGGGGTAAAATAGGGTAGAAAATTTTGTGGAGACACCAAAACACTAACGCGGGCACGCCATGTGTAACATGGCTAACCGCTAGTGTACGCATTTTATCGTGTTGCACTCAAAATGCTTTTGGTTTCTCTCCCAATCCTCTTCCGCCTGCTCGAAAAATTCCGCTGGACATTTTTCTTCGCAATAATGAGGCTACCCGCCTATATTGGATGACGCGAGCACAAGGGCCCACAAGGGGTGGATAAAAAATGTGGCTATTTTAAACAATTAAAGGGGAAATGGAGGTTTATTATGACATTAAAAACAAAACTAATTTCATTAGTTGCAATGCTTTGCCTTATGATAGGAGTATTGCTTGTTGGGATCTACGCTGCCCAAACGCAAACAATAACCATGCAGGGCAGTGTAAATTTTGAGATATCCGACAAAAGTCTATACATGAAAGATGTCCGTATTCAAATGGACAACAATTCAGAGCCCACAAGTATAGACGGCTTTTTGCCGGGCTATATTAATGGAGATTTCAATATGAATCTTGGAAATCTCACCAACACCTATGGCTCATTTGCATTATATTTTGATATAGTCAATACAATAGACGAAGAGACACAAGAATCTTTTTATTATTCTCCGTCAGTGACCTGTGAACAAACAGGTATACAAGTTAGTGTAAGCGGAGCGATAGATAAAGGCACAGTACTTCCTGATAATGTCGCAACTGCCGACATAAACGGAACAGTTAAATTAACCGTAATAAACCCAACTGACACTCCTGTTGACTTAAGCAAGATAACAATCACAATTTATCAAGCCGAAGTTTATACCGACTTTGTCTTTGATGACCATGGTATGCTATTATCTTACACAGGCACTTCTACAAATGTAACCATCCCATCCTCTTATGCAATGATAGGCGAGCCGACCGAGATGACCCTTAATCTTCAAACTGAAGCTGATTTAAGTATCAATAATTTAATGCTAGTATTTCAAATGACAAACTTTAGCTATGTTTTTGATGGACAAGAAATATTTTTTGAAGATGCTATTGCATTCAACGAATATTTATATGATGTAAACAATGGGAGTTTTCAAATACCATGTCAACTTATTTATAATGATTATAGCGATGTGATATTTATTGAAAACAATGATATCATTACAAAATCAATAGCACCGCTTGTTTTTGTAGAGGATTCACAATTTACATCAGAAATATTAGGTCTAGAGAGTATATTTATTCCTAGTGGCGTGGAAGAAGTAGGAATGTATGCTTTTCTTGGGTGTGAGAATTTAAGTTCTGTAGTATTTGGTGAAAACAGCCAATTAAAATATATTGGGGAAGATGCATTTACTTGTTATGATAACGAAAATTTAATTACAAATATTGAATTGCCAAAAACTTTGACTTATATAGGGATAGATGCCTTTAGAAATAGCCCTTTAACATCAGTAACAATCCCAGCAAGTGTGACATATATGGGAACAGCTGCATTTAAAGGTAGCTCAGAGATAATATTCGAAGAAACTACAGGTTGGTATATAACAAATGTTTGGGATACTTCTTTAGAAGAATTTGATGTGACCAATGAAGATAATTTAGACTGGTTAATGAATGGACCGTTCTATTCAGAACATGACGATGCTTGTCTAGTCCGCATTGCATAAGCTTTGCCACACCCCAAGCACTGATGTATAGCGGTATTTAAGAAGAGACGGGTAGGTCTGTGATTTTGAGATGAGGGTGCCTCCGCAGAGGCTCTCGCTCTCTTTTACGGCATTATTTAATGCGGTTGAAAGGGTTGCAAGTGAGCCAGTCGGCGAGGGGAAAAGGGTGTTAAAATCGTCAACGGTGTTTTTTAGAGTGCTATGAGCATTATTTACGGCAAGCCTTGCCGAGATTTCGTTATATACGTGGGTATCCAGCGAGATTGACACGTCATAGATTGCAAGGTAGAAGTCATAGAAAGAGTTTAATGCTTTATCAAGCACCTTTTTCTCCTCCTGAGAGAAGGTACCATTTACTTTAAAACTTGGAAAATTGACTGTAATAATTTCGCTGTCGAGACCTTGATTTGTTTTGATGCTGTTCTTTACGAGGACGGCATCATTTTTATTATAATAGACGGAAGAGACGAGATAAAAATATTCGTTTTGTTTCCAGACATAGCCACCCGCACCGATTTTTTGATAGTCTTCCGCCTGCACTTTAACCTCATTTTCCACCTGACTTTTAGAGAGTGTCAAGAAGTATAATTCGGTGGCATTTGATGCGACACTTTCACTATTATTTGACACTGGCACCAAGAGAAGTGACAGATAATTGGCAACAATTAGGCAGAAAATCATAAAGATAATCACGGCGAAAGAAATGATACCTTTTTTAGATTTTAACAGATTTTTAAAGTTGTTTTTATGCATGAGTGGGATGCTCCTTAACGTAATTTACGATTTTTATCACAAAAAGCAAAATATTTGGCATAAGACATTGTGTTTAGAAAAAACAGATGATAGAATAGTTTATGACAAAAAACAGCAAATTATGAATGGAATACAGGCGAAATAATTTGATTTTAAAAGTCGAATAAGTTATAATTAAAGGGTACAAAAAAAAGGAAAAAGTGAGAAAAATTACGTATAAACATATGAAAGGAGAAAAACACTATGAAAATTAGACCATTATTTGACAGAGTGGTACTCAAACCACTTGAAAGCGAAAAAGAAACCAAAGGCGGTATTATCTTGCCGACCGCAGCACAAGAAAAGTCACAACTCGGGCTTGTTGTAGCCGTTGGAAGTGGCAAAAATGCTGAAGGCAAGGACATTGGCATGAGTGTCAAGGTTGGCGATAAGGTGCTTTACGGCAAGTATACAGGCACAGAAATCACTATTGACGAAGAGAAGTTTGTAGTTGTCAGACAGCCAGATATTTTGGCTATAATTGAGGACTAGGAGGTAAAATATGGCTAAAAAAATACTTGAAGGAATTGAGGCAAGAAAGGCACTTGAAAGCGGTGTCAACAAACTTGCAAATGTTGTTAAAATCACTCTTGGACCAAAGGGGAGAAATGTTGTGCTAGGCAAGAAGTTCTCGTCTCCGCTTATCACCAACGATGGTGTAACAATCGCCAAAGAAATCGAACTTGATAGTCCATTTGAGAACATGGGAGCCGAACTTATCAAAGAGGTATCAGTCAAGACAAATGACGTGGCAGGCGATGGAACAACGACCGCTTGTGTGCTTGCACAGGCTATGGTGCGAGAGGGCATGAAAAACTTTGCCGCAGGTGCAAATCCTATCATATTAAAGAAGGGTATATTTAAGGCGGTTGACACTGTTGTTGACGAACTTAAAAAGATATCCAAACCTGTTACAAATTCGAATGATATCAAGCAGGTTGCCTCCATTTCAGCAGGAGACGAAGAGGTGGGCGAACTTATTGCGACCGCTATGGAAAAGGTTGGCAGTGATGGTGTGATAACCGTTGAAGAGTCGCAGACCATGAAGACCGAACTCTCAGTCGTTGAAGGTATGCAGTTTGATAGAGGGTATCTGTCACCTTATATGTGTACAAACACCGAGAAGATGACTGCTGAACTTGACAATCCATACATACTCATCACCGATAAGAAGATATCAAATATCCAAGAGTTGTTACCACTGCTTGAAGAGATAGTTAAGACTGGGGCGAAACTTTTAATCATTGCTGATGACGTAGAGGGCGAGGCACTCACCACACTTATTCTCAACAAACTCCGTGGAACTTTCAACTGTGTGGCTGTTAAGGCTCCATCTTTTGGTGAAAAACGTAAGGCTATGCTTGAAGATATCGCCATTCTCACAGGTGGAACTGTCATTTCTGAGGAACTTGGTTTTGACTTTAAGAATGTCGGACTTGATATGCTTGGCCAGGCTAAACTTGTCAAGGTAGACAAGGATAACACCACAATTGTTGAAGGCGGTGGAGAGCAAGAAAAGATTAAAGCCCGTGTAAACTCAATTAGGTCGCAAATAAAGGCTCAGACAAGCGACTACGAGATTGAAAAACTTAATGAAAGACTTGCCAAACTTGCTGGCGGTGTGGCTGTTATCAAGGTCGGCTCAGCGACAGAAGTAGAGATGAAAGAGAAGAAACTTCGTATTGAGGATGCACTTTCTGCGACTAAGGCGGCAAGTGAAGAGGGTGTTGTACCTGGTGGCGGTGTTGCACTTTTAAAGACTGCTCCAGCGGTTAAAGCACTTATTGATACCTTGTCTGGTGATGAAAAGACAGGTGCATCTATCGTTTTGAATGCCATTGAGGAGCCTATCCGTCAAATTGCCAAGAACTCAGGTGTTGACGGCGGAGTTGTTGTCAATAAGATTTATGAAAACCTCGATAAACCTGCATATGGGTTTGATGCACTTAACAATGTATATTGCGACCTGATAGAAAAGGGCATAATTGACCCGACTAAGGTTACACGTTCAGCACTTCAAAATGCTGCAAGTGTGTCTGCAACAATGCTAACAACTGAGGCACTTGTTGTTGAGATAGAGGATAATAAAAAAGAGACGAAAGATGTCGATGTCTACTAAAATATGACTGACAAAATAAAAAAAACGAGGGTGTGAAGTGAACTCCAAAAGTTGGACACTTTAGGAGGTGTATTTCATAACCTCGTTTTTTATTTATTTAACATGTGAAAGAGTTATTTTGATTGCTTTGCAGGGCGACTTGCATGAGCTATGTGCTCATATGATGTTTTGCATAACAAAACATCATTGTTTGCTTTTTTAATAAAAAGCAAACGCAAGTCGCCCAAACAACTTATACTACATTCATTGAAACTCAGTTTTATCCTAATTCCAATAAAAGACTATTTTTTCCCTATTTATCAATATAGAAAAGTTTTGTTAGGACCTTGATAACCCAAGATTTTGGGAAAAATTTTTGCACTTGATACATGATTTTATTGCGAATACCCATGACGTATTGAGGCTTTAATTTTTTCTTATTTATGATTTTTGTCATGATTTTGACTGCTTTTTCAATGCTCATTCGCCTATCTTCACGACTATCAATTCGCTCTGCTGAAAGTTTGACCGCATCGCCATATCTGTCATTTGTCTTGTAATCTTTCTGCCTATTTTTAGTGAAATTTGTCTTGATATCACAAGGGCAAATGGCAGTAACTTGGATAGATGTGCGACTAAGTTCCATACGAAGACAGTCACTAAAACTGCTCACTGCCGATTTGCTTGAGCAGTAGAAAGCCCTAAAAGGCAGGGGAAACAATGCACAAGCCGAACTTATATTGATTATCTTTCCATTTTCGCTCATAATTGGCAGACCTAGTTGCACGGCATAGACACTGCCCAGCACATTGACGTCATATTCCTTTTGAATTTGTTTTTCGTCAATAAGTTCGATAGCCCCTGAAAGCCCAAAACCAGCACAGTTTACAAGTATATCAATATGTCCATATTTTGCCTTGATATCTTCAAAAATAACCTTCAAAGCCTCCTTGTTTGACACGTCAGCATTGTAGTCGTCATCGCTGAGACTTATGCCAATCACCGTGTCGCCACGACCTTCGTAGAACTTTCGTAGTGCCTGCCCGATACCACTTGATGAACCAGTTATCAAAATATTGTATTTTTTGACTTTTTTCATGCTTTCTCCTTAACATAATAATTTAAAAATAGTATATAATAAAATATGAAAATATCAAAATGATTTGACTTAATTTTTAATCAATGCTAGAATTGTACTAATCTAAAACAAAATATCTATATTGATAGGTTATATTGATAGAAATCATAACCTACAAAGATTTTAAGGAGAGATATGAACACAACAAAAAAATGGCTTATCATAGTCGCCATAATTTTCAATATTTTAGAAGTCGGGTATGAAATATATACAATAGTCAACTGGTTTTTGCTTCCCGAAGAGGCAAGATATGCGGTATTTTATCTAGTATTTGATTTTATAACCATTGCCTGCTGTGTAACAGTTGCGGTACTTTTGTCCATGGCGATTTGGAAAAATGGAAAGTTTTTTCGCCAGCGATACGGCTATTATATGACCGCTATTGTAATATCAATAATCATTCACTTGCTATCAGTGTCAAGTGTCCTTCTTATCATAACAATGTTCCTTTCAGATTGGGTATGGATAAAGCCAGACAAGGACGATACTGTCACAATTGATAAAAATACACAGGTGATAAGAGGAAGCAAAGAGGAAAAGATTGCCCATTTACGAAAACTTAAAGAGGAGGGAAAGATAACCGAAGAGGAGTTTCAAGACGAACTTTTAAAACTTTTATA
>ERZ1643249.4281-NODE-4281-length-12036-cov-3.625908_pt1 | contig 12036 bp, 15 predicted proteins | sample MGYA00579263_ERZ1643249 | MGnify/ENA primary metagenome ERZ1643249 (study PRJEB29033, sample SAMEA4952264) | chicken gut metagenome | biome: Broiler Chicken; feature: Gastrointestinal Tract; material: Caecum | place: Ireland | collected 2018 | study: Broiler...
AAAAAGATAAAACTACGATTTTTAAGGAGAGAATTACCATGGGAAAAGTTTTGGATAAATTGTTAAATAAAATGCGCTTAAATGATGAAGACTATGAAGAAGAATACGACAACTATGATGATTACGATGACGGTTATGATGACTACGATGAGCCGGAACCGGCTCCTGCGCCAAAGGCAGCAAAGACAGCGGCAGCATCTTCGGCGCCAAGGGAAAAGTATACATCTCAAAAGTCATCGTCCTCTTATACAAGTACAGGCAGCTACAGCAGCAGTTCTTCAGGAAAAAGTAAAATTGTACCGCTGAAAAGCGATGCTCAGCCGGTTGATGAAGTTTGCGTTGTCAGACCTTCCAAATACGACGATGCTAAAGAAATTATTGATATTCTTGCCGCAAGAAAAGCTGCGGTTTTAAATCTTGAAGGCTCTGATTACGACCTTGCACAACAGATTATTGATTTCATTTCCGGCGGATGCTACGCTTTAAAAGGAAATATTCAAAAAGTCACCAATTATATTTTTGTAATTACTCCGGAAGCCGTAGAAATTTCAGGCGATATTGATATTCAGCAGACTCTGAGCGGAGGCAAGGGTACTGTGCCTCAGTTCCAGATGAAAGTGTGATCATCCGTATCATGCCATGGATAAGGAAGAACAGTTACTACTAAAAAGGCTGTCTGATTTGGCCCATAAGGCCGAACAGCAATACTATTGTACATTTTCAGAATTTTTGAATATGAATGAACAGGATATTTTCCTGAGACATAAGGAAGACTTTGCCGGCGTTCATTTTGAAGTATACGGCGGTTATCAGGATGCAGAACGCCGTATGATCGCGTTTTATCCGGATAGCTATGTCAGGGAAACATTTCCTGTAGGATGTTTGTCTGTCCGTCCGGTCAACGAAAAATTCAGTGACCATCTTACGCACCGGGATTATCTCGGGGCTATCCTAAATCTCGGAATTGACCGAAACCGAATCGGTGATATACTGATTGATCAGAACAGCGCTTATGTATTTTGTACTTGTCAGATCTGTTCATATGTGGCCGAACATCTGACAAAGGTAAAGCATACAAAAGTCACAGCTGCCTTATGTGATGTGCCGGAAATTGCCCTTTCACCGAAATTAAAAACAAAACAGGGTACAGTAACGTCTATACGTCTTGACAGTGTTGTTGCACTTGCCTTTAACTTGTCCAGAACATCAGCCGCCGGTTATATATCAGCCGGTCTTGTATTTATTAATGGCAAACTGACAGAAAGTGCCAGTGCCGTTCCAAAAAACAACGATATTATCTCGGTTCGTAAATTGGGCCGTTTTAAATTTGAAAATACATCTTTGAAGTCCAAAAAAGATAAGTTTGTTGTAAAAGCACATATTTATATGTAGGAGGTATAAGGATGATTACACCAATTGATATTCAGGCAAAAAGCTTTAAAACCGGTATGGGGTATTCCAAAGCAGACGTTGACAGTTTTTTTCAAACAGTTGCCAGTGATTTTGAAGCACTGTACAGAGAAAATCTTGAATTAAAAGACAAAGTCAATATTTTAAATGATGGTATCAACCACTATAAAAGTATTGAGAAATCACTTCAAAAAGCGCTTGTGCTTGCTGAACAGACCTCTGAAGATACAATTGCTTCAGCGAAATCAAATGCTACGGTCATCGAACAGGAGGCTGTTTTAAAGGCTCAGTCGATTGTTGCCGATGCCAAAATTGAATTGGATCATATCCACTCAAAAACAATTGAATTGCTTCAGCAGTATGAAAAATACCGCGCCCAGTATAAGTCACTAGCCAAAGCGCAGATGGATCTGTTGGACACACCTGCATTTAATATTGAAGTTGCGTCTCTCGATGCTTTTTCCATGCTTCAGGAAACTGTTTCCGATAAAGAAAGTCAGTTAAAGATCAATACTGTCTTTCAACAGCCGGAAGAGTCTAAAGAAGCGGAGGAAACCGCTCAGCCTGATGACGATATCGATGAAACACTGGACACTGATGATATCCAGATTAATGATATTGCCAGCATTTTTGACGATGATGACGACAATAAATAATTAAGTATTAAATATTTAACCGAATATTATACTGATGCCCCAAACTCTCATCTCAGCGTAACAGGCTGCGGTGCGTTTCTTGGGGCATTGTTCATTGGAGGATTATTTTTATGAAAACACTTACAGTGCATGACCCGGAAAAAAAGCCGATTTATGATATTTTATTTTCCAAAGACTACTCAGCGCTCCCTGATGCTCTGCAGAGCAAATCGCTCGTATATGCCGGCCGTCGTATATGTATTGTCTCGGAAACAAATGTTGCTCCTTTGTATGCCGATGAGGTCGTCGCTTTATTTAGACAATGCGGCGCCGAAGTTACAGTATTTGTCTTTCCTGCCGGGGAGGCAAGTAAAAATCTAGATGTCGTTCGTCAACTTTACGAACATCTTATTCTTCAACATTTTGACCGAAAAGATATGCTTGTGGCATTGGGCGGCGGTGTTGTCGGCGATCTGACTGGCTTTTGCGCTGCAACCTATCTGAGAGGCATTGATTTCATTCAGCTTCCTACAAGTCTGCTTTCCCAGGTTGACAGCAGTATCGGCGGAAAAACCGGCGTTGACTTTGATGCTTATAAAAACATGGTCGGCGCTTTTTACCAGCCAAAACTTGTCTATATTAATCTTTCTGTATTAAAAACACTTGGAGAAAAAGAATATCTTTCCGGCATGGGCGAGATTATCAAACACGGGCTGATCAAAGATAAAAATTATTATCAGGAAATCAAAGATTCTGTCAGCGGGATTTTAGCACGCGATACGGATATTCTTGAAAATATCGTTTACCAGAGCTGCAATATCAAACGTCATGTGGTCGAAAATGATCCTAAAGAAAAAGGCGAACGAGCCCTGCTGAATTTCGGTCACACAATCGGCCATGCCATTGAAAAGCTGGCAAATTTTCGTCTGCTTCACGGAGACTGTGTCAGCATCGGAGCTTGCGCCGCCGCTTTTTTATCAATGAAGCGGGGGATGATTTCCCCTGAAGAATATGACAGTATTGTCCATACATTTGAAAGCTATCATCTGCCTGTGTCTCTTTCAGAAACAGACAGCCATATCAACAGCAGACAGGTTGTCAGCGCTACAAAATTGGATAAAAAAATGGAGAGCGGTCATATTAAATTTATTTTGCTTCAGGAAATCGGCAGCGCGGTCATTGATAAGACAGTCAGCGACGATGAACTGCTTTGTGCGGTTTCATCTGTACTCAAATAAATTTACTTACTTAACTTAAAGGGAGATTTACTATGAAATATATCAAAGCTATTGTCAGTATTATCGTTCTGACCGCTATTGACCAAATTACTAAATTTCTGGCCGTTCGTTATCTGATGGAGGGAGGGCCAATTGTCCTTATCGACGGTGTTTTTGAACTTCGTTATCTGGAAAATCGCGGTTCTGCCTTCGGATTAATGCAAAATCAAAGAATTTTCTTTATTATTATAACTATCATTATCGTTGGCATATTTGTGTGGCTTTACTGCAAACTTCCCGATACCCGCCGCATGCGGTGGATGCATTTGATTTGTATCGGTATTATCTCTGGAGCGCTTGGAAACTTTATTGACCGTTTTATTAATGGATATGTTGTAGACTTTTTCTATTTTAAACTCATAAATTTCCCGATATTTAACGTGGCAGATATTTATGTCACTGTATCTGCGGCCGTCTTAATAGTTCTTGGGGTCTTTTATTATAAAGAAGACGACTACAAATTTCTGACTGTCAGAAAAAATAAATCTGATGCCGGAAAAGAAGAGGAGTAATGCCCTATGACAGAGCATCTTGAATTTATTCTTGATGAAAATCACACCGGAGAACGGATTGATAAATATTTAAGCGCCGTCATGCCCGGCCAGTCGCGTTCCTATATACAGAAACTGATCAAAGATGCGTCCGTATTTGCCGATTTAAAGCCAGTAAAAAGCAGTTATAAGGTTATTTTAGGGGAACATATCCAAGTGGCCGTTCCTGAGCCTGTCAGCCTCGATATCCGGCCTGAAAACATACCGCTGGATATTATATACGAAGATCAGGACGTCATTTTAATTAATAAACCGAAAGATATGGTTGTTCATCCGAGTGCCGGACACGAAAGCCATACACTCGTCAATGCACTTTTATATCACTGCAAAGACCAGCTGTCGACAATCAACGGCGTCCTTCGACCGGGTATCGTCCACAGAATTGATAAAGACACAACCGGCGTTATTGTCATATGTAAAAACGATATGGCGCACCAAAGCCTTGCCGATCAGCTGAAGGTTCATTCGATCACGCGAAAGTACGAAGCCATTGTATACGGAAATTTTTCTCAGGATGGCGGCACCGTTGAGGCCCCTATCGGGCGGTCGCCCCAGGACAGGAAAAAGATGGCTGTCAACTATAAAAACGGCCGGTCGGCTGTGACACATTACCGCGTATTAGAGCGCTTTGGGAAGTATACCTATATTGAATGTACTCTGGAGACAGGGCGGACACACCAAATCCGTGTCCATATGTCAAACATCGGACATCCTCTTTTAGGCGATGAAGTTTACGGGCCGTCAAAATGTCCTTTTTCATTGCAGGGACAGACGCTGCATGCCAGAATCCTCGGATTTGTTCATCCGCGCACAGGAGAATATATGGAATTTGAAGCGCCTTTGCCGGAGTATTTCAATAAACTTTTAAAAAAGCTGAGAGGCTAAAGCATTTTTGAAATCAGCCGTTAAAAGGCCATTGCCAACGGCTGATTTTTGTGTTATGATGAGTTAGATGCCAATCTCTGCGTTAAACTCGGATTTGGCGCAGAGATTTTTCACTCTCGCCTAACGGACAAAACGCCTTGATGACATTGTTTTTAACTATTTTGGAGGTTTTTTTATTCCATATAATAATAAAGAAACTCATCTGACCTACCAGCAAAAAAAATCTATCGACTATACACTTCGGCTGCGCGAAGTTCTTTCGGAACTGCCGCCTTTTTGCAAGGATTATTTCAGAGCCATCGAGCCAACGACATCTGCAAAAACACGAATTTCATATGCCTATGATTTAAGAATTTTTTTCAAATTTCTCTGCGAAAAAAATCCCGCTTTCAAGAACGGCCAGATCAAAGACCTGACCGTGGAGGTTCTTGACCGGCTGCTTCCTGTAGATATCGAGGAATACCAGGAATATCTCAAAGTCTATGAATCCCACGACCATCTGGTTATGAATACAGAAAAAGGTCTTGCTCGCAAAATGTCATCTCTGAGAAGCTTTTATAATTATTACTTTAAGCATCAAATAATCCGTACAAATCCGGCTTTATTCGTATCCATGCCAAAGCTGCATGATAAAGCGATCATCAGGCTGGATATCGATGAAGTGGCTATGCTTTTGGACTATATCGAAAGCTGCGGCGATCAGCTGACAGGTCAGAGAAAGGCTTATTATGAAAAAACTAAAGTACGCGATCTTGCGCTGATTACTCTCCTTCTGGGCACAGGCATACGTGTCTCAGAATGTGTCGGCCTTGACTTAAATGATGTTGATTTTAAAAATAATTCCATCAAAGTCACTCGAAAAGGCGGAAATCAGATGTATGTATACTTCGGCAGTGAAGTTGAAATGGCGCTTTATGACTATATAGAACAGATCAGGAAGCATACAGATGCCCTTCCCGGCCACGAAAACGCTCTCTTCCTCTCCGTCCAGCGGAAACGTATCAGCGTCCGTGCCGTTCAGGATCTTGTCCATAAATATGCATCTCAGGTAACGCCTAATAAACATATTACACCGCATAAGCTCAGAAGTACTTACGGCACAAATCTTTACAGAGAAACCGGCGATATATATCTTGTTGCCGATGTACTCGGCCACAAAGATGTCAACACAACAAAGAAGCACTATGCCGATCTCGGCGACGAACGCCGCCGCAAAGCTGCGACTGCTGTCAAGCTGCGTGAAGAATAAAATTATGCATATAAGTTTACATAATATAATTATGTAAACTAAACGTCTTTATCATTTTATATAATAAACATACAATATTAATTAAAAGGAGAACACCAACTTTGAAATTACAGCAATTATTAAGTTATACAAGAAAAGCCGTCGATACTTATCATATGATCAATAAAGGAGATAAAATCGCTGTCGGGATATCCGGCGGCAAAGACAGTCTGACCCTGTTGTATGCTTTAAGCGGCCTGCGCCGCTTCTATCCAAACCATTTCGATTTGGAGGCCATCACTGTTGATCTCGGTTTTGACGGATTTGATCTGACGGGTATCCAAGAACTGTGTAAAAAATTAGATGTCCCATATACTATTGTAAAAACGGATATCGGCCATATCATTTTTGAGGACCGCAAGGAAAAAAATCCCTGTTCTCTCTGTGCCAAAATGCGCAAGGGCGCTTTTAATGAAAAGGCAAAAGCGCTCGGATGCAATAAACTGGCCTACGGCCATCACAAAGACGATCTTGTAGAGACAATGCTGCTCTCTTTGATTTTTGAAGGACGCTTCCATACTTTCTCGCCTGTCACTTATTTAGATCGTATGGATATCACTCTCATCCGTCCTCTAATGTATGTTGATGAAGCCGATATCGTCGGCTTTATGCATAAATATCAGCTCCCGGTGGCGAAAAGTCCCTGTCCTGCCAACGGCTTTACAAAGCGGGAATATGCAAAAAATCTTGCTGCTCAGTTAAATCGGGAACATCCGGGCGCTGTGGACAGGATGTTTAGCGCTATTCTCAGTGCAGATATATCCGGCTGGCCTAAAATATGATTTTAAGACCGCCGTAATTATAAAAAATATATGGGAGGAATTTACAATGAAAGTTTTAATGCTCAACGGAAGCCCGAAAGCATCAGGAAACACTTATCTGGCACTTCATGAAATGGAAAAGGTCTTCGCCGAAGAAGGCATAGAGACAGAACTGATTCATGTGGGAAACAAAGACATCCGCGGCTGTATTGCCTGTACCAAATGCTTTGAAACCGGAAAATGTGTCTTTAATGATATTGTGAATGAGATCGGGGAGAAATTTAAAGAATGTGACGGCCTTGTTGTCGGTAGCCCGGTATACTATGCTTCAGCCAATGCCACACTGATCGCACTTTTGACACGACTGTTCTACAGCACGCCGTTTGATAAAACGATGAAAGTCGGTGCTGCCCTCGTCGCTGCAAGACGCGGCGGCTTATCGTCCACCTTTGATGAGCTGAATAAATTTTTTACGATTTCAGGTATGCCTGTAGCTTCAGGACAATACTGGAACAGCATCCATGGCCTCACTCCGGGAGAAGCCGCCAAAGATCCGGAAGGCCTTCAGTCCATGCGCACACTGGCAAAAAATATGTCTTTTCTCATAAAGAGCATCCGTCTTGGGAAAGAAGCTTATGGCCTTCCTGAAAAAGAACCCGTCATTCGGACAAATTTTATACGTTAAGATTTAAGACAGCCCTGTCTCCTTCTCACGGGGCTGTCTTTCTTTATAGGTCATTTCTGTTTATTTATCAAAAAACTTCTCTGTGCGCCCTGTATTACAGTATCCGTAGGTTTCAGCTCTCCAATTAAAAGAGCGGATTCAGGATGATGCAAAGAGTCATACAGCCTGATTTATGAATCCCACAATGGGTATAATCACCGTTTGTGCCGCAGGTCTGAAGGTAAATGCCGTATTTTTTTGCGATTGCTCCAAAGCCTTCGGCAAGCGTTTCTTTATCCTGTACAGTCAGAGGAATAAGTTCAGGCATATTTTTCTCCAACTTTTTGTACATCTCTACAAAACTGAAAATACATCGGTCAATGTATGGCGCAATGGCTCCCGCCATTTCTTCAAAAGTCTGCAAATGCTTTTGAATCGTGTATTTTTCAGTCAGAAGCACGGGATTCATCTCTGTGTCACCTCTTTACTTTACTGCTTATACACTTTCTTCAGGGATAGCACACCGCTGCGGCAAGCCGGACACAGTATCTATTCCCGAATTATTTAAGAAGAAGCGCTGCGTATCAGTGCATCTTCTTCGCTGTAACAGGGAACTGCAATCAGCTGTCCTCCATATATATGATCAGACTCGAGATGATTTACCTGCTTTATCTCACGGACAAATTCTCTGACATCATCTTTGGATTCCGGCATATAATCTTCAGCGATTGTCCAAAGCGAATCGCCTGATTTGACAACATAACTGACATACCCGACCGGCTGGACAACCGAAGCTGCGCTGGATTTAAAAGAAGAAGCTTCCATAAACTGATAAAATCCTATAGAAAATATCATCAGCACCACTGCCATCGCACCTAACTTCTTAAGCTTATAATTTTTCATCTAAAAACCCCCTGTGTCATCAAATTATGCAATAAATCGAACATTTGTTTGTGTCACAATTATATCGAACATACATTCGTTTGTCAATAGGGTTTTTAATTTTCACCGTCATTAAGCTTTTGCAGAATTTTCTTTCTCAGTTTTTTGACTGCTCTTGAGTAAATACACTCCAGCGCGTGCCTGCTCCGATTCATTTCTTTTTCGAGAACTTCCATGGGAATATCATGAATTTTTCCTAAAATAACACGCTGTTCCGCAGCACTCAGATATGACAGCTGATCATACAGCAATTCTTTTAAAATATCTTTCTCCGAAACAACTGCCCGATAATCTAATATTTCACTGACTGATATTTCATACCGTGTTGAGGCTTTTTTTATATAGTTCAGCGCCTTGTTTTTTGCAATTTTAAAGGCAAGTTTTTTAACATCTTCCGGCTGTTCCAGCACATCCGGATATTGTTCAAGCAAAGTCAGGTAGACATCCTGACAAATTTCTTCCGCAACTGCCTGATTATGAATATATTGATTGATAAAATGAATAATTAAAGATTCAAAATCACACGAAAAAGCCGCCATCCGACCAGATTCGGGATAACGGCTCATATCTGAATAGCTTTAATAATATTAAGAAACAGTCGAAAAGAGCGTTCGTCAAGCTTTCTGACAAATTGGATAAAATCCTCTTTTGTTTCCACTGATGTCTGAAGTGTATATAAATCTTCATGAAGCAGATAATCCGGTGATACGTTAAGTACATTGCAGATGTTGATCAGATTATCTACGCTCACACCTTTAACACCTGACTCGATCTGACGCAGAAAAGTTGGTGTAATATCGCATTTTTCCGCCATAGCATCGCCTGTCATACAGCGCGCCTGCCGGACTTCTTTTACTCTTTTTCCAAATGCTTTTAAATTCATGGATTCTACAAAACCTCCCGATTTTGAGCATATCATCAAAAATATCTTTCGCATAAACAAGTATACCCTACTTCACAAAATGATAGTAGAAGCTTTAAGAATACATTTTATATTCTGAAAGTTTTAAAACATTGCATATCTGATAGTATCGGTATTTTAAAACGAAGATTTCCATGAATTACAAACAAACGTTTGCAAAAATATGTTCGTTATGATATGATGGATAAAAGATATGTGCAAGGAGGAACTATCATGGAAAAAGGAAAAATTTCTGCAAAACAGCAGGAAATTCTTGAATATATTAAATCATGTATTTTATCAAAAGGTTATCCGCCGGCCGTCCGCGAGATTTGTGAAGCCGTTCATTTAAAATCCACATCTTCTGTTCATTCCCATCTGGAAACTTTAGAAAAGAACGGCTATATCCGGCGTGACCCTACAAAACCGCGGGCTATCGAAATCATGGATGATGATTTCTCACTGACCCGTCGTGAAGTTGTCAATGTTCCCATTATCGGCACAGTTGCTGCCGGCGAACCGCTTCTTGCCGAGCAAAATATTGCAGACTATTTTCCTATTCCTGTGGAAATGCTTCCTAACCTTCCGACTTTCATGCTCAAAGTTCATGGTCACAGCATGATCAATGCCGGTATATTTGACGGCGATACAGTTATCGTTGCCCAGCAGAATACAGCTGCCAACGGCGATATTGTCATCGCTCTCATTGATGACAGCGCTACAGCCAAGCGCTTCTATAAGGAAGACGGTCATTACCGTCTTCAGCCTGAAAACGATGCGATGGAACCGATCATTACAGACCATGTGGATATTTTAGGCAAAGTTATCGGGCTTGTCCGCCTGAATTTATAGCAATTTGCCTGCCGCCAACAGCCTTAAAGCAGAAAACGGGAGATATTTTCCTGATTTTCTGCTTTTTCTATTTTCAAAATCAATTAAATGGTATATAGTATACTATGTCTGCAAACGACTAATAACATATGATAAAAAAGGAGACTGATGTATGAAAAATATTCTTGTCGGGCAGTCCGGCGGGCCAACCGCAGTCATCAACGGCAGTCTGTACGGCGTGATCACCGAAGGTTTTCGCCTGAGAGATGAAAAGATTGGCCATGTGTACGGTATGATCAACGGCATTGAAGGCTTTTTAAAAGGTAATTTCCGTGATATGGATGAGGAGTTTACTCCTGAAACTCTGGAATTGCTGAAGACAACCCCCGGAGCCTATCTCGGTTCATGCCGCTATAAGCTCCCTGAGGACATGCATGATGAAGTCTATGCCCATCTTTTTGAAAGTTTTGATCAGCTGAATATCGGTTATTTTTTCTATATCGGCGGCAATGATTCTATGGACACTGTCAGCAAACTTTCACGGTATGCAAAGATGCATGATCATCCGCTCCGCGTGATCGGCGTGCCAAAGACTATTGACAACGACTTAACATTGACAGACCATACTCCGGGATTCGGCAGCGCTGCCAAATACGTTGCCTGCACAGTCCGGGAAATAGCTATTGATGCATCCATTTACAATACAAAATCTGTCACTATTGTAGAAATTATGGGCCGCAATGCCGGATGGCTTACCGGCGCTTCCGCTCTTGCCCGTCAGTTTCACTCAGATAACCCTGTGCTGATCTACCTTCCCGAAGTCAATTTTAACGAGGAAGAATTTTTAAAGCATTTGGAAAAAGCATTTGAAAAAAAGAGAAACCTGGTCGTCTGTGTATCCGAAGGCATTCATGATGCTCACGGCAAGTTTTTATGTGAATACGGCAGTGATGTGGGCACGGATACATTCGGACATAAGATGCTTGCCGGATGCGGCAAATACCTTGAAAACCTGGTCAGAGCCCGCCTTGGCGTCAAAGTGCGTTCTGTCGAACTTAACGTAACACAGCGCGCATGTGCGGCTCAAATTTCAAGAACAGACCTTTTAGAAGCTGTAGAAGCCGGCAGCTATGCGGTTATCTCTGCACTGAACGGACATACAGGCCAGATGGTATCTTTCCGGAGAATCTCCGAGACGCCATATAAGATGATCTGCACATTAAAAAATGTCAATGATATATGCAATAAAGAAAAAACTGTGCCGGCGCAGTGGATTTCATGCAGCCATGCCGATGTTACACAGGAATTTGTTAATTATGTACGGCCTTTGATTGCCGGAAGTATTCGTATTCCTGAAGAAAACGGACTTTCAAAATTTATTTACCGCAAAGAACTTCAGTAGATCGGATAAATGAAACAAAATCGGGTGTACTCCATATCAAGAGTACACCCGAAAAAATATAGTATTTTTTAATTTAATCTTCCTGCAAATCTTCAAGAGAAAGCGTCTTCCCGTCACGCCATATTCTTTCAAGATCATAAAACAATCTGTCTTCTTCTGAAAAAATATGAATAATAATATCTCTGTAATCCATCAGAATCCAGTTGGCAAAGCGATATCCTTCAATCTGCTTTGGTTCAAATCCTTCTTTTCCAAGCATTTCCTCCGCATTATCGGCCAGTGCCTGAACTTGATTTCTATTGCTTCCGCTGACAATAATAAAATAATCGGCAACAACGCTGACATCTGAAATATCGATAATTTTCAAGTCCAGCGCCTTTTTTTCTTCAAGAGCTTTCACTGCAATCCTTGCCATCTGCTTTGACTGGTTCATGGCGGTCCTCCTTCAATAAATCCCGGTAGTAATTAAATGTTATCTCTGTATGTTCA
>ERZ1643249.4285-NODE-4285-length-12028-cov-4.729642_pt1 | contig 12028 bp, 12 predicted proteins | sample MGYA00579263_ERZ1643249 | MGnify/ENA primary metagenome ERZ1643249 (study PRJEB29033, sample SAMEA4952264) | chicken gut metagenome | biome: Broiler Chicken; feature: Gastrointestinal Tract; material: Caecum | place: Ireland | collected 2018 | study: Broiler...
CCTTTTGATTTTCTGGCTAACTTAATATTTTCCTTTAACATTTTATAACAACTCCCTTCTTTATTAATAATATTATATAAAGAAAGGCCTGTTGCTACAAGCAATGCTTATTAACATTTTAAATTTTTGTTAGTAAATAAATAAGTATTTTAATTTGTCACTTAGATATTTTGTTTTATTCCATAAATTTTATATGGATTTTGTGTAGTATATTTCATAACATCATTTTCTGTTATTTTTTATTTCTACTATTTTGCTTACTATATATTTAAAATATAGTGAATTATTTCTTGTATGTTTCTAAAATGGCTCCGGTGTCAAAACTGAACTATCTGTTTCTATAACAAGACTATCAAGAGAAATAATTTTAACAGTCTCTTGTATGCCTTTGTATCTTGTTACAGGTCCACCTATTCCTAAATAATATCCCATGTCAATAAATTTTTTTGAAATTTCAAATTTTAATAATGATAAATCTGAATTAATTGATTCTTAATTAACGATATGTAAGAAGAGTATGATAGAATAATAAATATATTAGAAAATTTTGGAAAATTTATAAATATTTGATACATATATTTGACTTTAATTATATAAAATGATATAGTAAGACTAATCTATAGTAACCGTTGTATTTAAATAAATAGGAGGACGCTATGAAAGTTAAATTTAATAGTTGGAGTAAAGAATACAAAAGCAAATTTGGTGTTCAAAAACAAGGCGAAAGCATAAAAATACGGATATTATTTGATGATGAAGTATTTATAGAAAGAGTTGATATGATTATCTGTAATTCAAAAAATATTTTTGATGAGATGGTAATCAATATGCCGTATGTTGAATCATCATACGAGAAGAAAAATCATATAAATTCATATTCTTGTAATATATCACTTCAGGATATAGGTATATATTATTACTATTTTAAAGTGTACTTTAATAATAAATGCCTTTTAGTTGTCCAAGATGTAGATAATACTGCAAAGTTAAAAGAAACATGGGAATATGATAGAAAAGATAGTATTCCAAAATGGCAATTAACAGTTACAAAGCAGGATATGAATGATGGTATTATGTATCAGATTTTTCCTGATAGATTTGCAAGAGGAAATAAGGTAATTCCAAATATTCCAGGAAGAAAGATTCATAAAGACTGGGATGAGGTTCCAGATATTTTCCCGGATATTAATGGTATTGTAAATAATAATGATTTTTTCGGTGGTGATTTTAATGGCATAGAATCTAAAATTTTATATTTAAAAAGTTTAGGTGTAACAATGCTTTATTTTAACCCTTTTTTAGAATCAGATTCTAACCACAGATACAATACTAAAAATTTTTTTAGAATTGATCCTTTACTTGGTACAAGGGAGGATTTTAAAAAATTAGTAAATACAGCACATTGCAATGGTATGAAAATCGTGATGGATGGAGTATTTGATCATGTCGGAACGGAGAGTATATATTATAAAGAAAGATATGGTAAATACAAAGGATGGTTTTTAGAAGGACAATGTTGGTGGGGAGATCCTACTTTACCAAAACTTAATTTGCTTAATCCTTGTGTGCAAAAGCATATAATTGGAGTGATTAGGTTTTGGAAGGATATGGGAGTAGATATTTTTAGAATTGATGTGGCAGATGAAATTCCACCATCTTTATTAAAAGCTATAAAACAAGAAACAGATGCGATACTAGAGGTGTGGGAAGATGTAACAACTAAACAGAATAAGTTCCATTCTGGAAAATCAGAGTTTGGAATAGATAAGGAACAAGCTACATCTTTTATGAATTACCCTTTAAAAAATGCTATAATTGCATTTATTAGGGATAAAAAAGGGATTGAATTCTACAAAACAATAATGTTCCAGATGGAACATTATCCACCAGAAATTTTGTTTAACTTGATGAATAGTCTTTCAACACATGATAGCCAGAGAATTATTACTGCTTTAGTTGGTGATAAAATGCCAGATTTTGAACCAATTTATCGTGTAGATGCAAAAAGGGCAGAGAGATTAAAAAGAGAGTGGATGTATAATCATGACAAATTAAGTCCTTTACAGTTGCAAGAAGCAATAGAATTACTGCATATAGCTTTAGTATTACAGTTTACTTATTGTGGATTTCCATGTATTTATTATGGAGATGAAATAGGGATGTATGGATATATAGATCCATATAATCGAAAAACATTTCCAAAAAATCACATAGTACATGAAAAAAGCAATGAAATATTTAAAATGTATATGAATATATGTAGTCTAAAAAAAGAACTTAATAAGTATAATTATTCATATATAAACTTTTTGCATAAAGAAGATGATTTTATTATGTATTCGAAAGAATCTTGTGGACATCATTTGTATGTTGTTGTAAATTTAAAAAATAAAGAGGTAAAATTAAATTTTTCTTCTTTTTGTAATGTATTATATAGTACCAATGCTTCTAGTCATAAAGTAATAATGCCTAATAGTGTTGTACTAATAGAAGAAAATTAAAAAAATAAAAAAGTAATAAATGCGGGTTAAATCTTGGCATTTATTACTTTTTATTGTATAATACATATGTGAAAGGAAAAGGTGACATTATGAATTTTTATGATAAAATACATGAAACTGTTAGAGCATTTAGACAAACAGAAGAATTTAAAGAATTTTTAAAATTAAAAGAAGAAATAAAAAAAGATGAAAAATTATATGCTATGTTAAAGGATTTTAAAGATAAACAAAAGGAACATCAAATGAAATATCTTAGTGGTAACAAGATAGAAGAAAGTGAAACACAAAATATGCAGAATTTGTATTCTATTATAATTCAAAATGAAAAAGCAAGAAAATTGCTTGAATGCGAAATGAAACTAGATGTAATGCTTGCAGATTTACAAAAGATAATAGGTGATGGAATAAAGGAGATTGTTGAGTTCTAATGAAATTACTAGATAAATTTAGATATTTTAAAAATAATACTAAGGAAAGAAAAAAGATACAGGATATAATTGATAAATTACCAGACAATGAAATAATAGCAAAAGAAATATTAGCTGAAAATAATAACACTAAAACTAAAATCGTATTGGATGGAGATATAAAAAATAGTTATTATATATTTTTAAATGATACTATTTATTTATCAAACAAAAATAAAGCATCTACTAGATATTCAAGATTATGTTTAATAGCACATGAGTGTAAACATTCATTGCAATCTAAAATTTTACAAGTGATAAATTTTTTAATATCAAATATTGAATTAATTTTCTTTGTATTATTTGCAATTTTAGGATTATTAAATTTTAAAAACTCATTTATACCTAATATTTATTATATTACGGTAATATTATCAATAATACCAAGATTAATTTTAGAATTTGATGCTGTATATAGTTCAGTAAGAATATCAGAAAAATATGTAGAACAAAAGTTGTCAAAAGATGAAGCAGATATAGTACATTTAGTATATTCTTTTCAAGTAAAAGTGTTAGTTCCTATGTTAGTATTTTCATTAGTTATATGGAAAGCTATAAGAAGTATAATAATATTTGTAATATATAAGTATGTATAATGATAATGTGTATTAAGGTAGTGTTAATTCACTATCTTTTTTATATGTTATTAATTACATATTATATTTTTTTAAGTTCATTATAACAAATAAAGTGCATATATTGTGTTAAGGTGATTATATGAATAAAAGAGTTTTTAACAAGCGTTTAATATTTGTATGTACTTTTATTTGCATTTGGCTATTAGGTTATGGTATAATAAAAAAAATCTATATAAATAATGAAGATATAGAGGTAAATGCTACACCAATTACTAATAAAGTTATAGTAATTGATGCAGGGCATGGAAAACCAGATGAAGGAGCAGTTGGCTATTTTGGAACTAGTGAGCAATCTATAAATTTAAGTATCACTTTAAAATTACAAAAATTAATAGAGCAAAGTGGGGCAAAGGTTGTGCTTACAAGAAGTGATGAAAATGGAATATATTCAACAGATAGTGAAAGTATAAAAAGTAAAAAAGTAAGTGATACAAAAAATAGAGTTAAGATAGGAAATGAAAGTATGGCTGATATATTTATATCAATACATCTTAATAAATTTCCTGCCTCATCATCATATAGTGGTTGGCAAACTTTTTATCAAAAAGACAATGAAAAAAGCAAGAAACTGGCTGATTTAATACAAAATAATCTAAATAAAAATATTCAAATGGAAAACAATAGAGAAATTTTGCCGATTTCACAAATATATATAATGGATAATGTGAAGATTCCAACAGTAATAGTAGAATGTGGCTTTTTATCTAATATGGAAGAAACAACTAAACTAAAAACAGAAGAATATCAAAATAAATTAGCTTGGGGAATATATTTAGGAATACAAGAGTATTTTGAAGGAGAATAAACATATGATAGATAATAAATTTATGAAAGCTGCTATAAATGAAGCAAAAAAAGCATATAAAAAGGAGGAAGTACCAGTAGGAGCAGTTATTATTAAAGAAGGGGTAATAATTGCTAAAGCACATAATTTAAGAGAGAGTAAAAATCTTGCAACAGCACATGCAGAAATTATATGTATAAATAAAGCATGTAAAAAATTAAAAAGTTGGAGATTAGATGGATGTGATCTATATGTAACTTTGGAGCCATGTGCTATGTGTTGCGGAGCAATATCACAAGCAAGAATAAATAAGGTATATTTTGGGGCAAAAGATTTAAAAAATGGATGTATAGGCTCAGTATGTAATATATTGGAGCAAAATATTACATGGAAAACAAATTATGAGTATATAGAAGATAAAGAATGTTCTAATATATTAACACAGTTTTTTAAAGAAATTAGAAAAAAAAGAAAGAATTAGAATTAATTCTTTCTGTTATTTGTCGCATTCTTTTTCAATTTCTTTGCAAAATTCTACAATTGCATTTCTTTTTTCTATAGATAAACTTTTAAAGAATTTTGTAAGATTGTTTTCATCTGAGTCTTCTATTTCAAAAAATTCATCTATATTCATTTTAAAAATTGTACAAATTTTAAATATTAGATTTATTGAGCAGGTATATTTACAATTTTCTATTCTTGAAATATGTTCAATTGAAACATCTAATATTTCAGCTAGTTTTTGTTGTGTCAAATTGTTATTTTTCCTTATTTTAAGTAATGATTTTGAAATAGCTTTTTTAACGTCACTATCAGTTCCAAAATGTGATAAATAGTTCATGATTCTTATCCTTTCTTATTGTATATATAATATATTATTAGCAAATTTTATTTTACTAATTATATGATACATTATTTTAATGCAATTTAACATGACTAATAATACTTTATAAAATATAACGATTATACTGGAAAAAGAAATGTTTGGAAAGAATAAAAAAAGACAATATGACTACTACGAAGCCGTAAAAGTCGAAAGTGATGAGATTTTTGAAAAATATAAATTACATCAGTATATAAAAGCAAAAAACATAGATAATAAAGAAAAAATGGAAAAAATTTACAAAGAAAAATTGTACAATATTTTATTAAATATAATAAATCAAGAAGTATTTGATGAAATTTATAATTTTTCTAAGGAAGATGTTGAATTTATTTTAGATTTTAACATAGATAAAATAATGAAAGATATTATAAAAAGATTAAAAAAATATATGAAAAATAAATAAAGTATACTTTAGTTATATATGACAAATTAATATTTTTAGCATAAAAATGGTGCACCCAAAGGGATTTGAACCCCCAACCTTTCGGTTCGTAGCCGAATGCTCTATCCAGTTGAGCTATGAGTGCACAACCTTATTATATAATATTTTTATAAAAATTTCAACCTTTATCATATTTTTTATTATAACATTTAAAACAGACATATGAATATTTAAGTGAAATTATGAAATATTATTGACAATAAATATTTATGTGATAAAATTATTATAGAAGTTTAGAGAAAGTGGGAGTATGCAAAAAAATATACTCCCATTTTTGCTAATAAAAAGGAGCGATAAAATGGCTTTTATTGAGTTTAAAAATGTAATAAAAGAATATAAAATGGGAGAGGTTACTATTAAAGCTTTAGATGGTGCAGGTTTTAAGATAGAACAAGGAGAACTTGCAGTTATAGTTGGACCTAGCGGTGCTGGGAAAACAACAACATTAAATATACTTGGAGGTATGGATACTTGTACATCTGGCAAAATTTTAGTAGATAAAAAAGATATCTCAAGGTTAACTAATAAACAGCTTATAAAGTACAGAAGAGAAGATATAGGGTTTGTTTTCCAATTTTATAATTTAATTCAAAATTTAACAGCATTAGAAAATGTTGAACTTGCAACTCAAATATGTAAAAAAGCCTTGAATTCAAAAGAAATACTTTGCAAAGTTGGTTTAGAAGATAGAATAAATAATTTTCCATCTCAACTTTCTGGTGGTGAACAGCAAAGAGTTGCAATAGCAAGAGCAATAGCTAAAAATCCAAAATTATTACTTTGTGATGAACCTACGGGTGCATTAGATTATAAAACAGGAAAGCAAATATTACAATTATTACAGGATACTTGCAAAAAAGAAAATATGACAGTAATAATAATTACACATAATACAGCCTTAACTCCTATGGCAGATAGGGTTATATACTTTAAAAATGGTAGAGTATCAGATATTAAAACAAATTTAAATCCACTTCCTATTTCTAAAATAGAATGGTAATAATAAATTTAATTTGATAAAAAGGGAGGTGTAAAAAACGAAAGCAGCATTATTTAAAGATTATTTTATAGAAATAAGAAAAAGTTTTAAACGATTTTTATCAATATTATTAATAGTATTACTGGGAGTGGGATTTTTTGCAGGAATAAAAGTAACCAGTCCAGATATGAAAGTAACATTAGATGAATATTTTGACTCTTTAGATGTCATGGATATTCAGGTTATATCTACTTTAGGCTTAACTAAACAAGATGTAGAGGAGTTAAAGAAAATTGATATAATAGAAGATGTGGAGGGAACATATCAAGCAGATGCACTTGTTGATACTAAAGATGAGCAAGTAGTTGTAAAAATGGAGACAAATTTATCTAGTTTAAATAAATTAGATGTTATAGAAGGAAGATTACCAGAAAATATTGATGAGTGTGTAGTAGAAAAAAGTTTCCTTGATGGGACAGGATATAAAATAGGAGATACAATAAAAATAGAAGTAGATGATATTACAGATGATGACGGAAATAAAATATCATTATTAAAAAATTATGAATTAAAAATAGTTGGAACCGTAAATTCACCAATGTATATATCTACTGATAGAGGTAGTACTAAACTTGGCTCAGGAGTTATAAATTACTATTTGTATATAAATAAAGATAATATAAATTCACAGATATATACAAATATATATGTAAAAGTAAAAGATACTAAGAATTTAAAATGTTATAGTGAAGATTACAAAGAAAAGATAAAAATCGCAAAAGAAAAGATTGAAAGTATTGCAGATGAAAGAAAAGATGCAAGATATAATCTATTATTTGACAAAGCAAATAGTAAATTACAAGATGCAAAAAATGAGTTTAATACTAAAAAGCAAGAGGCAGAAGAAAAAATAGCAAATGCAGAAAACGAAATTAATTTAGCAAAAGAAAAATTAGAAACTGAAAAAAGTAATATACAAAATAATAGAAAAAAAGCAGATGAAGAATTTTTAAATTTAGAATCTAAATTAAATGCTGCTAAAGTTGAAGTATCAGAAAATGAAGAAAAATTTAATAATTCTAAAAATGATATAAATAGCCAAGTAGAAACATATCAAAATAATTTAGAAAGTTTAAAGAAAACAAAGGAAGAATATGACAATTTAAAGGAATTATTAGAAGTAAACAATGCTAAAATAGTATCTTTAAAAGAACAACTAAATAGTTTAGATAAAGATGATAAAGAAAAAATACAAGCGCTTGAAGAAGAAATAAAAAAATTAAATAATCAAGTGATAATATATCAAACTACTATTACCGCTATTGAAACAGAACTTTCAAATAAAGGTGTAGAAAATATAAATGAGGCTATATTGTCTATTGAAAAAGGAATAGAAGAAGCAAAAAATGGTTTAGTTAAAGCAGAAAACGAACTTAGTATTGCAAAGTCTAAAATAAAAGAACAAGAAACATTGCTACAAGAAAGTAAGAGCACTACATATAATAAGTTAAAAGAAGCCGAAGAATTAATTAAAGAAAATGAAAATAAATTAAATGAAGCAAGTACGGAACTAGAAACTAAAAAACAGGAATATAATAAAGAAATTGAAGAAGCAGAGTCAAAATTAGACGATGCTGAAGAAGAAGTTAATTCTATTCAAAGACCTGTATGGTATATATTAGATAGAGAACAAAATCAAGGATATATGAGTTATATGCAAGATACAGATAGAGTAGCAAATTTAGCTCAAGTTTTTCCAATTGTATTTTTCGTAGTAGCAGCATTAATTAGCTTAACATCCATGACAAGAATGGTAGAAGAACAAAGAGTACAAATAGGAACATTAAAAGCGTTAGGATATACTAAAATACAAATAGCTGGAAAGTATGTTATATATTCTGCTTTAGCTACTTTAATAGGAAGTATAGTTGGAATATTTATAGGATTTAATTTATTACCTAAAATAATAGCAAATATTTATGCTATGGTATATAATGTGCCAAGTGTAATATTAGAATTTAATGTAAAATATGCAATTATAGGTATTGGAGTGGCTATGATATGTACAGTGGGTGCGACTATATATTCTTGTGCTAAAATATTAACTAAAAATCCTGCTACGCTAATGAGACCAAAGTCACCAAAACCAGGAAAAAGAGTTTTACTTGAATATATTACTTTTATTTGGAAAAGACTAAGCTTTACAAAAAAAGTTACTGCACGTAATATCTTTAGGTATAAAAAGAGATTTTTAATGACTGTAATAGGAGTAGGTGGATGTACTGCATTAATAATAGCAGGATTTGGATTAAAAGATGCAATTAGTAGCATGATTCCATCACAATATGGAAAGATAGATTTATACAATATAATTATTTCATTAAAAGAAGAATATAAAAATAGTGACTTAGAAAATGTGGATAAATTAATATTAAATAATAATGAAATAGAGGATTTAATTAATGTAAATGTACAGTCTGTTGATATAGAAAACAATGATATAAGTTCAGTTCAACTTATTATTCCACAAGATATAGATAAATTAAGTGATTTTATAGTATTACAATCAAGATTAAATAATGATGAAAAATATATTTTAGATGATTCAGGTATTGTTATAACAGAAAAGTTAGCAAACTTACTTAATGTAAAAGTTGGTGATAATATAAATATATTTAATGCAGATGATAAAAAATGTACAGTAAAAATAAATGCAATTACTGAAAACTATATAATGCATTATATATATATGTCACCAGATTTGTATAATAAATTATATGATACTAAAATAGGGTATAATGTTATATATGCAAATACACAAAATATGACTTCTAATCAAGAACAAACTCTTGGAAAAGAGATATTAACAAATACTGAATATATATCAGGGGTTACATTTACTTCAGTTACAGAAAATGTCTTTGCTGAGGTTATGGAAAATATGGATTTAGTGGTAGGAGTATTAATTATTTCTGCGGGACTTTTAGCCTTCGTAGTTTTATATAATTTATTAAATGCTAATATTTCTGAAAGAATACGAGAATTAGCTACTATAAAGGTATTAGGTTTTTATGATAAAGAAGTTTATGAATATATATCTAGAGAAACAATAATTTTAACTATATTAGGAATATTATTTGGATTAGTTGGTGGATACTTTTTAACAATATATATAATAAAAACTTGTGAAATAGATATGTTAATGTTTAATCCTAAGATAACTATTTTTAGCTATATGTTTGGAGTGATTATAACACTTGTATTTGCAATTATTGTTAATATAATAACCTTCTTTTCACTAAAAAAAATAGATATGATAGAATCTTTAAAAAGTGTAGAATAAATGAACAAAACTATTGCATTGAAAATAAAATTATGCTATAATAATCACGTAGATACAAAAATAAGTTATTTAACAATAGCTTATTACATGTTTCTACTACTTCAGTTGTAGTAATACAAATTGAAGTGATTTCCTTTTTAATAATTTTTTTTCGCCACTCCTTTTAGGGGTGGTTTTATTAATTAAAATAAACGCTAATTATCATATAAAATATTAGCGCTTTTATTTTAATTATAATGGCATTTGAAAACTTTGATTATATAGGAAAGATTGTCTAGATATAGTTACAAACTTTATTGAATATATATCGCAATAAAGTAAGTTATTATCTTGTATTGATCTTAATACTATGTAACTTGCACCTACTTCAAGTAATATCCCAGTTCTATCGGTAAGTCCCATAGTTCCAATTAAAAATTCTACTTTTACTAAGCTGCCAATATGTCTTCTTAAAAATGCTGGTGTATATACTGAGTTTTTTAAACTTTCAGGTACATTTGCTTGATTGTTTGCAAGATCGTTTGGATCCATGTTTTTATCATCATAATTCATACGATTTACTCCTTTCTATTTATGTTTCATTATAAAGAGGTGTAGGTATAAAAAAACAGTGATTATTAATTCTAGTATGTAAATTTCCAGTACCGTTATATGGAAAAACATTAGGACAATTTTTAGAAAATGGATTCATAAACCAAAGTGAATTATCAACCTCATTAATTCTGTTTCCACTTATTGCCCAATCTGCTATTTCATAGTGAATAGCTTCAGGATTCATATTATACATATTTTGGGGATTATATTTTCCACCAAGAGTATCGGTAGCACAGTTAAATTGTCCTTTTTGAAGTATTATATTTCTAATACTTCCACCATTAGATATTCTTGCATATTCACCAGTTGCTACATTTACTCTATTCATAATTACAGATGCTACTGCTCTCATGCCTGTATCACCTTCTCCGCCAGCTTCACACATTATTATTCGTGCTAGCAATTCTCTTTCAGAAAAGCCCATAAAATCACCTCTAATACTAAATTATATTTATTTTATATATATTTGGTTACACATATAAAAAATATTTGTTATTTTCTTGAATATTTAAAAAAATTTGATATAATATTAATGTATTTGTTTCTATAGCTCAGTAGGATAGAGCGATCGCCTCCTAAGCGATAGGTCGGCAGTTCGATTCTGCCTAGGAACACCAAAAAATAAGTCTTAAAAATATTGACTTATCAATAATTTTAGGACTTTTTTTATAAAATTTTATATATAAATATATTAATTAGTATATTTACATAAAAGTTGCATAAAATACAAATATAGTATTGACAAATAATTTTTTATTTGTTATACTTAAAGTACCAGAAGAGAAATAATCTCTTTGTTAGGTCGATAGTTGGATACTGATTATAAAAATTAAGCGTATGTTAAGTACGTCAGTCCAACTGGGGAGGAACGTAGGTTCCTCTTCTTTTTTATGGTAAAAATATTCTATAATTAATAAATTCTATTTTTTTATTAAATTCTATAATATCATCTATATTATTTAGATAAAGTCTTCTAATTGTACCTGCTATTAAATCAGAAGCTTGTATTAAATAACTTTTATCAGATTTTTGATAATGTAAAACAACTTTAAAATCCGAGAAAAGGATGGGTTCATAAAATTTACCATAATTATAGTTATATATTCCATATTTTAATTCTTCTACAATACCATCTTGTAAGTTATAGTAGCCATTAGTTTTGGTAGTTTGTTCATCTATATTTAAGATTAATTTTATAGGTTTGTTGGGATCGATTTTTTTATCCTTTATAAGACCTTTTATTGTATTTTTTATAAGTAATTTTAAGGCATAATCTAAAAATCTCCCTCTAGAAGCTGTATTTTCTTTTATATTTTGATGTACATGTTTATTATTAATTATACAGGAAATAACAGAATATTTTTTTATATAATTAAATAATTGTCTATTATGTA
>ERZ1643249.4292-NODE-4292-length-12008-cov-3.079311_pt1 | contig 12008 bp, 7 predicted proteins | sample MGYA00579263_ERZ1643249 | MGnify/ENA primary metagenome ERZ1643249 (study PRJEB29033, sample SAMEA4952264) | chicken gut metagenome | biome: Broiler Chicken; feature: Gastrointestinal Tract; material: Caecum | place: Ireland | collected 2018 | study: Broiler...
CGCCTAATGGGACCCTGCTTCCCAACCGGCGGCTTGGTTTGTACGTGGTTGTTTGGAACTTATATTGTTTGTTTATCTAAAATATTTAATATCAATGTCATATTTTTGTTCAAATATAATATTATAATGTGAGTTCGATTAAAAACAGAGTTATACCAAGTGATATAATGAGAAGTTATGATTTAAGAATTGATGTTATAATTGATCAAAAATACCCGCAGGGGATTTTTGTTCCATAACTCCAAACTCCTAACTCCTAACTCCTAACTTGAACCCATGCTGTATGTCGTCGAACTCACGTTATTATAATATCCTTCGAACTCACGTCAATAAAAAAACAATCGCCGCCGACGCTTATGCGTTGGCGGCGATCTCTTCGTTCTATCGAAAAGCCGGTTGGCTGAATATTCTTCTTTATGTAAATATATGTAAACTCCATTCGGAGACAAGTTTATATAAAGAGTCTATCCATAGTCAGCTTTATTTCGCGTAGTCGATGGCGCGGCTTTCGCGGATCAGGTGAACCTTGATCTGACCCGGATATTGCAGCTCGCTTTCAATCTTCTTTACAATGTCATGCGCTACGACGACCATTTGCTCGTCGCTCACATACTCCGGCTTTACGGCGATGCGTATCTCTCGACCCGCCTGTATCGCGTACGCCTTGTCCACGCCCGGGAAGCTGTACGTGATTTCCTCGAGCTTTTGCAGACGCTTGATGTAGTTCTCGAGATCCTCGCGTCTCGCGCCCGGTCTCGCGGCTGAAATCGCGTCGGCAGCCTGTACGATTATAGCCGTTATCGTCTGCGGCTCTACGTCGTTGTGGTGAGCCTCTATCGCGTGGATAATCTCGCGGTTCTCCTTGAACTTCTTCGCGATGTCAACTCCGAGCTGTACGTGCGAGCCCTCGATTTCCTGCGTCAGCGCCTTGCCGATGTCGTGCAACAGTCCGGCGCGCTTCGCCATAGTGCTGTCGACTCCCAGCTCGTCCGCGATCATACCCGCGAGCGTCGCCACCTCGATCGAATGGCTGAGCACATTCTGTCCGTAGCTTGTGCGGAACTTGAGTCGTCCGAGCAGCTTTACAAGCTCGATGCCGATGCCGTGTATGCCGGTCTCCATTGTCGCCCGTTCGCCCGACTGCTTGATTATCGCGTCGACCTCGCGGCGCGCCTTTTCGACCGTCTCCTCGATGCGGGCGGGATGAATCCGTCCGTCCGAAATCAGCCGTTCGAGCGCGATTCGCGCCACCTCGCGGCGCACCGGATCGAAGCTCGACAGCGTGATTGCCTCGGGAGTGTCGTCTATAATCAGGTCGACTCCGGTCAGCGCCTCTATCGTGTGGATATTGCGACCCTCGCGGCCGATTATCCGTCCTTTCATCTCGTCGTTCGGCAGGGCTACGACCGATACCGTCGTCTCCGCGACCGTCTCGGACGCGCAGCGCTGTATAGCCAGCGACAGGATGTTTTTCGCGCGCACGTCAGCCTCCTCGCGGAACTGCTGCTCGTATTCGATGAGCTTCTGCGCCGTTTCGTGCTTGACCGCGTCGTCGATGCGCGATACGATCTGCTCCTTTGCCTCCTCGGCGGTCAGACCCGCGATCTTCTCGAGCGTCTCGAGGTGCTGAACCTTGATAGCCTCGATCTCGTCGCGTGTGTCCTGACATTCCTTGAGCTTCTTGTTTAGCGTGTCCTCCTTATGCTCGAGCGTTTCGAGCTTGCGCTCGATTTGCTCCTCCTTCTTGGCGACTCTTGTTTCGAGCCGCGACAGCTCGTTTCTGCGGTCCTTGATATCGCGTTCCGCTTCGTTGCGCTGGCGCAGGATGTCCTCCTTTGCCTCGATGAGCGCCTCCTTTTTCATACTCTCCGCGGTGCGCTCGCCCTCCTCGACAATCTTCTTCGCCTGCTCCTGAGCCGAACCTACCGTCGTCTCGTATTTGTTTTCCGTATCCTTCTGTCCTTTCTTGTAGCCGAACAGAAGGCATATCGAGCCTGAAATTACAGCCGAGATAACTATTGTAAGTATAAGCTTGATACCTTCATCCAAAGTACGGAACACCTCCTTTTCGTTGAAATTGTAGTATAAATGCAATCATATCAACAGCCGCCGTCCTGCCGGTATAAAATCGGCAGAATACGGTCAGTATATATTAATTAATTACATATACATATATTGTATACAAAAAATCGCAATCTGTCAAGAGGAAACGCGGATTTTCCCATTGTAAAAGCGTCTAAAAATTTGGCAGCTGAACTACCCGACTCAATTTTCCTCTTGAAAGGTTTTTAATAAAAAAGCAAAATAATAACAATAGCAATAAATACTGTCATTAATATAATGTAAGCTCGGCGATGGACGATAACGCCCGAATCACCCGCCAATTCCCGCGGTCGCGCGGGCTCGCGCTTTTGGGGGGTGCGCGATTTCGCACAGTCCATGCCGTCAGCATTTCCCCGCGCAGGGTCGCCGCGAGCGGCGGGCGCAATCATGATTCACGTTTCATCACATCCGCGCTGAACGAGAGCGACCGACGCGACCATATTTCGTCTGTGCGTGAGCTCGCGCTTTTGGGGTTGCGCGAGTTCGCATAGTCCATGCCGTCAGCACTTCCCCGCGCAGGGTCGCCGCGAGCGGCGGGCGCAATCGTGATTGGATATTATCGAAGTGACAAATTCATGGACAATATACGCGCGTTGAAATCATCAGCGAGAGCTACTCACGGGTGGATTTACACCGCCGCTCATTGTACATACCAGAGCCATGAACCTCACCAGAGCCGCGAACCTCATTTTTAATTAAATTAAAAATTCCCGTAGGGAATTTTTATTCCTCCACTCCTCACTCCTAACTCCTCACTCCTCATTCCTGACTCCTGACGTTACTCAAGCGTTATGTCGTACGTGTTCAGCGTCTCCATCGCTTCGTCGCACAGCGCGGCGAAATCAAGCTTGTTCTCCTCGGCTATTACCCGCTCAAGCTCCGGACGTGTGCGCGGATGACGCGGCGTGAATACCGTGCAGCAGTCCTCGTATGGGAGTATCGACGTCTCGAACGTGCCGATTTTGCGCGCTGTCGCCACTATTTCCTCCTTGTCAAGACCGATGCAGGGTCGGAATACCGGCATATTCACTACCGCGTCGGTCACGGATATCGCGCGCATTGTCTGGCTCGCCACCTGCGCGAGACTTTCGCCGGTAATCAGCGCTCCGCACTTGTTCCGGCGAGCTACTCGCTCGGCAAGCACCATCATGTAGCGCCGCAGCAGCAGCGTGAAGTAGTCCTCGTCGCACTTGTCGCGCAGCTCTTCCTGTATGTGAGTCAGCGAAATTACGTGTACCTTGATCCGCGTGCAGTATTCGCAGAGGATGCGCGCGAGCTCGAGCACCTTTTCGCGCGCGCGCTCGTTCGTGTAGGGGAAGCTCTCGAAGTGCAGCGCCTCGAGCGTCACGCCCCGCTTCGCCATCATAAAGCCGGCGACCGGACTGTCGATTCCGCCCGACAATAACAGCAGCCCCCGTCCGCTCGAGCCGAGCGGCATTCCGCCCGCGCCCTTGAACTGACCCGCGTGTATGTACGCGCCCCTCTCGCGGATCTCGACTCTGACAACTATGTCCGGATTGAACAGGTCAACCTTCAGCCGCGGCATCACCTCGAGCAGCGCGGCGCCTATCTCGGCGGCAAGCTCGGGCGATGTCAGCGGAAAGGTCTTGTCCGCGCGTCTCGCGTCGGCCTTGAAGCTGCGCACTCCCTGCATAAACCGCGGCAGGTACTCCTTCGCCGCCGCGACAATAGACTCTAAATTCTTCTCGGCGACGCAGGCGCGGTCGATCGTCACGATTCCGAACACGTGGCTCGCGGCGTCAAGCGCCGCGTCGAGGTCACAGTTGTCGTCGAGCGGCTCTACGTATATGGTGCTCTGTGCCTTGTATATATCAAAATTTCCGGCGCGTCTCACACGCGCCTTAAGTTCTTTCATGAGCAGCCCCTCAAAATAGGAGCGGTTGGCTCCCTTGAGGATAAGCTCGCCGTACTTGCAAAGCAAAACTTCTGTCATTTTGCACCTCATAAGATATTGGATAGTTTTCTGGATGAAGAAACCGCGTAATAAGAGTGGTCTCGCCTACGGCGAGAGAGTGGTGTCCGCCATACGGCGGACAGAGTGGGCTCGCCTACGGCGAGAGAGTGGTCTCAAACCGCTTTACGGTTTGAGAGATTCGGTAGAAATTCGCCAAAGGCGAATTTCTACCACAGCTCTCCGCGAAGCGGAGACCACTCACATGACTTTGCCAAAGGCAAAGTCATGTCCACTCTTCACTCTCTGCCGCAAAGCGGCAGACCACTCTCATATAACGAGCTTCCACGCCTCGTGTAGGTTTTCGATTTCGCAGCGGCTGCCGGTGACTATGCGCTCGCCGTCTATCGACCACGCTACGCCGGTGTCAACTCCGGCGAACTCGACCGCGCCATGGCTGAACTTTCCGTAGTATATCCGGCTCTCGCTCCTGCGGTCGGGATTTTGCAGCGACGACAGCTCGCGCACCGTCTCGTTGAGCTCGGCGATGCTCGTCGGCATGGGCACGAGCAGATACTCGTGCAGACCGTCGCACAGGTCGACCTCTTTTTTGTCAAGGTGTATCACTCCGCCGATGGACAGCGTGTTCGCGAGCGCGCCGAACGCGAAGTCGTCGCAGAGCCGCTCTTTTGCGCCGTCGGCGCGGACAAAGTCAAAGCACAGCCGGGTCGGCTTGATGTCGCCGAGATGCTTTACCCCCTCGAGCAGGTACGCGAAGTGACCGAACAGATTTTTCAGCGGCTGCGGCGTGTCGTAAGACACCTCGGTGAACGCGCCGAACGACGCGACGTAGTTGAATATGTGACCGTCTATCCGTCCGCAGTCGATTCGGTGCGGGCTGCCCGACACAATCAGCTTCGCCGCCTCGATAGGGTCGGTCGGCAGTCCGATGCCCGAGGCGAAATCGTTCGTCGTGCCCGCCGGAATATATCCGATAGGCGGACGCCTGTCATACTCGAGTTCGCAGAGTCCGGCTATGACTTCATTCAATGTGCCGTCTCCGCCTATAGTCACAACAAGGTCGAAATCCGCGGCGTTATCTTTAGTATACGCGGTCGCGTCGCCGGCCTTCTGCGTCGGTCGGGTCACGCACTCGTACCCGCCGCGCGTGAATATGTCAAGCAGCCCCAAAAGCTCGACGCGCAGACGCTGCTTCGCGGTGTGCTGATTAATTATCACAAGTGCTTTTTTCTGCATTTATCAACCTCTCGGCATATGAAATGAGCCGCTCGGGGTCGTTTTCGAGCCGGTCGCATAAGACCTCGTCGAATATTCGCACGAGCAGCCGACCGCAGTCGCGCGGCTTCGCGCCGAGCCGCAGTAATATATCCCCGTTTATTTTGAGTCGGGACAATGAAATACATTCACCGTTTTCGATTATTTTTTCGAGCCATTCGACAGCCTCGGTCGAAGCCGTTCCCAAAAGGAGCGCAAGACGCAGCACATCGACCGCGACGTCGGCGCCGACCTCGGAAAGCAGCCGCTTTATCGATACGCGGTCGGCATACCCGCGCCTGATATGTAAAAGGATATCGCGTATGCGGCGGACGGCTCGCTTGTCAAAGCGCAGCCGGCGTGCGCAGTCCTCGGCGTCGGCGGCGGGCAGCGCTGACAGCAGCGCGGCGAGCCGGACGGCGTCGCTGACCGTTTCGGTCGGATACTCCCGATTGAGCGCGCCGACCAGCTTCGCACCGGCTGAATATGCCGTCTCGTCAAGCTCGGGCAGGACTATGGACAGAATATCATACCGCGCGCGCAATAGACGCTCCGCCCCCGCGCCGCGCAGCAGCCCCAACAGCTCGTCGCGCAGACGCTCGACAGAGATGTCATAAAGCAGCTCGCGGCAGGAACGCATCGCAGCGAGCGTCTCCGGCTCGATTATAAAGCCGAAGCGAGCCGCGAATCGGAGTCCGCGCAGTATTCGGAGTGCGTCCTCGCCGAAGCGCCGCTCGGGCTCGCCGACCGCGCGGATTGTGCGCGACTCAAGGTCAGCTCTGCCCGAATATGGGTCGTACACTCCGACTCCATCGAGGTATGCCATCGCGTTTATTGTGAAGTCGCGCCGTGCAAGGTCCTCGTCGAGCGAGTCGGTATACTCGACCGAATCGGGGTGGCGGCGGTCGGAGTAGCCGCTCTCGCGGCGGTATGAGGTCAGTTCGACGCGCGTATATGCGCAGCGGTCGTCCGCGGCGGCTGTGTCAGCGACAGACGTATCAGTGACAGTCGCACCAACGACAGACGTATCAACGGCAGTCGCACCAATGACAGACGTATCAGCGGCAGTCGCACCAATGACAGACGTATCAGCGGCAGTCGTTTCAGTGGCAGCTATACCAGTAACAGTCGTTTCATTGTCAGTCATATCAACGGCAGACGTATCAGTGACAGTCGCACCAGTGGCAGTCATATCAGCGGTAGCCGTATCAGAGTCAGCCATATCAGCGACAGTCGTGTCAGCAGCAGTCGTGTCAGCAGCAGTTATACCAGTGTCAGTCGCACCAGTAACAGTCATATCAGCGGTAGCCGTATCAGCGACAGACATATCAGTAACAGACGTATCAGCGACAGTCGTGTCAACGACAGTCATATCAGTGGCAGTCGCACCAGCGACAGACGTGTCAGTGACAGTCATACTAGTGGCAGCCGTGACGGTGACCGCGCAAACGCGGTCACGCGGCATCCGCTCATTCATAATATCGCCGCGCGGGCAGAGCACCGTCAGCGTGCCGTGCTTAATTCCGGTCGGAATCACGCGATAGCCGCTCGCCTCGAGCAGCTCCCGCAGCCGCTCGGGCGGCGCGGCAGCGGCGGCGTCCCAGTCGTGCGGAGCCGCGCCGCGCATGAGGTCGCGCACGCAGCCCCCGACCGCGCAGACCTCGATTCCCGCCCGCCGCAGGACCGAAAACAGGGCTTTGACCTCACGCGGGAGAGCGAAATCGACCTCGATTACCGCGCCGCGCTTCAATTTGTCATGGCGGCGGGAACGCGCTCGGCAGGTTTGCCGCCGTCGTTTGCGGCTGCGGGCGACGGCTCGACGCTTTTCCTCGCACCCTTGGCGGCATCTCCGCGCTCGGCGAGCCGCTCGCGCGCGACCGAAAGCATCAGCTTGATTCGGTTCTCCTGATTGACTCTTGTCGCGCCCGGGTCGTAGTCGATCGGCACGATGTTCGATTCGGGGTGCAGCTCGCGCAGGCGGCGTATCATGCCCTTGCCGACTATGTGGTTCGGCAGGCAGCCGAACGGCTGCGCGCAGACGATGTTCTCATAGCCGTTCTCGATGAGCTCGAGCATCTCAGCGGTGAGCAGCCAGCCCTCGCCCATTTTGTTTCCGTAGCCGACGACTCCGCGCACCAGCTCCTTTAAGTGGCTGTATGGTGTAGGCGCGTGGAACACGCCCTGCTCGTTGACTATGTCGATTATGAATTTTTCCATGCCGGAAAGGTAGTCGAACAGTATAGTCGCGACCGCCTTTTTCAGCTTGCTGCCGCCGTAGAGCTTGACGTCCTCGATGCGGTTGTCGGTCTTGAACAGAATAAAGCTCATAAGACCCGGCACCATGACCTCGCAGCCCTCGGACGCTAAGAACTCCTCGAGATGGTTATTGGCGAGCGCGGCGAACTTGACGTAGATCTCGCCGACGACGCCTACCTTGACGCGCACGCGCGTGCGGTCGGTGGGTACGGCGGCGTAATCGGCGGCGATTTTCTCCATGTAGGAGCGCATGACCCGCTTAGCGAAGCCGCGTCCGGCGGCGAACTCGACGGTCAGCCGCTCGATCCATTCCTTTGACACCGCGTCAGCCGCGCCGGGGGTCAGCTCGTAGGGGCGCACCTGATTGGCGAGCAGCATCATCAGGTCGCCGTAGGCCATTGCCGCGACGAGCTTGCGGATAAGTCCGAGCGTCCAGTGGAAGCCGCTGTTCTTCTCGAGTCCGGACAGGTTCAGCGATATGACCGGTATGTAGCCGTATCCGGCTTTCTTCAGCGCCTTGCGCAGCAGGTGTATATAGTTCGACGCGCGGCAGCCGCCGCCAGTCTGCGTTATCATGAGCGCGGTTTTGTGTAGGTCGTATTTGCCGCTGTCGAGCGCGTTTATCATCTGTCCGATTACGAGCAATGCCGGATAGCAGGTGTCGTTGTGGACGTATTTCAGACCGGTCTCGACTACCGCGCGGCTGTCGTTTTCGAGCAGCTCCATTTTGTAGCCGTAGCTGCGGAACACGTTTCTAAGCAGCGTGAATTGTATCTCGAGCATACTCGGGATGAGAATGGTATAGTCCTTCTTCATCTCGCGAGTAAACTCGACTCTCTCTATCGGCTCCGCGCACATCTGGCAAGAGCCGCATTCTGGTTTCATGTGTTGGTTTGTCCTTTCTTGTAAACATAACTACTTTGTGCAATATAAAACTTGGATTAATTAGGAGTGAGGAGTGAGGAGTGAGGAGTTGAGGAACAAATTCGCCAGAGGCGAATTTGAATTATTAAAAACGCGTAGTGCGTATTCGCATATTCCATCATAATGGTGAAGTTACAAGTGAGTGAGTTAATGATATAGGTGATGCTTCATCTTCGCCAATAAATAAGCAGGTTTGAAATTCACTTATAACTTTTCATTCAAGCCATTGCTCGACTAAAATCGGAGCAGTCGTGAACCTTATTATTTCGAAAAATTTCCCAGCGGGAAATTTTTCTACCGCAACTCCTCACTCCTAACTCCTAACTTTTTCCAGCTCCTTGCTTTTTCTCTAACTCCTCGCTTTTTTCTGTTCTCTCTTCTTGGCTTCGCACGCCGAGAACAGGCTGCGCAGTCTTATCTTGACCGCGCCGAGGTTCGTGATTTCGTCTATCTTTATCTGCGTGTATATCTTGCCCTCGCGCTCGAGTATCTCGCGCACCTCGTCGGTGGTTATCGCGTCGACGCCGCAGCCGAACGATACGAGCTGGACTAAGTTCATGTCCTCCTCGCCGGCGATGTATCTCGCCGCCGCGTAGAGACGCGAATGGTAGGTCCACTGGTTCAGCACTCCGGTCGGGAACTTTGTGACCTCGTCCGAAACCGAGTCCTCGGTGACTACGACCGCGCCGCAGTCGCATATGAGACGGTCGATTCCGTGGTTGATCTCGGGGTCGACGTGATAGGGACGACCGGCGAGCACGATTATCGGAAGTCCGCGCCGTCTCGCCTCGGCGATGTATTTCTTGCCCTCGTCGCGCACCTCGGCGAGGAATTTGTCGCGCTCGGCGTATGCCGCCTTGCAGGCAAGAGCGACCTCTTTTGCGTCGAGACCGTCAAAATATTTCGACAGGATAGTATATATGTGCTTCGCGAAATCTTTAGGACGGTGTACGCCGATGTAGTCCTTGATAAATTTTACGCTTGCGAGACCCGGCATATTCGCGCCGATGACCTCGGGGTAGTAGGCCACGACCGGACAGTTGTAGTGGTTGTCGCCGAGCCCCTCGTCGAAGTTGTAGGTCATGCAGGGGTAGAATATCGCGTCGACTCCCGAAGCGAGCAGCGCCTCGACGTGACCGTGCATCAGCTTCGCCGGGAAGCAGACCGTGTCGGACGGGATAGTCTGCTGTCCTGCCAGGTAGAGCTTGCGGTCGCTGCGCGGCGACACCACGACCTCGAAATTGAGGCGCGTAAAGAAGGTGTGCCAGAACGGGAGCAGCTCGTACATATTAAGGCCCATCGCGAGACCGATTTTCGCGCGCGGACGCTCGGGCTTTGTGTTATAGCCTGCGAGCAGGTTCAGCTTGTATTCGTACAGGTCGAAATGCTCGCGCTTCTCGCCGTGCAATGTCGGGCGCTCGCAGCGGTTGCCGCCGATGAAGCGGCGTCCGCCGTCGAACGTGTTGACGGTGAGCCGGCAGTGGTTCTCGCAGAGTCCGCAGGTCGTGACCTTGACGTCGTGGCGGAAATTCTTCAGCGCGTCGGCTGACAGCAGCGTTGTTTTGTTGTTGTTTTCGTGCGCGGTATCGAGCGCGTAGAGTGCCGCGCCGTACGCGCCCATGAGTCCGGCTATGTTCGGGCGGACGACGTTGCGTCCGATCTCCTGCTCGAACGCGCGGAGTACAGCGTCGTTTAAGAATGTGCCGCCCTGTACTACAATATGTTTGCCGAGCGAGTCGGCGTCGGCGGCGCGGATTACCTTGTACAGCGCGTTTTTGACTACCGATATCGACAGTCCGGCGGAGATGTTGTCGACCGTCGCGCCGTCCTTCTGCGCCTGCTTTACCGACGAGTTCATGAACACGGTGCAGCGCGAGCCGAGGTCGACCGGCGCGCTCGCGAACAGTCCCTCGCGCGCGAAGTCGGCTATGTCCTGACCGAGCGCGCCGGCGAAGGTCTGCAAGAACGAGCCGCAGCCCGACGAGCAGGCTTCGTTTAAGAAGATATTGTCGATTGCGCCGTTGTGTATCTTGAAGCACTTGATATCCTGACCGCCGATGTCGATGATGAAGTCTACTTCGGGCAGGAAGTGCTTTGCGGCGAAGAAGTGCGCCATAGTCTCGACGAGTCCGCGGTCGACCGAGAACGCGTTCTTGACTATCTCCTCGCCGTAGCCGGTGACGGCGGACGAGATTATGTGTATATTCGGATATTTGTCGTAAAAGTCGCGCAGAAACTCGAGCACTATAGGCACGGGATTGCCGCTGTTCGGGCGGTAGAGCGATTTCAGGATTACGCCGTCGGTGTTGATGACGACGAGCTTTATCGTAGTCGAGCCGGCGTCGATTCCGAGGCAGGCGTCGCCCTGATAGCTGTCGGCGTCGGCGTAATCGACGCGGTCGGCGGCGTGGCGAGCGGCGAACTCGTCGTATTCGGCACGCGTTTTGAACAGCGGCGGGCAGGCGAGGTATTTGCCCTCGGTATGGTAATTTGCGATTAAGTCGACCGCTTCGGCGAGGGTGGCGTGCTTTGCCGCGATGTCCGCGCCGAACGCCGCTCCGAGCGCGACGAAGTAGAGCGAATTCTCGGGGCAGGTGCCCTTAGTGCCGAGCGTTTTATCGAAAGCCTCGCGCAGTCCGTCCATGAATGTGAGCGGACCGCCGAGGTAGAGGACGCGCCCCTTTATCGGGCGCCCCTGCGCGAGACCGGCTATCGTCTGGTTGACGACGGCCGAGAATATGCTCGCGGCGATGTCCTCCTTGCGCGCGCCCTGATTGATGAGCGGCTGGATATCGCTTTTCGCGAACACTCCGCAGCGCGACGCTATGGTGTAGATCTTCTCGCAGCTGTGCGACAGGGTATTGAGGTCGTCCGGAGTGACGGCGAGCAGGGTCGCCATCTGGTCGATGAACGCTCCGGTACCGCCGGCGCAGGAGCCGTTCATGCGAACCTCCATTGTGCCGTCGAGATAGAGTATCTTCGCGTCCTCGCCGCCGAGCTCGATGACGACGTCAGTGTCGGGCGCGAGCTGCTTTACGGCGAGCCGTGTGGCGTACACCTCCTGCACGAAGCCGATGCCCGAAGCCTCCGCCATGCCCATTCCGGCTGAGCCGGAGACGGTTATCGGCGCGTTGGCAGCGTCGGGAAACTGTGCGAGCAGCGCGCGCAGCAATTCGAGTGTAGTCTCGGTAATCTGCGCGAGATGGCGCCTGTAGGATTTATACAGGATTTTTCCATTGTCGTCGAGCACGACGCATTTAAGTGTCGTCGAGCCGACGTCAAGTCCGATTTTCATTGTGTATATGATATCCTTTTCCAAGTATGGTTTATTATCAAAACAATCATTTTATGCAACAAGTCAAAAAAAGCGTACTATATTATTATATCACACTAATTTTTCAGTTGCAATGAACACACTGTAAACAATGCAGGCGGGGACGCCCCGCGGCAATAGTCAAGGGTTAGCATGAGGGCGGCCATAAACAAGCGAAATCATTCGTGGTCGAATTGAACCGCATTGCGGTTCAATTCGAGACTG
>ERZ1643249.4293-NODE-4293-length-12006-cov-4.984938_pt1 | contig 12006 bp, 13 predicted proteins | sample MGYA00579263_ERZ1643249 | MGnify/ENA primary metagenome ERZ1643249 (study PRJEB29033, sample SAMEA4952264) | chicken gut metagenome | biome: Broiler Chicken; feature: Gastrointestinal Tract; material: Caecum | place: Ireland | collected 2018 | study: Broiler...
TTTCTTTATTAAAATCTATGGAATGATGGTCAAACTCACCAAAACCAACGTCATAAATAAATGCATTTTTATTTGTTGGAACATTACACCTAAATAATTTTATATTACCAAATTTATTTAAAAGAATGATGGTAGCCATAACTTCATCAGCATGAAACGTGCCACTATGCGTTATAAAATTAGCTTTACTTTCATCATTAACAATGGTTACAGAAACATTTTTACCATAAACGTTTTTTAAAAGAATTTTTTTCATTTTATCACTTCTTTACTTGTTTGTATTATTATAATAATTTAACTCTGAAAGTCTTTGTGACAATTCCTCCAGGTCTTGTACGTCTGTTTCTTCGTTTAAAATTTTTTCTATGTCAAATATTAAACTACTAAGGGTAACATATTTTTTATAATCAACACCGTATTTTTTTAACGTTTTAACTTGATTATCACTTAAATAAATTCCGTTACCTCTCATTTTAAGCATGTTATTATCATTATATAAATCAATAACAATTTCGTTTACATCTATTTCCTTATTATTTAATTTCATATAAACCATCCGTGTATTAAGTAAAGCAATAATATATTAATTATTGGTTATATACCCTACCAACTATTTCGTTTTCATCACAAACAGAGTCTTGTAAGGCATTACATTTTTCATTAGAAAACCTGAAGTTATCATATTTGTCATCATCAACTTCAAATTGAATTTTATAATATGAACCCATGTTAGTAACTTCAAAATCAAAGTCACTTTTATCATAATCATATATTAATGCACAATCATCATCGCAAGTTGGATTTTCTCCATTAACTAATTTAATTTGAACTTCTTTTCTCAAACTATTATAAGTATCCAAAAAAGAATTTTCTTTAGATTTTTGAATTGTTGAATTAACTGATTTAGTAGCAATAAATAATATTAAGCCTAACCCGCAAAAAAACAAAATGATAACTCCTACTATTATTCCTATTATCAATCCAACATTACTTTTTTTATCTTTTTTTTGTTCCATTTTTAATTCCTCCTTTACTTATAATAACATATTTTCAAAAACAAAAAAAGACTACTAATTATATTCGTCTTCTTTATATTGCTTACACGCTTCATCTAATTTATCAATTATCTCATCAGCTTCACTAAAACTATTTAACTTCGCACCACATGCGTAGACGTGTCCGCCACCATTATATTGCTCAAATAATTTATTTATTTTTACACCCCTTGACCTAGCGGAAGTTCTGATAACTTTATTTTTAACATCCTCAGTAAAAACTACCCAACATATTAGTCCATGAATAAAATTATAATCATTCATTATACTTCCAACACTTGCAGAGTCAACGTTATATTTTTTTAAATCTTCATCTGTTATTTTAACAAAACCTAGTCCATTTTTAGTAATTCGCATGTTAAGCGATATGAACCCTTCTAATCTTACTTCTGACATTGATCTTTTATAAAGTAATTCATATAATTCGTTTGGTTTTATATGCTCCTGTTCTATTAATCTTAGAACTATCTTATAAGTTTTTGGTTTATTTGCCCCAAACAAAAACCTGTTAGTATCCGCAACTATGCCCATAAACATGTTCTCAGCAGCGTGTTTAGGGACCTTAAGATTACATTTATACGCAAAGCTAGCTACTAATTCACAAGCACTTGAAGCATCTATGTCTATTATTTCATAATCAGAAAATTTATCTATTTCTGGATGATGATCAATCTTAATAACATCTTTAAACTTATAAAAATTAACACCATCAAGTCTTTTTATATCTGGTATATCTAACGCTATCAAAAGAGAATCCTCACACATCTCATCAGTAACTTTATCATGTGTTCCAAAGAATTTAAACCTTGAAATCGATGCTCCAGTAACAAAAACCTCTTTATCTGGAAAGTTTTCTAAAATAATTTCTTTCATAGCAAAGGTTGCTCCAAGAGCATCCGGATCGCCACCAATATGCCTAGCTATTATGATTCTTTTATATTTTTTTATTAATTCTAAAATATTTTGTTCCATTATACAACCCGACTATATTAATGCTAAAGTATCCCTTGCTATCATTAATTCTTCGTCAGTTGGAATAATCCAACACTCAATTTTTGAGTCTTTAGCGCTAATTAACCTTTCCTCGCTTTTTACGTTATTAGCTTCTTCATCTAAGGTTACACCTAATACACCTAATTCATTAATTATATCTCTTCTTGTATCAATGGCTTTTTCCCCAATACCAGCAGTGAAAACAATGGCATCACAGCCTTCCATCTCAACGTAGTATTTTGCTATATAATCTACTATTCTTCTAACGTACATTTTCTGTGCAAGAATACAGTTTTCATCACCTTGAGCTATACCTTCTTCAATATCCCTAGAATCACTTGATTTTCTGCTAAGTGCCAAAAGTCCGCTTTTTTTATTAATGGCATTATCCATTTCCTTTGGTGTCATGTTAGTTTTTTCCATTACGTATGGTATTATACTAGCATCAATGTCTCCACATCTAGTACCCATAATCAAACCAGCATTTGGTGTAAGTCCCATACTAGTATTTAAACATTTTCCGTTAACAACCGCAGAAACTGAAGCGCCATTACCAATATGACACGTAATTAACTTTGTGTTAGTGCGGCCTAAAATTTCGTTCATTCTTTCTGATACGAATTTATGAGAAGTACCGTGTGCACCATACCTCCTTACCTTGTAGTTTTCATACCATTCATATGGTAGCGCATACAAATAATTTTCTTTTGGCATGGTTTGATGAAAAGCCGTATCGAAAACAGCCGTTTGAACAGCGTTAGGAAATACTTCCATAGCTGCTTTAATTCCGGTGGCCGCAGCAGGATTATGAAGCGGTGCTAAAGAAGATAATTCTTCTATCTTAGACAATACCTCATCATCTATTACAACCGTTTTATCAAAATAATCTCCACCTTGAACTACTCTATGTCCGATTCCCTTAATTTCATCCAACGATTTAACAACGTTATTTTCTTCTAATTCCTTAACTAAAACCTCAAACGCTTGTTCATGATTATTAAGTTCTACTTCTTTTTTTATATTTTGCCCATCTACTTTAATGGTATAAAAACTATTACCAACACCAATTCTTTCCATCAAGCCAGATATTAAAACTTTTTCCTCTGGCATTTCATATAGCTGGAATTTAAGTGACGATGATCCAGCGTTTACAGATAATATTTTCACAAAATCACACTCCTGTTATTAATTATACAACAAAATAAAAATAATTAAAATAAAAAAGGTAGCAAAAATCGCTACCTATTATAAATCTATATACAATTTAATTACTTTTGAACGTTATAAGATCCACCTAATTGAGATTCACCCATTTTTACTAAACGTTTTGTGATTTCACCACCAACAGAACCATTTGCTCTAGCAGTTGCATCAGCACCTAAAGTAACACCAAATTCGTTAGCGATTTCGTATTTCATTTGTTCTATAGCTTGTTTAGCTTGTGGAGCTACAAATTTATTATTGTTTTTCATGTGTTTTCACCTCCTATACACTAATAGAATGTGAAAATATTGTCATTTCATACAATTTTTTTCATGGTAATTTTTGTTAATTTTTTAATAAAAATTTAAAAAAAAGATATGTATCAAACATACCTTTATTATGTACAAATTAAATATATTTATTAAGCTGCCATTCCCATGCCACCATTATTAATTTGGTCATCATCAAAATTAGCTTGCTTTATTGGCCCCATAGCTCCCATTCCAAAAACATCCAATATTCTTGCTTGGGCCGTTGCCATAGAACTCTGAATGTTAGAAATTTTATCTTTTAAAATAACGATCTCAGCATCTTTTTTCGATAAATCGGATTTTAAAGAAGTGTTTTCTTGAGTTAATTCATCATTTTTAATTCTTAAATTTCTGTTTTCTTTAACTATTTCCCCAACTTCGTTTTTAACCATTTCAACAGCTTTTTTTACACCATCTGGCATTGATAATTCATCATCGGTTGGTGCCGCAAAGCCACCAAACATAGGTGAATTAAAATCTCTATCCATACTGCTTGGAAAATTATAAATATTATTTGGTTTTTCTTCTGCCTGATTAGGAATTTCAGGTCCATTGCTAGAAGGAAATTGTGGATATGACGGAACTTCTTGAGCTGGGCTTTGAGTGACATCCGAATTAAGTATTCCTGTTAAATCTATAGGTACGGTTGGAATCTGTGGAGTTTCTTCCGGAACCGGAATTTCAACTGGAGTTTCTTGTGGTGCTTCTTTTTCAGCTGTTTCTTTAGTAGCTTCTATAGGTGCTTCAGTTTCTTCTGCTTTTTTTTCACTTTCTTCTGTAGCTGATTCAGCAACAACTGGTTGTTCGGTTTCTACTTTTGAATCTTGTTTTTCCTTTTCTTCTTTTTCAGCTACCGAAACACCATTTAAAACAATTACTCCACCATCTAAAGAAACGTCTTCGCCGTTTTTTATCATTTCTTTCTTACTCATCGCAAAATCCTCCTACTTACTAATCTTCATTACTATTTAAAACCTGCTGTCCATCTTTAGCAATCTTTCTCATAGCATCCTTAACCTTAGTCCACTCATCATTATCCGTGATGTTTTCTAAAGAATAAACTCCATCTTTATCATTTAATATAGCAACATAAAGTTTAATCATATCATTTTCATCTACTTCGTTAAAAGTGTATACAATATAAGTTTTATCATTATCTTTAAGTTTAAATAAAGATAAACGTTCTGCGTCTTTTTTAGTTCCACTTTCATCCACTATTACAAATTTTTCTTTTTGTACCGTTTGTAAAGCAGACATTCCACTGGCAAAACTTTGCCCAACGTTAACTTTTTTTCCACTTCCAATGCTACTTGCTGTTACCATATATACACCTCTTTTATTCTTATATATCTTATTCTAACACACTTATTTTCTTTTTGCAACAAAATATGAACAATCAAAAGCACAATTTTCCTTTAAATATTTATTAAAATTATCAAAATCATTTAACTCTTTACAATTTTTATTTCCTTTATCATAAAAACCTTTTAATCTTAGTTTTCCGTAAGCCCAATCCCCAACTACATAATCAAAATCTTTGAAATATTCAGTATACCGGTTTAAAAAAGCTTCCTTATTATAACCATTTTTATAATTTTTTATAATCTCATATTCATTATTTTCTACTATTACTTTTTCCATTTTAACCTCACACTACTTTAGTATACCACATAATTCATTCAATCGGCAAACTGTATGATTGGTTAATTCCAGAAATATAATTAGGGATATTACCTTTAACCACTTTCATCACTACTGGTATTTCTGAAGTTATTTTAACGTCTTTAGATTGAAATGGTAAAATAGTTTTTTGAGTTACCTCAATATAAATATAAACTTCTATTAAAGCACTATTAAGACCATAACCACTAACTCTTGACTTAACATCTAAACCAACGTTACCTGAATATTTTATTTTAACCGGAATCTTTGGACCTACGTTAGCAAAAAAAGAATTTCCAAAAGCAACACCAATAGGAATTTCATATATTATTCCTTTTTTTAATTTTTTATTAAGGCCATCAGAATAAAGTTCTTCTGGCAAATTTTCTCCTTTTTCCACTTCTTTTAACCTGGCTCTTACGTTCTTTGAGATAATAATTAACGCGTTATTGATATGGGTTGTATTAAAATCTATACTTTCTATTTCTCCGTTATTATTTTTTATTACAGTAAAAACGTCTTGCCCATTTATTAATTTATTAATATCTTCCGTACCTACACTTCTTAAAATTTCAATTCCTACTCTTTTAGTTTGTACACTAGCATAACTCATTATAACTGGCATCGCTTTTTTATTTAATATGATAATAAATATAAAACTAAAAACAATTAAAAAAATTAATATATAAACATATATGCTACTTAATGATTTTTTTATTTTTTTCATAATATCACATAATATTTTATGAAAAAATAAGAAGAAATATCTTCTTATTTAATAACAAAATTTGTAACTAATAAATAAATTCCAATAATTAGCAAAATAATTACTACCACTACCGCTACAAATATTATTCTTTTTTTATTATTAGACTTAGATAGTTCTTTGGTTAAAGTACTAAAATCTTCAAAATCATTTTTGGTAAACATGTTAGATCCCGTATAAAACGTTTTATCAGCTTTAACCAAGGTTTTATCAATACCTTCTTTTACTGGTTTAGTACTTGTATTTTCAATATCAAAGGAAGCCTCTATCGGTTTAGATACAACGGTATTTTCTTCTCCTTTTAAATCCTCTAATAAATCTAACGCATCATTAGTATCTTCTTTTTTAGGAATAGCCATTGTATTTATTAAATCTTCTAATTCTTTTTCTTCCTTTTCCATTTGTTCATATTTATCATCGTACCTAAAATTTCTACGTTTAGAAAAATCCATAAACTTTTGCTTTTCTTTGGCTTCCTCTATAAAACTTCGTTTACTTTTAGCTTCGTTTATTATCTCATTTATATCATAACTTTTTTGTCTTTTAGGTTCGGTAATATGTCTTTGTAAAACATCTACATCTTCTAAATCATAATTTTTAAACGTTCTATATTGCCTTGTATCATAATTATCATTAATCATATCTTTAAGCTTATTTAAGTTAATCTCTTTTGCGGTATCAATAACTTGCATATTTTTATAAGTTGTATCACGATAAATATCATCATATACTTCTTCATATAATTTGGTGTTTTTTCTTGATCTTTCATAGTTTTGCTGTTCTTTGTTTTCATATTTATCCATCCTAGACTGCATAAAAATACCTCCGTACCTTATATAATTATATAGTAACATATTTTATCGTTTTTTCAAAGTATTATTGATTTTTTTAAACTTTATAATTATAATTATTTCAGGAGGATTTTATGAAATTTAAAGTTGATAAAGATGCTTGCATTTGTTGTGGAGCTTGTGCTGCAATATGTGAAGAAGTGTTCGAAATTAATGATGATGAAGGATATGCAATAGCTAAAGATGTTGAAATAACCGAAGAAATTAAAAATGATGCTATTAACGCAATGGAAGGTTGCCCTACAAGCGCTATAAGTAAGTGTGACGAAAAAGAAGCTTAATTAGCTTCTTTTTTTATTTTTTTCTTATTAATAATTAGCAATAAAACAATAGATATTAAACTAACGCCACCAAGAATAAAATAGGTTAAAACGTCATCAGAAGTATTAGGATTATCAACTAACTCTTCAGAAGTTGTAGTCTTTACTGCTTCCTCTTGTTTTGAAGTAGTAGTTTCTTTAATTTTTTCAAATTCAGCGATGACGGTAACATCTTCATTTGGCATATAAAACTTATTATTTTCTACATCTATCTGAAGTTCCGGATGATTCTTTTTTACGATCTTAAAGCTTACTAATTTATACCCATTATTAGGAATTATTTCAAATTCTATCTTATCACCCATTTTAGCACTATTTTTGTTCAATTTTAACTTACCATAATTAGAATCAAAATCAATTTTATAAGTAGCTTTTTTTATTTTTGAAACCGTAGTTTCACCAGTCTTTGAATCATAACTTAATGATAAATAAGCATCATTTTTAATTTGGTATAATTTACTATTAATTAGTCTTTGATAATTTGAAAACATCCTGTATACGTTAACGAAATCAAAATCAATTGAAGGGATCTTCTCTTTAGCCATTGTTAAATCTTCTATTTCATTTATCCCAGATAATAATGAATCATAATTATCCATGTACTCATCCAAATAAAATTCATTATACATTTTGTTCATTATTTCAATCATCTCTGGTTCGTTATATAAATCATCATAGCTTCCCTGATATGATTGCTGGAATTTTAGCATGTCTATGCACACATCTATTAAATTCATGGCTTCATTTTTGTCTAACACTAAAAGTGTTTGAAATAATCCCAGCATTTGTTTACCATAATATTTATTTTCGTTGTATACCACATAAAAATTGTTTTTATTAAATTGGTCAAAATTATAATATATCTTTGCTTTATTATCCGATGATAAATATGAGACATAATCATCATTGTAAAAAATATAGCCATCATCTAAAACAAAAACATTACTACGATTTGAATAAATAAAATTATGTTCACCATTTTCAAAAGTTTCAGTAGTTTTTATCTTTTCTTTTACTTGTAATGTAGACGAATCATACCTTATAAGGTAACTACCATCCCAAAATAAATAATTATCTAAAATCATATCGGATGGATTGTCATATTCTTCTAAATAATATACGCTATTATAATTAAGTTTTACTTTTTTATATGTTTTCCCATTATTATCTAGTTTGTAAAGATACATATCATTTTTACCGTTTAGCATTAATGAATAATTACTAGTAAAAGTTATCATATTATTTGGATAATAATTAGACCAAATTTCGTTGCCTTTTAAGTCGAATTTTAATAAATATCCATTATACGATGAAGGACCATAATCATATTCTGTTTCAGCCACTAATATATTACCATTATCATAATAAAGATAACAATCATTAGATGATTTACATTTATAATATCCTAATACAGGATAATTATCAAAATACGTGTATTTAAAATTGCCGGTTTCTTTATCATCTGTTACTTTCATGCACTCATAAGATTTATCATCTCCTTGAGTTGTATAACCACAAACAGCAACATTATTATCATCAATATTTATGTATTTCGTAACATCATCAAAGTACGTTTCTGCAACATTTGGGATGCTAAATAAACTTTTATAGGAAGAAATTCCGTTTTCAAACTCTAATTTTTTATTTAATTTTATTAATGATGGATAATAATTAACGCCTAAAGTTCTTTTACAAGAAATAATGTAACCATCATCATCTTCTTTATCTAACTTACATTCACCAATGTCAGAAAAGCCGTTTATTAATTCCTTTGTAAATTTTTCTCCGTTTTTATCTAGTTTTAACGCTGCTAAGTTTTCGTTAATAGATCCAAAAAACAAATAATTTCCATCATCATCAATGACATAATTTGTATCCCAGTATTCACTAGAATCAAAAGCATACTGCCATTTTAAATTAAAATCTTTATCATACATGTTAAGAGAATAATTCCAACTTCCTGTTTCAATAAGTGCCATATAACCATTATCTTGCTCATTAACTTCCAAAACATTACCTTCTAATTCCTTGCTAAATAAAGTATCATACTGGCCAAGATCAATTGCATAAAATTTGCCCATTCCTAAAAAAAGCAAAGTTATAGCAAGCACTAGTAAACCTTTTTTCATAACCTACCTACTTCCCCTCTATTATATAATTATAATATAAACTAATAATGTTTGTTTTGTCAATAACTGTTTAATTTTAGAATGTAAATAAAAAATCAAGTTTTACCTAAAACTTGATTTATTTTTAGCTAAATTATATAGTTTTTTAATCTCTTTAGACGATAAATTTCTTTTTTCTCCACTTTTTAAATTACCCAAAGATAAAAATCCAAACATTTCTCTTTTTAATTTTATAACTTCGTGTCCAATACTTGCCATAAGTCTTTTAACTTCATGATTAATTCCATCATGAACGGTAATTTCTACTATTGAAGTTAATGATCTTTTATCCATTTTTTTTAGTTTAACCCTCGAAGGATAAATTTTTTTATTATCTAGTTTTATACCATTTTTTAATGTTTTTATTTCGCTTGGCGTAACTATTCCTTTTACTTTAACAACGTAGAATTTATCTATTTTATTGGATGGGTGCATCATAAGGTTAGCAAAATCACCATCATTAGTTAAAAGAAGAAGGCCTGAGGCATCATAATCTAATCTCCCCACGGGGTATATTCTTTTTTCAGTAACATCATCAAAATAATCTAGCACGCTTTTTCTACCTTTATCATCTTTTGTGGTACAAACAACACTTCTTGGCTTATAAAATAAATAATACTCTTTCCCCTGATATTCAATCAGCTGGCCATTAACCATTATCTGGTCACCAAATGTCGCCTTAGTTCCTAATTCCGTTACTTTCACGCCATTAACAAAAACTTTTCCATTTTTAATTAATTCTTCAGCTTTCCTTCTTGAACAATAACCAGATTCCGCTATTAATTTCTGTAATCTCTCCATACCCTACACCTTCTTTATACTCTTATGATTTTTCATAAGTTTTCTTATTCCTTGACTTTTAAATGCTATGGTTGCAATTGATTTATCAACCATAACTACAACACCAGGACCGTATACATCATGAACTACGTTATCTCCTACGTTTAATCCGTTATCATTATTAAACATTTTAGATTTATCAATTTTTTGAGCAATATTTTTCTTTTCCGGCATATCAATTAAATCTTTATCTATTTCGTTTATGAATCTACTTGGCATATTAACACTCGTTCTACCAAATAATGTTCTTTTTAAAGCATTTATTAAATAAAGTTTCTTTTTAGCTCTTGTTATAGCAACATAACAAAGTCTTCTTTCTTCTTCCAAGCCGTCAGGTCCTTCTATACAATTTACGTGAGGGAAAATATTTTCTTCCATACCTATTACAAAAACGTATTTAAATTCAAGACCCTTAACAGCATGAATAGTCATTAATGTAACTTTGCTTGCACCATCTTCTTTTTGATCATTTACATCACTTACTAAGCTAACTTCGTTTAAGAAATCTTCTAGTGATGCTATACCACTTTCCTCCTCAAACGTTTTAGTAATAGACTTAAATTCTTCCAAGTTTTCTAATCTTATATCTGCTTCTAAAGTATGCTCCTGCTCTAAATCCTTTTTAATTCCGGATTTATCAAGTACCATATCAATTGTTTCAGTAAGACTTAATGTTTCACTTTTTTCTTTCATTTCTAATATAGTATTTTTAAACTCTAATTCTTTTCCTTTTTCTATTACTTCAAACATGGATGTTCCCTTTAAAACAGCATCCATACTTAAATTATCAATTGTCTTAGGTCCAATGCCTCTTTTTGGATAATTAATTACCCTAATTAAAGAAACATCGTCTTTTGGATTATAAATAAGTTTTAAATACGCAAGTAAATCCTTTATTTCTTTTCTAGAATAAAAAGCAAATGCTCCAACTATTCTATAAGGAATATTACTATTTAAAAATCCCTCTTCTATCGTTCTTGACTGAGCATTAGTTCTATAAAGAACTGCTATATCATCTAAACTTACACCATCACTTTTTAATTTTTTTATTTCCCTTGTTACAAATGATGCTTCATCTTTTTCATCTAACGCTCTTACGTATTTAATTTTTTCACCCTGTTCATTTTCGGTCCATAAATTTTTATCTTTTTTCTTTGTATTATTTTTTATAACACTATTAGCGGCATTTAAAATCGTTTTGGTAGAACGATAGTTTTGTTCTAATAAAATTACTTTAGCATCTTTGTAATCTTTTTCAAAGTTAAGGATATTTTTGAAGTTTGCACCACGCCAAGAATAGATACAATTATGTACACATATGTTATTTGCAAAATAATTTTTAGTGTCTTTAACATTTAGATCATATACGTAACCATCATAAAATTCTTTTTCAACTTTTACTATCTTATCTTGAATTAAATTATCATCTTCTATTCTTACTAAATACATTCCTTCTTTTAAACTCCCAAACGGGATAAAATTATAAGATTCTTCAGTCAATTTTATTTTTCTTAAAATATCATAACCATCAGTTAAATCATCTACCATTCTAGCAAAATATTCAGCATGTTCATATTCTTTTCTTTCAGTTTCTATTCTCCATTTACCACCTTTTGAACTTCTAGTATTAAAACCTAAATCGGATAGTTTTTTTCTTTCTTCTTCACCTGATGTGATAAGAGAAATTCTATGTGTATATATATCACCATTTTTAGTATGCTTTCCTGATAAGAAAGATAAATTTATAATTCTTCTAACAGAATTTCCTCTAACGACTGCCGAAGAAATATGATGAGGATATTCAAAAAATAAATTTTCTTCTTTCATTAATTTTTCT
>ERZ1643249.4295-NODE-4295-length-12005-cov-6.021674_pt1 | contig 12005 bp, 8 predicted proteins | sample MGYA00579263_ERZ1643249 | MGnify/ENA primary metagenome ERZ1643249 (study PRJEB29033, sample SAMEA4952264) | chicken gut metagenome | biome: Broiler Chicken; feature: Gastrointestinal Tract; material: Caecum | place: Ireland | collected 2018 | study: Broiler...
GAGGTGTTCGTCACCGAAGACGGCGCGGAGACCGACCTCGACCTCGGCCACTACGAGCGCTTCATCGACGAGAACCTCAACAAGTTCTCCAACCTGACCACGGGCAAGGTGTACTGGAACGTGCTCAACAAGGAGCGCAACGGCGAATATCTCGGGCAGACGGTGCAGGTCATCCCGCACATCACAAACGAGATCAAGTCCTTCATCTACAGCGTGGGCGCGCAGAGCCATGCGGACGTCGTCATCACCGAGATCGGCGGCACCATCGGCGACATCGAGAGCCAGCCCTTCATCGAGGCGATCCGCCAGGTCTCCATGGAGGCGGGGCGGGAGAACTGCTGTTTTCTGCACGTGACGCTCGTGCCGTACATCACGGGCTCGTGTGAATTCAAGTCCAAACCCACCCAGCATTCCGTGCGGGAATTGCAGGGGATGGGCATCGCGCCCGACATCGTCGTCGCGCGCGCGGACGCGCCCCTTCCCGAGGACATCAAGCGCAAGATCGCGATGTTCTGCAACGTCCGCCCCGAATGCGTCATCGAGAACAGGACGCTTTCCCTGCTCTATGAAGCGCCCGTCATGCTCGAGCGGGAGGGGCTCTCTTCCACCGTCTGCCGCATCCTCGGCCTCGCGCCCAATACCATCGACCTGAGCGACTGGCGCAGGATGCTCGAGCGCGCGGAGGCGTGCGAGGACACGGTGCGCATCGCGCTTGTCGGCAAATACGTCCAGCTGCACGACGCCTATCTCTCCGTCGCGGAGGCACTCACGCACGCGGGGTTTGAAAACGGCGTCAGGACGGAAGTGGAATGGGTGGACTGCGAAGTGCTCGGCGAAGAGAACGCGGCGCGCATCCTCGAAGGGGTGGACGGCGTGCTCGTGCCGGGCGGGTTCGGCGGCCGCGGCATCGCGGGCAAGATCGCGGCGGCGCGGTATGCGCGCGAGCGCGGCATCCCGTATCTGGGCATCTGCCTCGGGATGCAGATCGCGGCGATCGAGTTCGCGCGCAACGTGCTCGGCATCGCGGACGCGGATTCCTCCGAATTTTCGCCCGATGGCGCGCATTCGGTCATCGACCTGATGCCCGATCAACAGGGCGTCCGCCTCGGCGGCACTATGCGCCTCGGCGCCTATCCCTGCAAGGTGAAAAAGGGCACAAAGCTGTATGCGGCATACAAAAAGCCGCTCATCGGCGAGCGTCACCGCCACCGTTTCGAGTTCAACAACGACTACCGCGCGGCGTTCGAGGCCGCGGGCATGGTCTTTTCGGGCACCTCGCCCGACGGCACCCTCGTCGAGGCGATGGAGCTGCCCGCACATCCCTTCTATGTGGGCGTGCAGTTCCACCCCGAGTTCAAGTCGAGGCCCAACGCGGCGCATCCGCTCTTCCGCGCGTTCGTCGCCGCGGCAAAGCCGCGCCCGCAGGAGGAGAAGAGATGAACGTCAACAAAAACTTTTTAAAACTGGAAGAGAGCTACCTCTTCTCCGAGATCTCGCGGCGCGTCTCCGCCTTTTCGGCGGCGCACCCCGAGGCGAAGATCCTGCGCATGGGCATCGGCGACGTCACTCTCCCGCTCGCGCCCGCAGTTGTGGAGGCGATGCGCGAGGCGAGCGCGGGGCAGGGCAGAAAGGAGAGCTTCTGCGGCTACGGCCCCGAGCAGGGCTATCCCTTCCTCCGCGAGGTGATCGCCGCCTATTACGCGCGGACGGGCGTCTCGGTGGACCCCGACGACATCTTCGTCAGCGACGGCGCGAAGAGCGATCTCGGGAACATTCTCGACATCTTCGGGCGGGTCACTTCGCTCATCCCCGACCCCGTGTATCCCGTCTATGTGGACACGAACGTCATGGCGGGCAACCGCATCGTGTACGCGCAGGCGACGCGGGAAAACGGCTTTCTGCCCATGCCCGACGAGGGCGTCGACGCGGATCTGATCTATCTGTGTTCGCCCAACAACCCGACGGGCGCGGCGTACACGCGCGCACAGCTCGCCGAGTGGGTGGAATACGCAAAACGTCACGACGCGGTCATCCTCTTCGACGCGGCATATGAAAGCTTCGTCACCGATCCCGCCTGCGCGCGCAGTATCTACGAGATCGAGGGCGCAAAGGAATGCGCGATCGAATTCTGCTCCTTTTCCAAGACGGCGGGGTTCACGGGCACGCGCTGCGGCTACACGGTCGTGCCGTCCGCGCTCGTGCGCGACGGGGTGTCCCTGCGCAAGCTTTGGCTGCGCAGGCAGACGACAAAATTCAACGGCGTGAGCTGTGTCGTCCAGCGCGGCGCGGCGGCGGCGTTTTCGGAGGAGGGCCTTTCGCAGATCGGGCGCAACCTCGCCGTGTACCGCGCCAATGCGGCGCACATCTGTTCGGCGTTGGACGCGGTCGGCATCCGCTACACGGGCGGCGTCAATTCGCCGTATGTGTGGATGGAATGCCCCGAAGGGAAGGAGAGCTTTGCCTTCTTCGACGAACTTCTCGCGCGCACGGGCGTCGTCGGAACGCCGGGCAGCGGGTTCGGCAAAAACGGAGAAGGGCACTTCCGCCTGACCGCCTTTGCCTCGACGGAGACGGTCGGGGAGGCGATGCGCCGCATCGCGCAGGTCCTGGGGAGATGAGAAAAAGGAGAGAAGAAGATGTGTTCCATTTTCTGTAGTACGAGCAAAAAAGCGGACAGGGCGGCGATCGAGCGCGCCTTTTATAAGACCGTCTCGCGCGGTCCCGACATGAGCAGCATGGTCGAGACGCCGACGGGATATTTCGGGTTCCACCGCCTCGCGATCATGGGGCTGAACGCCGAGGGGATGCAGCCCTTTACGATGGGCAAGAACAAACTCGTGTGCAACGGCGAGATCTACGGTTTCCGCAAACTCAAAAAACAGTTGCAGGCGTTGGGATATGTGTTCCGCTCGGACAGCGACTGCGAGATACTCCTTCCGCTGTATGCCGAGTACGGACTGAAGATGTTTTCCATGCTGGATGCGGAGTTCGCGCTCGTGCTTTACGACGGCGTGAAAGGGGAGTACATCGCCGCGCGCGACCCGATCGGCATCCGCCCGCTCTATTACGGCTATCTCGAAGACGGCGCGATCGCCTTTGCGAGCGAGCCCAAGAGCCTTGTGGGGCTGGTCGCGGGGGAGGTGTCGCCCTTCCCGCCCGGAAAGTACTACGCGGGCGGAAAATTCCACACCTATTGCGACATCGCGCGCGTTGAGAAGGTGCTTCCCGACGACGTGGAAGAGGTGTGCCGCAACATCCGCGAAAAGCTGATCGCGGGGGTGGAAAAGCGGCTGGACAGCGACGCGCCCCTCGGCTTTCTGCTTTCGGGCGGGCTGGACAGTTCGCTCGTCTGCGCGATCGGCGCGCGCCTTCTCAAAAAGCCCATCCGCACCTTTGCGATCGGCATGGAGACGGACGCGATCGACCTCAAATACGCGCGGCAGGTCGCAGACTACATCGGCTCCGATCACCGCGAGATCATCATCACCGAACGGGACGTCCTCTCCGCGCTCGAAGAGGTGATCGCGGCGCTGGGCACCTTCGACATCACGACAATCCGCGCGTCGATGGGGATGTACCTTCTCTGCCGCGAGATCCGCCGTTCGACGGACGTGCGCGTCCTGCTCACGGGCGAGATCAGCGACGAGCTGTTCGGCTACAAATACACAGACTTTGCGCCCTCGCCCGCGGCGTTCCAGCGGGAATCGCAAAAGCGGGTGCGCGAGCTGCATATGTACGACGTCCTGCGCGCCGATCGCTGCATCAGCGTGCATTCGATGGAGGCGCGCGTGCCCTTCGGGGATCTCGATTTCGTGCGCTATGTCCTCTCCGTCGACCCCGCAAAAAAGGTCAACGTGTACGGAAAGGGCAAATACCTTCTGCGCCATGCCTTCGAAGAGGGCGGCTGGCTCCCCGAGGGCATTCTGTGGCGTGAGAAGGCGGCGTTTTCGGACGCTGTGGGGCATTCGCTGGTCAACGACCTCAAGGCGTATGCCGAAAGGGTGTACGGCGACGACTGGAAGGCGCGCGCCGCGAAATATGCACACGCACGCCCCTTCACGAAGGAGAGCCTGCTCTATCGCGAGATCTTCGAGAAGTATTACCCGGGACAGTCGCAGATGGTCAAGGGCTTCTGGATGCCCAACCGCGCATGGGAGGGCTGCCGCGTCAACGACCCGAGCGCGCGCGTCCTGTCCAACTACGGCGACAGCGGAAAATAAAAATTTTTTTGAAAGGGAGCGCAGGCGCGCTCCTTTTTTTTGCGCGCCCTCGGGCGCGGGAACAAAGAGAGCCGCCGCCGCATCGGAAAAAAGGAAGAAAAAGGCAGGTTGACAAATGCTCTTTTTGTGATATAATGAAAAAAATCACGCGAGCGCACGCCCGAACGGGAGGGAGACAGGTGATCAGGATCGCAGTGGTGGAGGATGACCGCACGGACGGGGAGTATCTCGCGCAGTCGCTGAAAAAGTACAGTCGGGAGACGGACGTCGTGCAGTTTTCGTCGGCGGTGGACTTTCTGACCAATTATGAGCCGAAATACGACGTCGTGTTTATGGACATCGACATGCCCTATCTGGACGGCATGAGCGCGGCGCGCAAGCTCCGCGAGCTGGACGAGCAGACCTGCCTTGTCTTCGTGACCAGTCTCGCACAGTTCGCGGTGATGGGTTACGAGGTCGCCGCCTTCGACTTCATCGTCAAGCCGTTCACCTATTCCAATCTCTGCCTCAAATTGCAGCGGCTTTTCCGTCACCTCTCCACGCATACCGAGCGGGAAATCATCATCCGCACGGAGGGGAACATGGCGCGCGTCGCGATCGAGGACATCCAGTACGCGGAGATCACGGGGCACCGCATCGTCTACCATACCAAGATCCGCGAGATCGCCTCTTACGGCACGCTCAAGAGCGTGGAGGAGTCGCTGGACGACCCTCTTTTCGTGCGGTGCAACAAGTGCTATCTCGTCAACCTGCGCGCCGTGGACGCCATCCGCGACGGCTGTGCGGTGGTGGGCGGAGACAAACTTTTGATCAGCTATCCGCGCAAGGCGGCGTTCGAGCGCGCGCTCACCGATTACCTTTGCGGAGGCAAATGAGATGATCAGCTGGTTCTCCTTCTACAAGCCGCTGTTCATGGCGCAGCTTCTTCTTGCAGAGTTTCTCTGCACCTGCCGCCTGCCGCGGCGGAGCGGGTTCTGGCTCCGCTATGCGGTGACGGTCGCGGTCTGCCTGCTCTTTTCGGTGCTCATCCCGGGCGAGCCGGACGGGCCCGTGGGGCTTTCGCTCATCTTTCTGCTCCTGTTTGCCTTTACCTTCGCGCTCAACTGTTTCTGCTTCGACGTCTCGGTGCTCAGCCTTCTTTTCTGCCTCTCCGTCGCCTACGTCGTCCAGCACTTTGCCTATTGCCTGAGCAACTGCATGCTCCTGCTCACAGGCCTCAACACAAACATCTACGGCGTCTACACCGAAGAGGTCATCCTGCACACCCTTCCCGTCAATGCGGTGTTCGGCTACATCTTTTCCTTCGTCATCTACTATTTCTCCTATTACCTGTTCTATCTGTTCTTTGCGCGCCGCATCCGCAAACGCGAAGAGCCGCGCATCCGCAACATCCCGCTCTTCTTTCTGAGCATCATTGCCATCCTGTTTTCCATCTTCATCAACGCGGTGGTCGTGTACGGCACCGACAACGGCGATCTGATCATCGCCGTCAACTTCTACAACGCCGCCTGCTGTCTGTTCATCGTGTATGTGCTGTTCGGGATCCTGAACAAGACGCGCATGGAAAAGGAGCTCAGCTTTGTCTACGGCATGCTCAGCAAGGCAGAGGAGCAATACGAGGCGAGCAAGAAGAACATCGAGATGATCAACATCAAGTGCCACGATCTCAAACAGCAGATCCGCACGATCGGCCGCGCCAATTACATCAACGACACGGCGATCGCGGAGATGTCCGAGGCGATCTCCATCTACGACAGCGCGATCAAGACGGGCAACGTTCCGCTTGACATCATCCTCACCGAAAAGAGCCTGTACTGCTACAAAAACTCCGTCGTGCTCTCCTGCATGGCGGACGGGCAGCTTCTCGGGTTCATGAACGAGGCGGAGATCTACGGCATGTTCGGCAACGCGCTGGACAACGCGATCAGTGCGGTGCTCGCGCTCGACGATCCCGAAAAGCGGTGCGTCGGGCTGAGCGTCGCGCGCGTAAAGGGATTTGTGGCGGTCAACGTGCACAACTACTATGCGGGCGAGATAAAAAGGAGCGAGGATGGGCTCCCGCTCACCACGAAAAAGGAAGGGGAACACGGGCTGGGGCTCAAGAGCATCCGCTACATCGCCGAAAAATACGGAGGAAAGATGTCCGTGCAGGCGGAAGAGGGGATCTTCAACCTGAATATTCTCTTTCCGATCTCCGAAAACTGAATTTACGTTCTATTTTTTGAGTTCGTGTCGTGCCTCTTGAAAAAGGCGCGGCGCAAACTTATACTCTGTTTACCAAGCGCAAAGGCGCTAATAAACAGAAGGAGTATCGGAAATGAAAATGAGCAACGAAAAGTTCCGCGTCATCCTCGTGCCGATCGTGGCGATCATCGTCATCCTCGCGATCGTGCTGTCGATGGCGGCGAGCGCCTATTCGGCCACGCTCGACATGGTGTTCGGCAGGGGCAAACGCCACGTCGTCAATGTCGACGACATCAACGAAGAATCCACGCAGTACTACGACGTGATGTTTCCCAACCCCGATGCGGGCACGCTTGAAAACACGGATCCCCCGACGGAGATCGAGGAACAGTCGCGCAACGAGGCGGCAAAGACGGCGCTGAAAGTCGCCGAGGAGGGCATCACGCTCCTCAAAAACGACGGCATTCTTCCTTTGGCGAAGAACAGCGAGGTCACGCCCTTCGGCTACCGCTACGTCGAGCCCATCTGGGGCGGTTCGGGTTCTGCAGCGACCAACATGGACTACGATTACGTCGTGACCGCGGAAGAGGCGCTCGCGATGAATTACGACGTCAACGAGACGGTCGTGAACAAGATGAAGGCGGCGACACCGCTCGCGTTGTCCGGCGACGTCGCGAACGCGCCCTCCAATGCGACGTGGAGCAACAGCGGCTCGACGGACATGACCATCTACGAGTACGACCCTTCCGTCTACATCGGCACGGAAGATTCCTGCGAGGGCACCGTCGGCATCGTCTTTGTCGGCAGGCTCGGGCTCGAGGGCAACGACATGTGGGCGCTTCCCTATGAAAACGGCGTCGCGGATCACAGCCTGCAGCTGACCACGCAGGAAAAGGAGATGATCGAGTTCGCAAAGACCAATTGCGACAGCGTCGTCGTCATCTGCAATTTCTCCAACATCGTGGAGATCGGCGCGCTCAAAGACGACGAGGGCATCGACGCCATCCTCTGGATCGGCAACCCCGGCGCAAAGGGCCTGGAAGCGATGACGGAGATCCTCGTCGGCGACGTCAACCCCTCCGGCCGCACGGTGGACACCTGGGTGTACGATTACGCCTCCGACCCCGCATACGTCAACGTGCTCAACGGCACCTATTCCAACGAGGACCTCATCTCCAAGGACTACTACGAGTACGAAGAAGGCATCTACATGGGGTACCGCTACTACGAGACCGCCTATGCCGAGGCGCTTGCAGGAAACTATGATGGCTTCGATTATGACGCAGAGGTCGTCTATCCCTTCGGTTACGGTCTGCACTACGAGAACGACAAGATCACGCAGGAACTCACGGACGTGCGCGTGGTCGGCAACTATGTGATGGTGGACGGCGTCATTCACAACGAGTCCTCCCTCGACGTCAAGGAGACGGTGCAGCTCTACGTCGAAGCGCCGTACTACGAGAACGGCAGCGGCATCGAAAAGGCCGCAAAAGTGCTCATCGACTTCGGCAAATTCTCCGTCGGCGCGGGCAAGAGCGAAGAGTTCTCCTTCCGCCTTGCCTTCGAGGACATCGCCTCTTACGACGACGGATGCTACTATTCCGAGAACGGCAGCTATGTGCTCGAAGAGGGCGAATACACGGTGCATCTGGGCAAGAACGCGCACGAGGACTGGGACAGCGACACCTTCTCGGTGGAGGAAACCATCGCCTATACCGACAAATCGGTGAAAAACGGCGCGGTGGCATACGGAAAGCGTCCCTCCGACGGCGTGGTCGCGGAAAATCAGTTTGACGACGTCAACCGCTACATCTCCGACAGGAACATGACGGTGATGTCGAGGAGCGACTTCGCGGGCACATGGCCCGAGGCGCCCGAGCTGGGCAAGACCGCTCCCTCCTATGTCGTGACCGCGAATGCGGCATATGACAGCAAGAACGACCCCGTCTCGGGCGTCGCAAATCCCGACGCGGTGCTCTACAAAGAGGAAAAACCCACTTCGGGCAAAGACAACGGCATGACGCTGAGCAGTCTGCGCGGCGTCGCCTATGACGACCCGCTGTGGGAGGACCTGCTCGATCAGATCGACTTCACCGACGTCGAGGCGATCAGCGCGGTCATCACCTACGGCCTGTACATGACGCAGCCGCTGGATGACATCGGCCTCATCCGCACGGGCGACAACGACGGCCCGCTCGGACTTACTGCGACCTGGTCGGGCACGATCGGGCACGTCGTGGCGTGCGCATGGACGAGCGCGCCGATCACGGCGGCGACGTGGAACCCTGATCTCATCTATGAGATGGGGCTTGCCATCGGGCAGGAAGGCCTGACCAACGGCATCCAGGGCTGGTACGCTCCCGCGGTCAACCTGCACAGGATCGGCTTCGGCGGCAGAAACTTCGAGTATTACAGCGAAGATCCCGTGATCTCGGGCAAGATCTGCGCGGCGATGGTCTCGGGCGCGCGCCAGAACGGCCTGTTTGCGCACATCAAGCACTTTGCGCTCAACGAAATGGACCATGCGCGCGGCAACGTACAGGTGTACGCGACCGAGCAGTCCATGCGCGAGATGTATCTGCGCGGCTTTGAGATCGCGACCAAGACGGCGACCTGCACCGAGCTCGTCTACGACGGCGAGACGGGCGGACAGAAAGAGGTCGAGCTCAAGGCGGCGGGCGCCTATATGACCTCCATGACCTTCATCGGGCCGAAGTTCTCGGGTGCGAGCTACGAGTTGCTCACCATACTCCTGCGCGACGAGTGGGGCTTTGAGGGATTCGTCATCACCGACTTCACGAGCGGGACCAACAAGAGCAAGGACTGCGGTTACAAAGTCGGCAACGACCTGTGGATGGGCATGAGAACGACGCAGCTCAACGACCTCGACACGGCGACTGCGCAGTGGGCGGCGCGCAATGCGATTAAAAACATCGCCTACACCGTCGTCAACAGCTCCGCCTACAACGGCATCGCGCCCGGCTCTTACGCCTATTTTGACATGTCGCCCTGGATGATCGGGCTGATCGTGTTCGACGTGGTCGCGGGCGTGCTCGCTGCGGCGGGCGTGGTCTGGATCATCCTGCGCACGCTGGACGAGAAAAGGCATCCCGATAAATACTGCAAAGGAGGAGACCGCAATGAATGAGTTTTTTGCAAAGAGAGGAGTAGGCTACATCCTCAACGCGATCGCCTGCGTTTTGGGCATCGTCTGTCTGGTCTGTTATCTGGTCTCGGCAGAGGATAAATCCAAGATGACGGAGACGTTCGTCTCGGCGCTCGTGTATGTTCCGCTCATCCTCGCGATCGCGGTCAATGCGGTCGGGCTGTTCTACTCGCACAGCATGATCAAGGTCGCGGCTTTCGCGCTGTACTTCTTCGCGCTCGCGACGTGGATCCTGACGCAGGCGGGCTACATCGTCAACGTGTTCATGGGCATCGACGGCAACGTGTTCAGCTTCGCCTACATTTTGACCGTCGTCTGCGTGGTCTGCTGCATGGTCCTCAGCATCGTCTCGGTCAAAAACTTCAAGGGCCGCGCATAAGAAGCATAAATTTCTCCTTGGACTTTGCGGGCGTTCGCGTTGCGGACGCCCGCAAATTTTTTCGCATCTTTTGCGGCGCCGCGGCAGGGGCTTTGTCCTTGACTTTTTTTCGTGGATGCGTTAAAATATAAAAAAGCGGCGACGCAAAATCACAGCACCCAAGGAGGGAATGCAATGAAGAGAAAGACGATCGCACTGATCGCACACGACAACAAGAAAGAGGAGATCGTGGAATGGGCAAAGCGCAACCAGGCGGCGCTTTCGCAGTTCGATCTTTGCGGCACGGGACACACGGGACAGATGGTCTCGGATGCTACGGGACTTCCCGTTCATCGCTTTCTCTCGGGGCCTCTCGGCGGCGACCAGCAGGTCGGCGCGAAGGTCGCGGAGGGTGCGATCGACGTCGTCGTGTTCTTCTGGGATCCGTTGCAGACACAGCCGCACGACCCCGACGTCAAGGCGCTCCTGCGCATTGCCGTCGTCTACGACATTCCCATCGCGACCAACATCGCGACGGCCGACTGCGTTATCCGCGCCCTCGGCTAAAAAACAGTCTTTGAGGCGGGCTCCGAACAGGAGCCCGCTTTTTTCGCCCTTCTTTTCAGAGGGCGTTTTTTTGGCCCGAATTGTGTCGGAGAGGTGTAATTTCGACAAAAATCGTAGATGTCAAGAGTAAATGCGAAAAAAGTTGAAAAAATTTTCAAGAAAGGCGTGAGATATGGAAATTAAACAGGTTTTCGGGGGTATCAAAGCCCAAAATTCCGCGCGGATAGTTGTTCAGCCAATCTTCGGCGCGTTTCACCTCGTCGGGCGTAACGGCGTTCAAATCCTTACCTTTCGGAAACACCCGCCGAATTTCGCGGTTCATTCGCTCGTTCGTTCCGCGCTCACATGAACAATATGGATGGCAGTAATAAATACTCGTGCGCCGCTTATTCCCGTAACGGCTGCGTTCCATTCTCTTGAAGTCCGCGAACTCTGAACCGTTATCAACGGTTATGCTTTTGAAAATCGAATAGAACAGCGTGCCGAACTTGCGTTCAAGCAAATTCAAACAGCGCACCACGCTTTCAGCCTTTTTATTCGGCATGAGCATTATAATTTCCCTGCGGGTAAGGCGTTCCGTCAGAACAAGGAACACCTTGCCCGCTTCGCGTTTGCCTATCACGCAGTCCATTTCCCAATGCCCGAACTCTCTGCGTTCCGCAATCGCAGCCGGACGTTTTTCTATGCTCGTGCCGCGGGGAAGTTTTGCGGGCTTTACTTCCCGTTTCGCTTTCCGGGGTTTGTCCTTAAAGGGCAGGTGTTTGAGCGAAAGCCGCAGAAACACGCCCTTTTCAATGTAACTGTACAGCGTATTTACCGAGATAGAAGTTGAAAAGGGCATTTGCTTCCGCTTAATTTCACCCAACACCGCCCGCACGGTCAAACCGTCGTCCACGATACGGCTTTCAATGTAATTCGCTAATGCGTGGTCGTTGCCTATTTTCAGCGGTGCGCCTTTCTCTTTGAGGTTATCGCGGTACTTCTGTTCGGCAAGTTCGGGCGCATAGCGCACCTCTTCCGTCCAATCGGGGTTGCGGTGGACGTATTCGCCGCGCTTTATCTCCCTGTAAACAGTGCTTATATGTACGCCGAGCTGTTCCGCGATTTTCTTCGCGGGCATTTTTACTTTCAGACACGCTTCCAATTCGAGCCGTTTAGAATAAATCAGATGATTAAAATGCTGCCGTTTCATTGTCTTTCACCTCCGTAAAAACAGATTTATCACCCCTGCGGGGAACAACACCCTGCGGGAACAGCCTATAAAAGAAAGGTAATTGCCTGTTGCGACGTCGCAACAGACTTTGCAGCCCTCTATTATAAGGCGTTTTCGGTGCTTTTATTTGCCAAAAATTTTACCGTTTGCATGAAAAAGAGCATTGCGCGCCCCCTTGTCTATACGAGCGCCGCGCTGCCGCGCGGCGGACAAGGGGGCGCGCAATGCAAACCGCCAAAACTGCCCGAAACGGAACAAAAAAGGCGGTTTCCACGCTATGCCGCTTGTGGAAAACCG